>CEVA01010866.1_pt1 | contig 13928 bp, 10 predicted proteins | sample 361521 | NCBI WGS metagenome assembly CEVA01 (sample SAMEA2622823, study PRJEB7988) | marine metagenome | isolation source: saline water (ENVO:00002010), including
GGCCTTCTCCAGCGAGCTGAAGTGGGCGTCCACAATGCTGCGCATATCCTTGCGCTTGGTGAAACGCTTCTCGTCAATGCCGGCGGGCAGGGCAAGGTCGCGTACGCGGAAGCTGCTGCTGCCGGGATCCGCACCCAGGCTGAAGGCACCGTAGGCGCTGCCCAGATAGCCGGTGCCACCGTAGCCGCTTTGGCTGGGGATGGCCACGTAAGGCGGCAGGTTTTTGCGCGGGCCAAACTCGTGGCTAACGATCGAGCCAAAGCTCGGGAACACAGTCGCCGGGCTGGGGCGCACACCGGTCATCATGTTGTGCGTGCCGCGCTCGTGGGCCGCCTCGCTGTGAGTCAGCGAACGGATCACGGTGATCTTGTCAGCGATCGCGGCGCTCTTGGTGAGGTACTGCGAGAAACGCTCGCCGCGAATCTTCGTCTCCACCGATCCTAGCGGTCCACGGTATTCCTGCGGCGCGAGGTACTTCGGATCCCACGTCTCTTGGTGAGCCGAGCCGCCGGGCAGATAAATTTGAATGATGTTTTTGGCTTTGCCGGGCTTGGATTGCTTGGCCACATCCTTCCAGTCTTCGCCGGCCGCATGGGCTTCGTTGGTCAGCAAATCACCGAGAGTCAGGCCGAGGCCCATGCCGCCAAGGGCGCCGGTGAACATGAAGTCACGCCGGTTCGGGCTCCAGGAATGATCCTGCCCGCCGCAATATTGATAGCCACTTTTCTTCTTCATAAATTCCCTATGTTATAGCCGGTAAGTCGGCATCATTTTCGACCGGCGATTTTTTCGGACTATTCAGCAAAAAGCAAACATTTCCAGAAAAAATAGCTGCCTTCTGGATCATCCTTGTGCCACTCTGTCAACCACTTGTTTGGCCTTTCTCCCATGAAAAAACTCGCCCTCATCCTGCTCACTGCCATCTCCGCCTGGGGCGAGGAACTTTTACCCAAGTTCGGCTTTGCCGACCAACTCATCGCGCCCGTCCGTATTCACCTGCTGGACACCCCCGGCGAACTCAATCTCAGCACCACGCTGACCGAGAAGGACATCCATCGCATTTTCGGCAAGGTGAACAAAATTTGGGCTCAGGCCGGCATCCATTTTGCGCTGGAAAGCATCATTCGCGAACCCGCCGCCGAGCCCGCTGTCTACAGACAAAATATCCGCAACCGCAACCTCAAGTGGATGCTGGCGCTGCGTCCCGAGAAAACCCTAAGCAAGGATTGCTTCCACATTTACTTCATCAAACGCTTCCTTGCGAACGGGGTCTATCTCTCCGCTGACGGAATGTTCGTGAAAGACCTCGCCCGGTTGCGCCCCGTCAAAGGCGGCTTGGACGAGCCCATCCCACGCGTAACCGCCCATGAACTGGGCCATGCCCTCAACCTACGCCACCGTCAGCACGTCATCAACCTACTCCAGAGCGGCACCTCCGGTTGGCGTCTAAACGCCTACGAGACCGCCGTCGCCCGCGAGGCCGCGGAGAAACACGATTGGATCCAATCCGCCGACGCCCTGCTCAAGGCCGCCGACGCCCTGTTTGACAAGGGCGAAAAAAAACAGGCCGCCAAGCTCTACACCCGCCTCGCCACCCTCCCCCTTGACACCCCCGAGACCCGCCGCGCGCGTCAGCGGCGGTCGCGCCCGTAACACAGGGGTTGGGTTGTTGCGACGGGCTCCGCAGTTACGAGGATGCGATGCGGAGTTTCGATGATGAGCGTCGCGGTTACGTGGATGGGGTGCGGAGTAACGATGATAGCGATCTTCGTTACGGAGACGGGCGGCGAAGTTACGAAGACGCAGTGCGCAGTTACGCGGATGGCCGGCGCAGTTACGCGGATGGCCGGCGGAGTTACGCGGATGGCCGGCGGAGTAACCAAGATGGGCAGCGAAGAAACGTATCTTTTGGGTTTTCCAAGGAAAACCGAATGAAATAGTTTGCGTGTGACACGCATGAAAACAGGCTCGGCGGCCCGCTAAAAAAACACTTCACATTTGGGCAGGGCTTGCTCGAGCATGATGATTTCCTCGCGGTGAAGAGGGTTGCCGTAGAGCCAGAGTTGCTTGAGGGCCTTGAGATCGCAAAGGGGGGCAGGGTCGTGAATGCGGTTTTTCTCGAGAAACAGGTAGCGCAGGCCGGCCAGTTCCGCGAGAGGGGCCACGTCGGTAATCTCGTTACGGGAGAGAGAGAGCATTTTCAGGCCGGGAAATTTCTTCAGCTCCATCACCACGGGCTGCAAATCCTTCACGCCGGCGGCCTCGTGCTTGAGCATCTCAACCCTTGAAAAATCCAGATCGCCCTCGGGCTGCCGCAGGGCTTCACGCACGGCGCGATCCACCCAGTCCACGGGCGCGCCCTCGGCCATCTTCGCCATCAAGGCAACCTCTGGCGGCGCGCCGCAATGCGGGCACATCACTGCGTTGGTGCTAATCGGCTTCCCGCATTCCGCGCACTCGGTCATGGCCATTGCCAAACCCTGCCCCAGCCACCCCATTGACACAAGCCCGGTGCTCCCTACAATCCGGCTATGCGTATTCTATTTGTTTTGATTGGCTTGTGCATCGCTTCAATTTCCCAAGCTGAAAATCGTCCACCCAATGTCATCGTCGTTTTCATGGACGACATGGGCTATGCGGACATCGGCCCCTTCGGCGCCAAGGCCTATCCCACGCCAAACTTCGACCGCATGGCGAGGGAGGGGCGCAAGTTCACGGATTTTTACGTAACACAGGCGGTGTGCAGCGCGTCGCGCGCGGGGCTGTTGACCGGCTGTTACAACGTGCGCGTGGGCATTCTGGGCGCGTTGGGGCCTAGGAGTACACACGGTCTGCATGCCGATGAGGTGACTTTGGCGGAGCTTTGCCAGCAGAAGGGCTACGCCACGGCGTGCTATGGCAAGTGGCACCTCGGGCATCATAAGAAGTTTCTACCAAGGCAGCATGGGTTTGATGAGTACTTCGGGATTCCGTACTCCAACGACATGTGGCCGTATCACCCGGGCGTACGGCATCTACCCATGGCCGAGCGCCTGAAGCGCTGGCCGCACCTGCCGCTCATCGACGGCAACGCCATCATCAATCCCGCACTCACCGGCAGGGATCAGGAGGACCTCACCACACAACTCACCGAGCGCACGGTGAGCTTTATCGAGAAAAACAAGGCCCGGCCCTTCTTCGTGTACCTACCGCATCCCATGGTGCATGTGCCGCTTTACGTCTCGGACAAGTTCAAGGGCAAGAGCAAGGCAGGCCTGTTTGGCGACGTGATGATGGAGGTGGATTGGAGCATGGGCCAGATCTTGGACACGCTGCGCAGACACAAGCTCGAAAAAAACACGCTCGTCATTTTCACCAGCGACAACGGTCCGTGGCTGAGCTACGGCGACCACGCCGGCAGCGCCGCCCCCCTGCGTGAAGGCAAGGGCACGATGTTCGATGGCGGTTGCCGTGAAAGCACGCTGATGTGGTGGCCGGGCACTATACCCGCCGGCAGCGAATGCAATACGCCCGCGATGACGATCGACATCCTGCCCACTGTGGCCGAGTTGATTGGCGCGAAGCTGCCAAAGCACAAGATCGATGGAAAAAGCATTGTTAACCTCGTCAAGGGCACTGGCGAAAAGAGTCCGCATGAGGCATATTACTTTTACTATGGGAACCAGCTTCAGGCGATACGCATGGGCCAGTGGAAGCTGCATTTCCCACATGGCTACCGTACGATGGCCGGCCGACCGGGCGGCAAGGACGGCATTCCCACGCGGTACAGCCAGTCGAAAATCGGCTTGTCGTTGTTCGACCTGAGTAAAGACATCGGCGAAACGACCGATGTAAAAGAGAAGCACCCGGATGTAGTGGCCCACATCAGGAAACTGGGCGATGCCATCCGCGCGGACTTGGGCGACCAAGGCCGCCAAGGCAAGGGCCAGCGGGTGCCGGGACGGCTTTAGCCGGAATGGAAAATCCTTGAGTTTCAACGATTTGCGCCAAAAACGGCCAAATAGAGAAGGTTTTTCCACAAAAAAAAGTGGACATGCCGGAGACGGACGCTACCTTCCCCGGCTTACCCAACGCAAGATGCAGACCACGCGGCCCCAACGAAGACCAGCATGGATAACCCTGTTGGCGATTTTGGCCGTGGCTTGGCTGCCCGCGCGCGCGGAGCAAAACTCTCCCAAGGGCATTACCCACGCGTTTCTTGCCACCGGCCCCAAGACCTACATTGTCTCTCATCATGACACCGTCATTTGGCGCTACGAACGCCCCACACGCGATGGCTGGGTGCTGCCCAATGGTCATATTCTCCTGGTGCTGGCCAAGGACAAGAACTATGGCGGCGGCGTGATCATTGTTGATCGCAACAACCGCCGCGTTTTCGAGTACAAGGGCACCCAGTCTGAGGTGAACACCGCTCAGGCGCTGCCCAACGGCAACCTTCTGATCACTGAAGCCGGGGCCCGGCCGTGTTTAAAGGAAGTCAACGCCAAGGGCAAAGTTGAGGTCAACATCAGGCTCAAGTGCCAGACCGCCATTCACCACCTGCAAACCCGCATGGCGCGCAAGCTACCCAACGGCAACTATCTGGTGCCCCACATGCGCGAGTTGGAGATTTGCGAATACAACCCCAAGGGCAAAATCATCTGGCGCGCCAAGACCCCGCACATGCCCTTCACCGCCATCCGGCTGGAAAACGGCAACACGCTCGTCAGTTGCACCTTGGGACATTGCGCGGTGGAACTGGATTCCAAGGGCGAGGTCACCTGGCAAATTTCCAACAAAGACCTTCCTGGCAAGCCTCTCAACGACATTTGCGGCGCGCAACGTCTACCGAATGGCAACACGGTTCTTTCCAGTTACCGTGCCAAGGGCAAGGCCCCGCGACTCATCGAGGTGACGCCTGACAAGAAAATTGTCTGGACCTATACCAACCCCCGCCGACCGGGCATTCATCACCTGCAGGTCTTAAATACCAACGGCAAGCGTCTCGCCGGCAAACCGTTGCGGTAATTTCCTTGTCCCCGGCGGGAGCTTTGGTTACTAACTCCCCCGATGAAGGCCACATTTTTACCCTCCATGGCTGCGGTCTGCCTGCTTTTGGCGGCTGGCTGCGGTAATCCGAGCGATTCAGGCAACGGCAGCGGTTCTGGTAACGAAAATCAGTCCGGAAACGCGGGTAACGACAACCCACCGGCAGGATCTGGTCTTCTCCAAAAAGGCGATGCCAAACCTAAGATCGTGTTCGTGTCCAACGGCGTTGCGGACTTTTGGACCATCGCTGAGGCGGGCGTGAAACAGGCCGGGGAAGACCTGAATGCCGAGGTGGAGGTGTACATGCCCACCGAGGGCATCACCGACCAGAAGCGGATCATTGAGGACCTGATTTCCAAGGGCATCGACGGCTTGTCCGTCAGCCCCATCGACCCGGTGAACCAGACCGACCTGCTCAACAAGGTCGCCGAGAAGACCAAGCTGGTGACCAACGACTCCGACGCCCCCAAGGCCAATCGCCTGTGCTACATCGGCATGGACAACTACAAGGCTGGCCGCATGTGCGGACAGTTGGTGAAGGAGGCATTGCCGGATGGTGGCAAGGTGATGATCTTTGTGGGCCGGCTGGAGCAGGACAACGCCAAGGGCCGCCGTCAGGGCGTGATCGACGAGTTGCTCGACCGAGAGTTCAACCCGTCCAATTTCGACGAGCCCGGCAAGGTGATCACCGGCGACAAGTACATCATCCTAGGCACGTTGACGGACCAGTTCGACCGCGCGCGCGCCAAGGCCAACGCCGAGGACACGCTTTCCAAACACGAGGACATCGACGGCATGATCGGCCTGTTCGCCTACAACCCGCCGCTCATTCTCGAGGCGCTCAAGGGCAATGAAAAGGTGGGCAAGGTGAAGGTGATCGCCTTTGACGAAAACGACGCCACGCTGCAGGGCATCAAGGATGGCTCCGTGCATGGCACGGTGGTGCAGAACCCGTACGTGTACGGGTACAAATCGGTGGAGGTGCTGTACAAGATCATCAAGGGCGAAAGCGGCGTGGTGCCGGAAGGCAAGTTCATCGACATCCCCGCCCGCCAAATCCGGAAGGACACGGTGGACGCATTCTGGCTCGACCTGAAGAAGAAGACCGGCAAGGACTGACCCGCGCATGACCCAGCCCGCCGAGCCGCCGCTGCTGGAAGTCCGGCAGGTGACCAAGCATTTCCCGGGCGTGCGCGCCCTGAGCCAAGTGGATCTCACGGTCGAGCCGGGTGAGGTTTTGGCGGTCATCGGCGAGAACGGCGCGGGCAAGAGCACGCTCATGAAAATTCTCGCCGGCGTGCAGCCGCCGAATGACGGCGAGATTTGCATCGAGGGCGAACCCGTCACGCTCAACTCCGTGGAGGCCGCGCTCTCCCACGGCATCGCGCTTATCCATCAGGAGCTGAACCTCGCCGACAACCTCGACGTGGGCGCCAACATTTTCCTTGGCCGCGAGCCGCTGCGCATGGGGCTTATCGACAAGCCACGCATCCAGGCTGAGTCGCGCCAGTTCCTTGATTTGGTTGGGCTGCAGGTGGACCCGGCCACGCTCGTTAGCGACCTCACCATCGGCCGCCAGCAGATGGTGGAAATCGCCAAGGCGCTCTCCATAAACGCGCGTATCCTCATCATGGATGAGCCCACCAGCAGCCTGTCCACGCGCGAGGCGGAAAACCTCTTTGCCGTCATCAAAGATCTCCGCCAGCGCGGCGTGAGCATTGTCTACATCTCCCACCGGCTCGGCGAAGTCATCGAGTTGGCCGACCGTGTCACCGTCCTACGCGACGGCGAGAACGCCGGCGAACTCAGCCTCGGAGAGATCAACCGCGATGCCATGGTGCGCCTGATGGTCGGGCGCGACATCAGTCAGTTTTACCAGCACACCCCACACCCTCCGGGAGAGGTGGCACTGGAGGCCATCGAGTTGTGTACGCCGGCGCATCCCGAGCATCCCGTCAGTTTTAAAGTACACGCCGGCGAGATTGTGGGCATTGCCGGCCTCGTTGGCGCGGGCCGCACGGAATTGCTGGAAACGCTCTTCGGCGTCACACCCGCAGTCGACGGCGAAATTCGCATAAACGGCGGTCCCGCCTCCGTTGGTGCCCCGCGCGAGGCCATCACCCGCGGCATTGCGCTGGCACCGGAAGACCGCAAGCAGCAAGGCCTCGTGCTGCCCATGTCCGTGCGCGAAAACATGAGCCTGCCCAGCCTGCGCCGCGACCAGCGGATGGGCTTTCTGGACCACACAAGCGAAGCCGGCATCACCGCCAACATGACCCGGCGAATGCGCGTCAAGACCCCCAACAGCGAGCAGGTCATCCAGTTCCTCTCCGGCGGCAACCAGCAAAAGGTCGTGCTCGGCAAATGGCTGGCCATGGAGCCCGCCGTGCTGCTGCTCGATGAGCCCACGCGCGGCATTGACGTGGGTGCCAAGCAGGATATTTATGGATTAATGGAGGAACTGTCACAGCGCGGCGTGGCCATCCTGTTTGTCTCCAGCGAGATGGAGGAGGTGTTGGGCATGGCCGACCGCGCATTGGTGATGCACGAGGGCCGTCTCACTGGTGAACTGAAACGCGAGGAACTCAGCGAGGAAGCCATCATGCACCTCGCCACCGGCGGCGTCACGACCGCGCAGGAATAACGAATGAAGAAGACCCTCGGCATATTTGGCCTGCTGGTGTTCGTAATTCTCTTCACGGCCACCCAGAGCGACGCGTTCCTCGGCGGTGAAAACCTCACCAACCTCATCCGCCGCACCGCGCTCTTCGGCATCCTCAGCGTGGGCGTGGCATTTGTCATCATCACTGGCGGCATCGACCTCTCCATCGGCTCGGTGGTTTGCCTCATCGGCTGTGGTTTACCGTTGTGTCTGGAGGTGCGTTATCCGGCGGAGTTTCAGTACGACGTTACCCAAGTCAACGCCGCGCAAGCCAGTATCACCGTGCCCGGCCGGACTCCCGGCATCCGGAAAGGCAGCGCCATCCGGCTGCACAAGGGCGAGAACAACAGCACCGGAATTTACGAGGTAACGGCCTTCAAGGCCGGCAACAAGACTGTCCTGACCGTCACACCCGCACCGAAAGCCGACTCCACCAAGGGACAGGTCGTGCTCGTCCACCCGCTGACCGATGCAAAGGCTAACCAGTTCGCCAGCAAATCCGCCAACCCCGCCAGCCGAGATTTGCTTAAATTCTCCGACGCCGATGGCGTCTTGCGTGGCGAATCCAAGGTGGTCACCGCCGCAGATGGATCGGTGGAGGTCAAGGAATTGCCGAATGAGGCCCGTTGGTTTTCCATCAACCGCCGCAGCCCCCGCATGTCCGTGCCACTCGCGCTGGGATTGGTGGTCGTAGTCTCGCTTTGCCTCGGCTTGGCCCACGGACTGTTGGTCTCTCAACTGCGGCTGCAACCGTTTGTCGTCACGCTTTGCGGACTGCTGTTGTACCGCGGCATCACCCGCGGACTAGTCGGCAGCGATACGGTGGGGCTCGGCGACGAGTATGAAGCCCTCCGCCAAATCGTCACCTTCCGCGTCTTTTCCCTCACCCACGCCGAGTTGCTGTGGGCCATCGGCGGCGGCCTGTTCGCGACCAGTGCAGGCTGGCTGGGCTACACCACACTTCGGAAGGGCTGGGAAAAGGCCAAACCACAGGCGCTCGTACCCGGCGTTGGTGCGGCCTTTGGGCTGGCCACCCTCATTGGCGGCATCTTCGTTCAAAACCATCAGCCAACGCTACCCGTGCCCATGGAGGGTGACATCCAGCAGGTCGAGGTGCCCTCGCGAGTCACCAGCATCAACCTCGAGGCGCAGTCTGACGGGAGTTGGAGTGTCCTCGAGAAAATGACGCTCGAGGAATCCAACCGGCCCACCCCCATCGATGTTCCCGTCGCCAAAATCCAAAAGATGGGTGCCTACACCGCCGTCCGCATTCTTGTCACCGGCCAGCCGCCCGAAAAGATTTACATTCAATCCGTCGCCTTCATTTTTCTCGCTGTCGTCCTGGTCGCCGCGATCTTTTTAAACCAGACCATCTATGGCCGCTACCTGCTCGCGCTGGGCAACAATGAACAGGCTGCCAAGTTCAGCGGCATCAACACTTCCCGCATGATTGTCCTCGCCTATGTCATCTGCACCATGCTCGCCGGACTGGGCGGCATGCTCTTCATTCTCGACGTCAATTCCGCGCAAGCCTCGGACTTCGGCAATTTCTACGAGCTGTGGGCCATTGCCGCCGCGGTCCTGGGCGGCTGCAGCCTGCGCGGCGGCACGGGCAGCATCCTCGGCATCGTCATCGGTGTTGCCCTCATGCGCGTGCTCGAAAACATGATCATCCAAGTGGACTGGATCTCCGACCACATCCGCTACGCCGTCGTCGGTGCCGTCATTCTGGCCGGCGTCATCGCCGACGAAGTCTTTAAACGCCAAGCCGCCAAGCGCGCCGCCGCCAAGCAGGCTGAGGAATAAGCCTTCAATTGCGGGCTGACAAAATCCGCGCAACGGTTTAGAGAGTTCATTCGGCCCATGATGAACGCCCGCATCCTCGCCCTTGCCCTGCTGCCTCACCTCGTTGCCGCCGGTGCGGAGAGAATTCCGTGGACCACTTCACGCATTCAGGGCTCACCCGAGCCGCCACTGCCCTACGTTGCCGAGCGCGCATTTCCAAAGCTTACGTTTCAAAATGCCTTGGAACTGGTCGCACAAGGCGGCCAGTTTTATGTCGTCGAACGCACGGGAAAAATCTGGGCTTTTCCCGCCAGCCCGGACACCGCAAAGGCAGTTTTGGTCGTGGACTTAAAGGCATCCGAACTTCGTGCGGGCAATCTCTACGGCCTTGCCTTCCATCCCCGCTGGCAGAAGAACCACCAAGTTTTCCTCACCTACACCAGCGGCCCTGACCGGCTCAAGGGCGTTAAGATGGCCCGATTCCGTTTAACGCCCGGCAGCCCTCCAAGCATCGATCCCGCAAGCGTCAAGGTGATGCTTTCATGGCGCAACACCGGCCATAGTGGAGGCAATCTTCAATTCGGCCCCGATGGCTTGCTATATGTCGCCGTTGGGGACGGCACTGAACCTTCGCCGCCCGACAAGTTGAATACCGGTCAGGACACCAGCGATCTCCTTGCCTCCATTCTCCGAATTGACGTGGACCAGTCCACAAAGTCCCTGCCCTATCGCGTGCCGGCGGACAACCCTTTTGTGGGAGTTAAATACACACGGCCGGAAATCTGGGCTTTTGGGTTTCGTCAGCCGTGGAAAATGAGCTTTGACCCACGGGGACGCCTGTGGGTCGGCGACGTCGGCTGGGAACTTTGGGAAATGATTCATCTGGTCGAGAAGGGCGGCAACTACGGCTGGAGCGCCATGGAGGCCAGCGAGCCCATCAAGCCCGCCACCGCCAATCCCCTTGCCCCCATCCGTGCGCCTATCGTTGCCCATCCCCATTCCGAGGCCGCCTCCATCACCGGTGGATTTGTTTATCGTGGCCAACGCCTACCCGAGCTGCGTGGCGCGTATGTCTATGGCGACTATGAAACCGGAAAAATCTGGGCACTCCGTCACGACGGACGAAACATCACGCATCATCAGGAAATCGCCGACACCACACACCGCATCGCCACCTTCGGCGAAGGCGAAAATGGCGAACTCTTCTACGCCCATTACGGCACGCCCTCCACCCTTCACCGGCTGTCCCCGAACCCCTCGGCGAACCCGCCTCAACCGTTCCCGACAAAGCTTAGCCAAACAGGCCTGTTTAAAGATGTTGCCCGCCAGACCCCCGCTGATGGCGTCCACGAGTTTAAAATTGCCGAACCCATGTGGCAGGACAACGCCTCCACCCGCCGCCTGATTGCCCTCCCCGGCAAATCCAAAATCAAAGCCGAGCAAATCCTCGACAGCCGCGGCCGCCCCAAGGACCCCGTCATCCAATGGCCCAATGACTCCGTCCTTGCCCGCACGATTACCCCGCCCAATTCCCAGCCCGTCGAGACACAACTCCTGCACTTCAATGGCGACCAATGGAACGGCTACAGCTACCGCTGGAACACCGAGGGAACCGATGCCACCCTGGTCGACAAAAATGGAGCCAACTTAATCCTGCCCAATGGACAACGCCATCGCTTCCACTCCCGGGTCGAATGCCTCCGCTGTCACAACTCCTGGAACGGCCACGCCCTTGCCTTCAATCCCCTGCAACTCGCCCGCTCTCCAGAAACAAAGAACGATCCCGTTGCTCTCGGCCTTACTGATCCGGATTTCTTTAAACGCAAGTCCATCGCGCGTCTCGTCCCCAGCCGCAGCAAGGCCTCGCTCACAGACCGCGCACGATCCTGGCTCCACGCCAACTGCGCCCATTGCCATCGGCGCCATGGCGGCGGCGCCGCGCCGCTAGAGATAAACATAGAGCAACCCTTGGATCGAACCGCCACCATCGACGCGCCTCCCACGCGAGGCGGTTTCGGTCTTGCCACCCCCCACGTCATTACCCCGGGTGCTCCCTGGCAATCCGTCCTGCCATACCGCGTTGCCGCCCTCGGCGCGGCCCACATGCCTCCTCTCGGATCCAATACAATTGATTCCCACGGCCTTCAACTCCTCTGGGATTGGATCGAGCAAATGCCCTCCAAAACCACCCACAAAAAACCAAAACCCTCCCTTAAAACCACCTCCGGCGCATTCAGTTACCTGGCCAACAACCAAACGAACCCCAAGGCTCTACGAGACGGCCTGAATTCTCCTAACGCCAACATTCGCGCCCTCTTCGAGCGCCACCGCCCCCCCACGGAACGCCCGGCGCAACTCGGGATCAAAATTAACCCCAAGACCATCCTCAATCTGCGCGGCGACGCACACCGCGGCAAAGCCATCCTTTCACCGACCGGCAAATGGGCCGCCTGCTACGCCTGCCACACCCTTCAAGGCAAAGGCCGCTCTCTGGGACCAGACCTCAGCCAGATCGGTGCGCGCCACAACAAACCACAGATTCTCGACAGCCTCCTCAATCCCGCGCAAATCATCGCTCCCCCATATCGCATCTGGCTCATTAAAACAAAGAACGACAAATCTCACATGGGGTTTATCCTCCGGGAAACCGAAACTGAACTGATCCTGAAACTCCCCACCGGCCAAGCCAAGTCCCTGCCCAAAAACCAAATCCAAGCCCGCCAACCCCGGCCCGAATCCCTCATGCCCGCCGGCCTGCTCCAGACCCTCACCCCTCAGGAAGCCGCCGACGTCCTCGCCTGGCTCGCCTCGCTAAAATAATCAATAGTCTGGCAACTTTGGCGGTCTCATGCCCCGCATCATTTTGCAGCCCGGATACCATTCCTGTTCATACAGGTCACGCAACTGAACGGCCTCGGCATGGCCATCCCCGTAGACCATATTGATTCGTTTGGAATGGCGGTTGAGAATCACCCGTTGGATTCCGCTGAATCCGCCATCAAGTGAGTTTGGCGGCAAATCGTATGGGGAGGGCATCACCCAAGCCCAATTCGCCTCGGCAAACAATGGGATGGAGCTTGTTAACTGTTCGGACACCTCAACGAACTTGTGCGGCTCGTGCGGGCGGTGATGATGTTTGGATTGCACAAACGCGTTAATCCCATAACTGCTGGTTGTCGGTTCTCCCTTTTCGCATGGTGTCCCGGGTCCACTGGAGCATCCGCTGCTCCCTCTCAGAACAAACACTGAGTAGGCATCGTCGCCCGTCACTGAGATTTCCAGATCTTGATCAACCTTGGATCGAATGGTGGTCCGCATGTAAATGTAGTTTACGGGCCCCGTGCCGCTGGGAGGATCCGGATAATACTTGCCTTGGTTGAGAGGCTTGCGACCCCGGCCATTAGCCTGGTCAAAACCAATGGGCTTTTTATGGTAAGGATTCTTGGGGCTCAGCAAACTGCCGTCTCCCCCGAGCGATTTGGCCAACGGACCACTCCAGTCAAACAACTCCCAATCATCCATGGAGGTGCCGGCCAAGGAATCAAGTCTGCGACCCGTTTTCGCGTCTGATATCTTCAACGCAAACCCACTCGGCTTCACGTTTTCACACATTACGAGGACGACCGTTGATCCCCCCTGACTCTTGGGGCTCAAGTCAGGCGGGGGACAAGGCGGAGGTGTGATCATCCTCCACGGCGGACATTTTTCCCGATACGGCTTGCGCGGCTTGCAATGGGGATTGTGTTTGCCGTCATGCTCGGAACACCCGGGTTTCACATGACGCAAACTAAATACTGCCTCCTTTCCCCGGCCGAAATTCCCCGCTACAAATCTCCAGTAATTGGGATGCCGCGCCCATAAACTTGCCGCCTCGACCCCAGCTTGGTCTCCGGCTTGATCCTCAGCTTCATCATTGGCCGCAACCACTCCCTCCGGCTTTTCGGACCCCGGCACATTTCCAACCCTCCAGTTTTTCCGCATCCCACCCATGGAATGAGCGTTGTTTTTATCGCACATGGGACAATGAAGCACCTGTTCCGTAATACCGTACCCCTTCATCATGTTCACCCACCCACTATTTCCGTTGGTGGAGGAATACGGCACATTTCTGCCGTTGTCGTGGCTGTATGAAATAAACCCAACCCCCAGCTGTTTCATATTGCCCATGCACATGGTCTGGCTGGCCCGCATCTTGGCCTTGCTGATTGTGGGGACGAGAATGGAAGCAAGGGTTCCCACAATCCCCACTGCCACCAATGCCTCAATCAGCGTAAAGCCAGCGTTTTTCCCGAAAAACCCACCAAAATAACCGGCTCTAGTTGCAGTTTTCATACGCCACTCGTTTCCCATTACATCGATCTAGCAGCCGTATTTCTTACAAGATTTTCCAAAAAATACTTGGGCTAATCCTCGTGCCGTTTTAAAAGGGTAAGGGACATGTCAGGCATTGTCA
>CEVA01019924.1_pt1 | contig 13913 bp, 12 predicted proteins | sample 361521 | NCBI WGS metagenome assembly CEVA01 (sample SAMEA2622823, study PRJEB7988) | marine metagenome | isolation source: saline water (ENVO:00002010), including
AAAAATTAAAGTGTTTCGATAGCTAAAGCAACGGCTTCACCGCCGCCGATACACAGTGACGCGACACCGCGCTGTTTGCCTTGATTACGCAACGCATGAATTAGCGTGGTCAAAATTCGTGCGCCACTGGCTCCAATTGGATGGCCAAGTGCACACGCGCCGCCGTGGACATTGACTTTGTCAGCATCAAGTTTCATTTCATTAATAGCCAGCATCGTGACCATGGCAAAGGCTTCATTGATTTCCCATAAATCAACGTCGTCTACTTGCCAATCAAGCTTTTTCAGTAGCTTTTCCATAGCGCCAACAGGGGCGATGGTAAATTCAGCGGGTAGACGTGAGTGGGTGCTGTGGCCGCTGATCCGGGCAATGGGGGTCATGCCTTGTTTTTGCGCTTCACCGTAGCTCATTACCACAAGTGCCGCAGCGCCATCTGAGATTGACGAAGAGTTTGCTGCGGTGATGGTGCCGTCTTTTTTAAACGCTGGGCGCAGTGACGGAATTTTATCTGGACGGGCGTTGCCTGGTTGCTCATCCACCTCCACTGTCACGTCTCCTTTACGACTGCTGATAGTGTGCGCGGTGATTTCCGCTTTAAAGGCCCCGCTTTCAATCGCTTTATTGGCTTTAGCAAGTGAGTTAAGTGCAAATTCGTCCATTTGCTCACGAGTCATATCGTATTGATCGGCAGTGCTTTGTGCAAAACACCCCATCGCGAGATTATCGTAAGCGTCCTCTAAGCCATCCATCATCATATGGTCTTTTACTTCGCCGTGGCCCATGCGCATACCCGAGCGCGCCTTAGGTAACATATAAGGAGCATTAGACATGCTTTCCATGCCACCAGCGATAACACTATTAACACTGCCTGCTTTGATTAGGTCATGAGCCAGCATTACCGCTTTAAGACCTGAGCCACACACCTTATTAATAGTTGTTGCACCAGTGTGCTTTTCCATTCCTGCTTTCAACATCGCTTGACGCGCAGGCGCTTGACCCAAAGCAGCGGGCAAAACACACCCCATAATCACTTCGTCAATTTCGCCGGCATCTAGATTAACGCTCGCTAAGGCGCCTTTGATTGCGCTAGCACCCAACTCAGTGGCGCTGGCACCGCTTAGTGCACCCATAAAACCACCCATGGCGGTACGCTGGGCACTAACAATAACAATATCGTTATCCTGCAATGGTGTACTCATACTGTGTTCTCCATATCAATTTCACTTGAGCATACATAAAATTTACGTTTACGCCAACGTCAATTAGATAAGTGAAATGATGAAATTTCAATCGCTGTAAACTTTAGCAGCCACCGCCTAGTTACGCCTATAAAAACAACGCCAGTTTAAGCAAGGCCTTATAAACAGTTACCTTCAGGGCTTATGGAAAAGAAAATAGAAGAATAAAAGCGAGTACCAAATGCAGCTTTACCTTTACGTAAACTTCACTTATATTGGTGTTAAAAATTTGTAGTAGATAAGACTAAAAGACAATGACAGAGCAAAGCCCAACGGCCAGCGAGCAAACGTTCTCTATCAGCGAGCTTGCCAAGGAGTTTGATATAACCACCCGCAGTATTCGTTTTTACGAAGACCAAGGGCTTATTACTCCGAGACGAAATGGCCAAACCAGAATCTATTCTAAACGCGATAAAGTGCGCTTGAAGCTGATCCTTCGCGGTAAACGCTTAGGTTTCACCCTAGCAGAAACGGGTCGATTGTTCGAACTTTATGACGCGGACAAATCCAGTGCCAAGCAGCTTGTCACTATGCTCGATCTTATCGAAGAAAAAAAAGCACACCTCAATCAGCAAATGGACGACATTAAAGTCGTGCTAATGGAACTCGTTACGGCTGAGAAACGCTGCCGTGAAACCCTCTCACATTTACAACAGGATTAATCACCATGAGTACAATTTCGCTTTATAAAGAACTCAACTTCGGCCTCGGGGAAACAGCCGATATGATCCGCTCCCACGTAAACTCATTCGCCAGCGCTGAAATTGCGCCGCTCGCTGAACAAACTGATGAGAAAAACATGTTCCCTAATGAGCTGTGGCCTAAATTTGGTGAGATGGGGCTACTAGGCATGACTGTTGATGAGCAATATGGTGGTGCCGGCTTAGGTTATCTAGAACATGTTATTGCAATGGAAGAAGTAAGCCGTGCCAGCGCCTCAATTGGCTTAAGCTATGGCGCACACTCTAACCTTTGCGTTAACCAAATCTTCCGTAACGGTAACGAACAACAAAAAGAAAAATACCTGCCTAAGCTGGTCAGTGGCGAACACATTGGTGCGTTGGCGATGAGTGAACCTGGTGCCGGTTCAGATGTGGTGTCTATGCGCTTAAAAGCGGAGAAAAAAGGCGACCACTATATTCTAAACGGCAATAAAATGTGGATCACCAATGGTCCTGACGCTCATACCTTTGTTATTTATGCCAAAACCGATGCCAGCGCTGGCCCGAAAGGGATCACTGCGTTTATCGTCGAGCGTGACACTCCTGGGTTCAGCCAAGCGCAAAAGCTCGATAAATTGGGGATGCGTGGCTCAAACACTTGTGAACTAGTGTTTGAAGATTGCGCCGTGCCCGAGGAGAACATTCTTGGCAACCTTAATGAGGGCGTCAAAGTACTTATGAGTGGCCTCGATTATGAGCGCGTAGTACTCGCTGGCGGACCCCTGGGTATTATGCAAGCGTGTATGGATGTGGTCGTTCCTTATATTCATGAGCGTAAACAGTTCGACAGCCCGATTGGTAACTTCCAACTTATTCAGGGCAAAATTGCTGATATGTATACGCAAATGAATGCCGCACGCTCCTATGTTTATACCGTTGCCCAAGCGTGCGACAGAGGCGAAACCACCCGTAAAGATGCCGCTGGCGTTATCTTATACGCGGCTGAACTAGCAACAAAAATGGCCTTAGACGCAATTCAGATTCTGGGCGGCAATGGCTACATAAACGAATACCCCACTGGGCGTCTGCTGCGTGATGCCAAGCTGTATGAAATTGGTGCTGGCACCTCAGAAATTCGCCGTATGCTGATTGGCCGCGAGCTATTCACTGAAAGCCGCTAAGGTGCGTTATGACGATTTTATCTTCTGCTATTAATCCTAAAGACCCGCAGTTTCTCACTAACGACGAGTCGATGCGCTCATTGGTTCAAGACCTTCATGAGCGCGCTGCTACTATTCGTGGCGGCGGCGGTCCAAAATACGTGGAGCGCCATCAAAGCCGAGGCAAGTTATTTGTTCGTGACCGTATTGAACATTTGCTCGATGAGGGCTCGCCGTTTTTGGAAATCGGCCAGTTCGCCGCCCACGGCGTGTATGAGCAAGACATTCCCTGCGCCGGTGTGGTTGCCGGAATAGGTCGAGTGCAAGGCGTGGAGTGCATGATTGTCGGTAACGATGCCACTGTTAAAGGCGGCACCTACTTCCCGCTGACGGTGAAAAAGCACCTGCGCGCTCAAGAAATTGCCGAGCGTTGCCACCTACCTTGTATTTATCTGGTCGACTCCGGCGGCGCTAACCTGCCAGAGCAAGACGAAGTGTTTCCCGATAAACTGCACTTTGGCCGTATATTCTACAATCAGGCGCGCATGTCGGCAAAAGGGATCCCACAAATCGCCGTGGTTATGGGGCTGTGTACCGCTGGCGGCGCCTATGTTCCCGCCATGGCCGATGAAAGCATTATTGTCAAAGAGCAAGGCACTATTTTCCTTGCCGGCCCACCTCTGGTTAAAGCGGCTACCGGGGAAGAAGTGAGCGCCGAAGACTTAGGCGGTGCCGATGTGCATTGTAAAACCTCCGGTGTAGCTGACCATTATGCTGACAATGACGAGCACGCCCTGTCGATTGCGCGCCAATGTATTGCCCGTACCAATCATGTACGCCCAGTCGCGCCGGTATTAAAAGAGATTAAGGCACCACGCTACGATATCCATGAGCTCTACGGCATTGTCGGCACCGACCTGAAAAAGAGCTTTGATGTGCGCGAGGTGATTGCGCGCGTCGTCGACGACTCTTCTTTTGATGAATTTAAGCGCTACTTTGGCGAGACCCTAGTGACCGGCTTTGCCGAGATTTACGGCCACCCGGTAGGCATTGTTGCTAACAACGGCGTGTTGTTTAGCGAGTCGGCGCAAAAAGGCGCGCATTTTATTCAGCTGTGTGCCAAACGTAATATCCCATTGGTGTTTTTACAGAATATTACCGGCTTTATGGTCGGGCAGAAATACGAGGCCGAAGGCATCGCCAAGCACGGCGCGAAAATGGTGACCGCCGTAAGTTGTGCCGAGGTGCCTAAGTTTACCATTCTTATTGGTGGCTCTTATGGCGCCGGTAACTACGGCATGTGTGGCCGCGCCTATGAGCCAACCATGATGTGGATGTGGCCCAACGCCCGTATTTCAGTGATGGGCGGTGAACAGGCCGCAGGGGTATTAGCACAAGTGAAGCAAGATGGCCTAGCGCGCAAAGGCGAGTCCATGAGCGATGAACAGCTAGATGAATTTAAAAAGCCCATCATTGAGCAGTATGAACGCCAAGGGCACCCCTACTACGCCAGTGCAAGGCTTTGGGACGACGGCATCATAGACCCCGCCGACACCCGCTCGGTACTCGGTTTGGCACTTGAGGCCACCACCAACGCGCCAGCGAAAGAATCCGAGTTTGGCATATTTAGGATGTAAGGAGGCGCTATGTCTGTCACATTAACAATAACTAAAAGTCGCATCGCCATCTTAACCTTGGCCCGTGTTGAAAAACACAACGCCTTTGACGATGTGCTTATCAACGAAATGATCCGCTGTATCGAGCATGCCAGCACCTTAGATGTACGCGCTTTGGTACTTAAAAGTGAAGGCAAGCACTTCTCTGCCGGGGCCGATTTAAACTGGATGAAATCCATGAAGGACAATAGCTTCGAGGATAACGTCGCTGACTCCATGGAGCTCGCGCGCTTGATGCAGGTATTGTATGAGTGTCCCCTCCCCACGGTGTGTTTAGTGCAAGGGGCCGCTTTTGGCGGCGCGCTGGGGCTCATTGCCTGTAGCGACATTGCCCTCGCCGATAAAAGTGCCAAGTTCTGCCTGTCAGAAGTCAAACTGGGGCTTATTCCTGCCGTGATCAGTCCTTATGTGATCAACGCCATGGGCGAGCGCAATGCGCGACGTTATTTCCTCACCGCAGAGGTATTTAACGCCGAGCAAGCACAAACGCTCGGACTAATTCACGAGCTCAGTGACGATCTGGACGCCAGTGCCGAGCAACTGCTCAGTAAATTAGCCGATAATGGCCCGCAAGCAGTCAAAGCAGCGAAGCGCCTAATTGCCGAGGTGGCTCATCAGCCCATCGATGATTCTTTACGCCAACTGACCGCCGAGCGTATCGCCGCGATCCGCGTCAGCGACGAGGGCCAAACTGGGCTTACGGCGTTTTTTGAAAAGCAAGCTCCAGCCTGGCAACAACAAGGATAAGCTATGTTAAAACGAATTTTAATCGCCAATCGCGGTGAAATCGCCTGCCGCATTATCCGCAGTGCTAAGGCCATGGGGCTGCACACCATCGCCGTTTATTCCGACGCCGATGCCAATGCACAACACGTTAAATTAGCCGATAGTGCCTTTCATATTGGTCCGGCGCCAAGCAAATCATCCTATTTAGATATTGAGACCTTGTTTCGCGTTGCCAAGCAGGCGGCGGCCGACTGCATTCACCCCGGTTACGGCTTCCTATCTGAAAACGAAGCCTTTGCCGAACGCTGCGAGCGCGAAGGTCTGACATTTATTGGCCCCAGTGCCAAAAGCATCGAGGCCATGGGCTCTAAAACCCGCGCCAAAGAAATTATGGCTGCGGCCAATGTGCCACTGGTTCCCGGCTATTATGGCGACCAACAAGACACCGATTTTTTACGCCAAGAGGCGGATAAAATAGGTTACCCCGTGCTTATTAAGGCGGCCTATGGCGGCGGCGGTAAAGGCATGCGCGTAGTGCGTGACAAAGCCGACTTCGTCGAGCACCTTGAGGGCGCAAAACGCGAGGCGGCCAGTAGTTTTGGCAATGATCTGGTGCTCATTGAGCGCTATGTGGACACCCCGCGTCACGTTGAAGTGCAAGTGTTTGCCGATAAGTCGGGAAATTGCATCTACCTTGGCGATCGCGACTGCTCTTTGCAGCGCCGTCACCAAAAAGTGATTGAAGAGGCGCCCGCCCCCGGACTCAGTGATGCCTTACGCACCGCTATGGGCGAAGCCGCTGTGCGCTGTGCGCAGGCCATTGATTACGTCGGCGCCGGGACGGTGGAGTTTTTACTCTGTGGTGAAGAGTTCTTCTTTATGGAGATGAACACCCGACTACAGGTTGAGCACCCGGTCACCGAGATGGTCACTGGTGTTGATTTAGTGAAATGGCAAATTGCCATTGCTTCAGGGCAGCCTTTGCCATTAACGCAAGAGCAGGTACGCATTAGCGGGCACAGCTTTGAAGCACGCATTTACGCCGAAGACCCGGCGCAGCAATTTATGCCCAGTAGCGGCACCCTCACCCATGTGCAATTTCCACCAGCCAGCGCACAGGTACGTATCGATACCGGGGTGACCAGTGGCGATGAAATAAGCCCATTTTACGACCCCATGGTAGCCAAACTTATTGTTACCGGCGATAACCGTGAGCAGGCCTTAGCGCTTTTGGCTGATGCCCTAAAACAAACTCATATTGCCGGGGTAAAAGCGAATATTGGCTTTTTATTGGCACTGACACAAGCCGAGCCGTTGCAACAAGGCACCATGGATACCCACTTTATCGACAGTCACAGCGATGCATTGACCGTCGAGCCCCAAGCCAATGCCCATACATTGGCGATGGCCGCTTGGGTGTATTTCTGCCAATTAAATACTCAGCAAGCCAGCGCCTCACCGTGGCAACGTTTAGCGGGCTTTAAACTCAACTCAGTCAATGAAGTTGCCGTGCCGCTTATTGGTCACGATGTGGTTATGCATGTGGCCACCACCGGGATGTCGGTGGATATTGATGGTCAGCGCTATAACATTAATGGCGAACGCCACGGCAACCACTATGTGGTGGTGGTCGATGGCCAGCGCTTTAGCGCCGATGCCACCGTTGATAGCGAGCATTTGTGTGTGATGCGTGACGCCCAGCAATTCCAATTCGAGCTGGCTTCGAAGCACTATATTGGTGCTGAGCAAAGTGCCAACGACGCCCTTGCCGCGCCAATGAATGGCACAGTGGTCAAACACCTGCAAGCGCTTGGCGCTGAGGTCTCTCAAGGCGATGCCATTGTAGTCATGGAAGCCATGAAAATGGAATATACGCTTAATGCCCCTCATGATGGCGTGCTAAGCAGTTACTGCTATGGCGAGGGTGAGCTCGTTAGTCATGGCGCATTACTTGCCGTGGTCGAGGAGCACAGCTAATGTCCATGCCTAATCAAGTGCGCATCGTCGAAGTTGGGGCCCGCGATGGCCTGCAAAACGAAACCAGTGTGCCCTTGGCTACCAAGGTCGCGCTGATAAATGGTTTATGTGACGCTGGGCTTAAACATATTGAAGGCGGCGCCTTTGTTTCACCGAAGTGGGTGCCACAAATGGCCGACTCCAGCGCGGTGTTTGCCGCTATTGAGCGCCCCAATGAAGTATTATTCAGCGCCCTGACCCCCAACCTAAAAGGAGCTGAGCTTGCACTGCAAGCCGGGGTGGGCGAATTTGCTATTTTTACTGCGGCCAGTGAAGCCTTCACCAACAAAAACATTAATTGCAGCATTGATGAGAGCATTGAGCGCTTTCGCCCAGTGGTGGCGTTGGCTCAGGCTAACGGCATCAAGGTGCGCGGCTATGTAAGCTGTGTGCTGGGATGCCCGTATCAAGGCGAAGTCAGCGCCCAAAAGGTGCTCGAGGTCAGCCAGCAGCTGCTCGATTTAGGCTGTTACGAAGTCAGCCTTGGCGACACCATTGGTGTGGGCACAGCCAACCAAGTAGAAAGCCTGCTGAGCGTGCTATTGCAAGATATTAGCGCTGACAAGCTGGCGGTACACTTTCATGACACCTACGGCCAAGCCATCAGTAACATCTACACGGCGCTCAAAATGGGGATTGCCACCATTGACAGTGCCGTGGCGGGACTCGGTGGTTGCCCCTACGCCAAAGGCGCGTCAGGAAATGTTGCCACCGAAGATGTGGTTTATCTATTACAAAAGCTTGGCATCAACCCAGGTATTGATTTACAAAGATTGGCACAGACAGGCGCGGCAATATGCCGTGCCCTTGATAAACAACCACAAAGCAAGGTCGCAAACGCCGTTCTTGCCCACTGTGACCAATAACAACAACGAAGGAGTGCGTAGACATGTCCGGTTTTGACAAAGTAGTCACCAGTTACGCCGATGCAATGGCGGGAATTAAAGACGGTGACACCGTGATCGCAGGCGGTTTTGGCCTGTGCGGGATCCCAGAAGGCCTCATTAGTGAAATTAAGCGCCTAGGGGTGAAAGACCTCACCGTGGTTTCTAATAATTGTGGCGTGGATGACTTCGGCCTTGGTGTGCTGCTTGAAGATAAACAAATTAAAAAAATCATGGCGTCTTACGTCGGTGAAAACGCCCTGTTCGAAAAGCAAATGCTGGACGGCGAACTAGAAGTCGAGCTCACCCCACAAGGCACCTTGGCTGAGAAGATGCGCGCCGGCGGTGCCGGTATTCCAGCCTTTTACACCGCCACCGGCTACGGCACACCAGTCGCCGAAGGCAAAGAAGTAAAAGAGTTTAATGGTCGCCCCTATATTCTCGAAGAATCAGTCACCGGTGAGTTTGCCATTGTTAAGGCGTGGAAAGCCGACCGCTACGGCAACTTGGTATTTCGCCATACGGCCATGAACTTCAACCCCATGGCCGCAACGGCGGGTAAAATTACCGTTGCTGAGGTGGAAGAGATTGTCGAGCCGGGCGAGTTGGAGCCCAGCCAAATCCATACCCCAGGGATTTACGTTAATCGCGTTATCAAAGGCGATTTTGAAAAACGTATTGAACGTGTTACCACACGCACTGCCTAAGGAGTACTGAGTATGTCATTAAACCGCGAACAAATCGCCCAACGTGTGGCGCAAGAGCTCGAAGACGGATATTACGTTAACCTAGGTATTGGTATTCCCACGCTGGTGGCCAACTATGTACCGCACGGCATTGAGGTGATGTTGCAATCGGAAAACGGATTATTGGGTATGGGTCCCTACCCCAGCGAAGATGAGCTCGACGCTGATATGATCAATGCGGGTAAAGAAACCGTTACAGCAGCCACAGGTGCAGCCATATTTAATAGCGCCGATAGCTTTGCCATGATCCGTGGTGGTCATGTAGACTTGACGGTACTCGGTGCATTTGAAGTGGATCAGCAAGGCAACATCGCCTCATGGATGATCCCTAAGAAATTAATTAAAGGCATGGGCGGCGCCATGGATCTCGTGGCGGGGGCGAAAAACATTATCGTCACCATGACCCATGCAAGCAAGCACGGTGATTCGAAGTTGCTAGAGCAATGTACACTGCCGCTAACCGGCGTGAATTGCGTTAAAAAGATAGTGACTGACCTCGCAGTGCTAGAAGTCAAAGACGGCGCGTTCCATTTGCTAGAGCGTGCACCCGGTGTTAGTGTTGATGAAATAATCAGCAAAACCGCAGGAAAACTCATCGTTGAAGGCGTTGTTCCCGAGATGCGCTTTGACTAACGGGACACCCCGATAATGTACCATCCTCATTCCCAGTGCTAGTTGGCACTGTGTTACCCAAAACCCCTCATTTGAGGGGTTTTTTTTATGCTTTAAATAACTAAACATATTTTCTTACATTTGTAACTCACCAGTGCTCGCATCGATGATGCCGCTGGTTACAAAATCATGCTAAGTTACTACTGGACTCATAAATAGAATAACAAGGACTACCATGAATAAGATGTCTTTAAGCGCGATTAGCGTCGCCGTGATGTTATCCCTCAGCGGCTGTGCAAGCACTGCGTCGCAAACGGATACCTCCGCAACCCAACAGGCGGAAAAAACTGCAGCGCCAGCGCTGCCATTCGTTAATATCGATTATCAAACGTTCACTTTAGACAATGGCCTAACCGTGGTGGTGCACACCGACCGTAAAGCGCCAATTGTGGCGGTGAACGTATGGTATGACGTTGGCGCTAAAAACGAACAGGTGGGCAAAACCGGCTTTGCGCACTTATTTGAGCACTTAATGTTTAATGGCACCGAAAACTACGACGACGAGTATTTCGGACCATTCGAGCGCGCGGGTGCCACCGAGCAAAATGGTACCACTAACTCAGATAGAACCAATTATTTCCAAAACGTGCCGACCCCTGCCCTTGATATGGCATTGTGGATGGAGTCTGACCGTATGGGCCACTTGCTTGGCGCCATTACTCAAGACAAGCTCGATGAGCAACGCGGCGTAGTACAAAATGAAAAACGCCAAGGTGAAGCTCAGCCTTATGGCACCATGTGGAATAACGTGTGGAAATACACTTTCCCACAAGGCCACCCTTATTCATGGTCAGTCATCGGCTCGATGGAAGACTTAAATGCGGCATCGTTAGACGATGTGCATCAGTGGTTTAAAGACTATTACGGCCCCAATAACGCAGTGTTAGTGCTAGCCGGTGATATAGATGTTGAGACTGCGAAGAAAAAGGCCAACAAATACTTTGGCGATATTAAACCGGGTAAACCGGTAGCCAAACTGGAAAAGTGGATAGCCAAACGTGATGAGCAATCACGCATGGTGATCAAAGACCGCGTACCTGCTTCGCGTATAGTGAAGGTGTGGAACACCGCAGAAAAAGGCACCACCGATGGCGAGTATTTAAACCTGCTAAGTGATGTGTTAGCCGGTGGTAAGAATTCGCGCTTGTATCAACGCTTGGTATACGATGAGCAATTAGCATCTAACGTATTTAGCTTTAACTACCTGCGCACCTTAGCGGGCCAGCTGATCATTGGTGTTGATGCCCTTGATAAATCACATATTGATAAAATCGAAGCCATCATCGATGAAGAAATTGCTAACATCATTGCTCAAGGCCCCACCACTGATGAACTTAACCGTATTAAGTTTTCTAACGCCGCTGAGTGGGTAAAACAAGTAGAAGGCGTGGGCGGCTTTGGCGGTAAATCTGATGTACTTGCCTCCGGTGCCGTGTATCACAACGACCCAGGCTACTATAAACGCGCGTTTGAAATCACCAGCAACGCCACAACCAGCGATGTACAAGGCGCCGCCGAGCGCTGGCTAAGCAGTGGCGACTTTGTGTTGACCGTGCACCCATTTGCCGAGCTTAGCGCCAACGAACAAGGCGTTGATCGTTCCACTGGAGTACCGGATGCAGGCGACGTCCCGAGTCTTGACTTGCCCGAGGTGAATACCTTTACCCTAAGTAATGGCCTTGAAGTAGTGTTAGCTCAGCGCAGCGACACACCGGTGATTAATATGCGCTTAGATATATCTGCCGGTACCGCCAGTGACGATAATAACAAGCCAGGCGTGGCTAATTTTACCGCCAATATGCTTGATGAAGGCGCCGGTGAGTTATCGGCCTTGGCCCTTGCTGAAGAGCTCGAAAAACTTGGCGCATCTATCGACACCAGTGCAAGCCTTGATAAGACCTCGCTGTCGATGTCGGCCATGGCTATTAACTGGCAACAAAGCTTAGCGCTGTTTTCTGAGGTACTGCAAAACCCCAGCTTTAATGACAGCGACATTGAGCGCGTGCGCACACTCATTTTGCAGCAAATCAAGCAAGAAAAAGCACGGCCTATGAGCAATGCCCTACGTGTATTACCGCCCCTGCTCTACGGTGCCAGCCACCCTTACGGTAAACCGCTGACCGGGACCGGTAACGAAGAATCAGTAGCGGCAATTAGCCGTGATGATATGCTCGCCTACACCGAGAAATGGATGCGCCCTGATCTTGCGCGCTTAGTGGTTGTTGGCGATATTGACCAAGCGCAATTGAAGCAAAGCCTTGAACAAGCCTTAGCAAGCTGGCAGGCACCACAACAAGCGGCGCCTAGTTTAGATATTCCGACGGTGGACAACGCCGAGCAAGCGCGAGTGTTTGTACTTGATAAGCCAGACTCGCCGCAGTCATTGATTATTTCTGGATTGCTGGGACCCGATGCCAGCGACACTGACGCCCAGCAAGAAGTGACCTTGGATATGATGAACACCATCATCGGCGGCAGCTTCACCTCACGTATGAATATGAATTTACGTGAAGATAAGGGGTGGTCTTACGGTGCTCGGACTATTTTAATGGATACCGACGCGCAAAGTACGTTCTTTGTGTTTGCCCCAGTGCAAACCGATAAGACCAAGGAGTCAATGCAGGAAATTCTGAAAGAGCTTAACGGCTATATTGGCGAGCAACCAGCTACCCAAGAAGAGCTGGACAAAGTGGTTGCCAATAAAATCGCCAAACTGCCAGGTCGCTATGAGAAGAAACGTTCTCTGCTTAATGCCTTGGCTGATGCCTACGACAATGGCCGCGACGTAAGCTATTTAGAAAAATACCCGCAGCTAGTGCAACAGCCAGATACGCAGGCTATCGCTAAGCAGGCACAGTCACTTATTAAGCCCAAGCAGCTTACATGGGTAATTGTTGGCGATGTTGCTAAAATCAAAGAGCAAATCGAAAGCTTGAACCTAGGTGAAGTCACTTACTTAGACTAAAGCTAAGGTAATATACTAAGCCCCGACTTGTTTGGGGCTTTTTTGTGTGCGAAGGCACTCGCAAAATCCCGTCCCAGCCTTTATCATTGGCGCTATTGTCAATCTCAGTAGTTAAATAGTATGTCTCTTCCTCCTTGCCCACAATGTGATTCACAATACGTGTATCAAGACCAAAACCAATTGATTTGCCCAGAATGCGCCTATGAATGGGACCCCAATCAAATCGAAGAAGAAGAAGCGATCACGGCCAAAGACGCCAACGGCACGGAATTAAATGAAGGCGACAAGGTGACCCTTGCCAAGGACTTGAAAGTAAAAGGCAGCTCAATGGTCATGAAAATCGGCACCAAAGCCGTGATCCGCCGCATTCAAGACAGTAAAGACCATGAACTCGACTGTAAGGTCGATGGCGTAGGTGAAATGATGGTCACCGCTAAGTTTGTGAAAAAAGCCTAACCGCGCTTGATACCCGCCTTGCTGCCTGCTGTGCTAAGCCACTAGCAGGTGGTAAGCTCACTGCCCCGCTTCACCTTTAATACTGTGGCAGGAAATATCACAGTAGCCATATTTTAAATCAGGTTTCTATGGACAGAGAATATAAAAAGCGCATTGAGAGAGTAATCCAATACATTGAAACTCATTTAACGGAAAAAATTTCCCTTGCTGATGTGGCAAAGGTTAGCCATTTCTCGCCTTATCACTTTCATCGTATTTTTACCGGGGTTATCGGTGAAACCGTCAACGATTACATCGCTCGGCGAAGACTTGAGCGAGCTGCGAATTTATTAATCTTTAAAGACCAGTCAACAGAAAATGAACTGGTTTAATTGAGCTGAACATTTTAATAGTGAACAATGTTCCAATATTGAGGTGTTACATGACCAAAATGAAAAAGAAAAAGTTATACAAACTACATGAAGCAGTTGCTTTGTAAATAAGCAAGGCTATTCAGTGTAAGAGGTTCAGCTTCTTTAGAGAGCACCACCAAGCTTATTTATAATTGGAAGGCTAAATTCAAGCTGGCGTTTCACTCGGTGAGGATAACCTCGAAAATTTCGTGGTGCGCAGATGCTCACCTCCTTTGAAGATGATACTGATAAGAGTGGCGGGCAAGTATAGACCCTATGCATGTACAACCAAGATTAGATAGAGAGCAATAATGTTTGAG
>CEVA01155833.1_pt1 | contig 13903 bp, 10 predicted proteins | sample 361521 | NCBI WGS metagenome assembly CEVA01 (sample SAMEA2622823, study PRJEB7988) | marine metagenome | isolation source: saline water (ENVO:00002010), including
GATACCCGTCGCCCCGATCCCCTCGTATACCGTCAGCCCCCACGCTTCCGCGCTCCTGGCGAGTGTTCTCGTAGTCATGACGGGATCGACGTAACCCGAGTCGGGCTCCAGCACCCCGCATTCGATGTTGTCGAGGTCGACCATCGGGAGTCGATCGCGGATCTCATCTCGCGAAAGCTCTTCGACACGAATCCCGGCAGCCCGCTCCATCTCGACGACTTGGCGACCGGCATCCAGCGCATCCCTAGCCAACAGCGTCATGTAGCCTGCCTGATTGAAGCCGCACTCTCCTCCGATCTCCTGATCTGCATTCGAAAAGATCTGGATCGCCCGCTGGGCCAGCTGAATGGTCAGCGGGTTCGAGTAAAAAGTGCGGATCGCGGCCGCAGAGTGCCCGGTACTGACGGCGGCGAGCGTTCTCTTTTCGAGCAAGATAACGGATCCGAAACCGAGCCTGGAGAGGAAGTGGGCCGTGCTGACCCCCAGGATGCCGCCACCAATGACCACCGCATCAGCTGAATTTTTCATGCGTCGCTTTCGAGTGGGTCGTCTGAGCAATAACCGGTCGTGTCTGGACCTGCAGAATATAGCGTTCCCGGATTCGCAAGTCCTCCGAAGAAAGACCCGACATCCGCATCGTCCGCCTCGTTCTTGCATTCGACCATGGGCCAGCCTATTTTGCCGCGTTCACCACTAGACCCCAGGGGCATCCATGACCGACACGCAAACGATTCACGTAGACACGACCAAGCAGTTTTTCCTGGACGATCTAATCGTCGACAGTGAGGATGGCCTCTCCCGAACGCTCCACCAGCCCGCGAAGTACACCGGCAATCCGCTGATGTTCCCGCTCTATCCTTGGGAGGGCCGGATCACGCTCTATGGCAACGTTATGCGCGATCCGGAAGACCCTGGGCTACTGCGTATGTGGTACACCGGCTACGGTGGCATGGGTGTCCGCCAGATGGGATCGAAAGACACCTCCAAGTGGGCCCACCTGGGGTTCGACCCGAACAACCTCCTATACAAGTACTGCTACGCGACGTCCCGCGATGGCATCTTCTGGGATCGTCCCAACCTCGGCCTCGTCGAATACGAAGGGTCCACGGACAACAACATTGTCCTCCTCAACGCCAGCAGCGGGAATGTCATCCACGACCCCCGCGATCCGGACCCGGCGCGTCGCTACAAGGCTCTGTTCTTCGAGAGCCGCGAAAAGGACGGGACCAGCAATGAGGGCGACGGATTCTCCGTCGGATTCTCCCCAGACGGTCTCTGCTGGACGAAGTACGAAGGCAACCCGGTCTCGAAACGGTCCAGCGATGCCCACACCCTTCTCGGCTGGGACGAACGCCACGGCCAGTACGTCGCCTATGCACGCCCCTCCGTCCACTTGGGCAACAAGACCCGGCGAATTGGACGCGCCGTCAGCGACGACTTCAACAGCTGGACCGACCCGGAAGACATTCTCGTCCCGGACGACGACGATCCACCTGGTCTGGAGTTTTACGGCATGCCGGTTTTCACGTACGAAGACCTCTACATCGGGCTGCTCTATGCCTACCACACGCCTCCTGAAGAGCGACAAATCACCTTTTTCGGCAAGATCGACGTCCAGCTCGCCCACAGCCGGAACGGCATCCAGTGGCATCGGACAGCGAACAGGGCCGTCTTCATGCCCAACGGACCACCCAACAGCATCGATGCTGGCGAAATCTATATGGCCAACACGCCTCTGGTCGTGGGAGACGAGCTCTGGTTCTACTACTCGCCCAGCGCCATCGAGCACGGGCCGACGGGACGCAGCGGCCCGATCTGCCTGGCCAAGCTGCGCCTCGACGGGTTTGTCTCAGTCGATGCGTGTGAGGAAGGCGGCAGCCTCGTGACTGTGCCCTTCGAATGCACCGGCGGCGACCTGGAGATCAACGCTTCCGCGCGAGGCGGCCAGGTGTCCGTCGCCGTGCTCGACGAAGAGGGGTACGAGCAGCCCGGATTCGCCCGGGTCTACTCCGCGGTTTTCGATGGAGACTCGGTCCGACAACGAATGATGTGGAAGGATGTGACGTTCGATTCTCTGAAGGGGCAGCGAATCCGTCTGAAGTTCTACCTCCGGAACGCCAGCCTCTACGCCTTCAGGCAGACGGGCTGATCCCGGTGGAAACGGAATCGGATATGGTCGAAGGAATCCCACCCGAAGTCGCCAGAGAGTTGGCTGAGAACCCGGCTTGGTCCCGCCACTTCGATGCCTGGGGTGTGCTCCACGACGACGCGTTCACGCATCCTGTCGACGTCGCTCAGTCTTCCGCATGAATCTCCGCTCTGCCATTCGATCTCCTTCGGTCAGCTTGGGAAACGACCCTGAAGTCACGCCAAACCCAGCAGAACCATCGCCTCAAAACCGTGGACACCCTACCGTCACGAGCGCCTCCGCAACCTGACCAAATGGCCGATCCCCCACCGTCAGATCCAACCCGACCGGCTGCCGCCGGCACACCGTGCCTTCGGGTGGCGTAATCTCGATTCGAATGTCGACCTGCTCCCGGGGACCCAGATCGACCGCCACATTCTCGCTCTCCCACCCTTCCGGACCGACGAGAGCAAGACGCGCCTGCTTCTCCGCTGGAAACGGATTCAGGATCCAGCCCTCGAACCGGACAGTACCCCCCTGGGGGGCGTGGGCCTGATACGGCTTCAGCTTTCCACCTTGCGACTCAGCCCCGAAGTGCACCTCGTCTTCGCTCAGCGACATCAGATCGAGGTGCACGTCGTCGAACGCCGCGGCGACGCTTTCGATCTTCCCGTACCATGCATCGTCCGGCCGGTAGGGCAATGTATGGCCCGTCAGAACCAGTTCCGGCCTGAACGATTGCAGATAGCCCACGGTCTCTCGATAACACCCGATGTCGAGGCCGTTCTTGTAGACGTGGTTCGTAAACGGCCGCGCTTCGGGACCATAGGCCGCGTCCGTCTCCCGGAAGAAAATCTGGTCTCCCGTGTGAGCAACTCGGACCCCGTCCACCTCCATGCAGATCAAAGTCGAGAATCGCGTATGTCCGGACATGGGATGCAGTGTAATCGGGATCCCCTCCCACTCGAAGGGCGATGCCAGCGGTAGACGACGCTCTACGCGGGCGGGTTCGTGCCAGAGACACGGCCGGTCATACCGCGGTGGGTCCTCCAACAGACCCGCAAAATTCTCTCCCGCCCAAACTTCCGAACCGAACACCCGCTGCAGCATCGGGATCCCATTCACGTGATCGTCGTGAAAATGGCTCACGAGCACCGTGTCGATTCGGTCCACTCCAAAGCGCCTTTTCAACCCTCGTATACCGTGAAGAAACGGTCGCCGATTCGAAAGGTGCTGCTTCCCCGGCGACGCATAGGCTAACGTGTTGTAGCCATAGTCGATCGAGAGCACCTTCCCGGACTCCGAAACAACGAAATGCGTCTGTGCGTTCGCATACTTGGACCGAAACAAATGGGGAAGCACCTCTTCGATATCGTCCGCGTCCGGCTCCCAAAGCTCGTGACGAAGCCCTGGCTGGATCTCGTCCAGCCGTCGTAGATTCCGCTTCAGGTCTGTAATGGCTTCAGGAGGATCTTCAGCAGTTTCCCCCATACTCGGAAGCAATCGATCCGGTTTCGCATCCAGAATCCGGCCGGCCGATCGCCACAGGTTCACCGCCCCGGTGAAATCGTTGTAGTTATACTGCAGCGGCGCCAGGCGACCGGTCCGACCGGTTCCACAGACCGTCTCTCCCACGAAGGCCAGTCGGCGTCCATTCACCGTTACCACGTAGGACACAGCGCCCTGCGATGCCCCCGGTGTGGGCACAACCTCCCACTCAAGCCCGGCGATCGACCGCGTCTCGTAGTCCATCATCCAATCCGTCACGGGCAGTGGGCGAACGGGTGAAAATCGGTCCCAACGATTGTCGTAGGAATTCCAGATCTGTCGTTCCCGAAAGTGTTGCTCCGGATCAATCAGATAGTCCTTCTCCCAGTAGGGCCCCAGCACGGTCGCCCCTGCTCCGGCCAGTCGGATCGCCCCGTCCGTGTGATCGCGAAAGTGGTGTGTCAGCAACACAGTCACATTCTTACTGTCGGCCACGGCTCCCAGGTGCTCGGCCGCCAGCCCCGTTCCCGCATTCACGAGCACCGTTCCCCCCGGACCCCCGACCGCATAAACCAGGCAGCTGTCCCTCAGTACGAAAACATCCTCTTCCACACGTTCCCACACCGAATGTGCCATAAGCCGTCCAATCTCTGAATGTTCAGAATACCGTCGTAAATGCTGCATCTTCACGCGCACGTCTCAGGTGGCCATGATACCGGCAGATCAGCGTCCGACAACAGTACAGCTTTCATCGAATATACCTTTCGTCCTTCCGTCATTTTCATCACTTTGTCGGCAAGCTGCCCGGTTTCAGATCTGGAGGACGACTTCTTCGTGTCGCGCAGTCTCTATCCGACCGTCGACTTCACTCCGGCATCATTAGCCAGGAAACGGGCGGGGAATCACTGATCCCTGAAGGAACCCACGGATCGCGTAGGCCGTAATTCCAGAACAGAGCTCTCACGGCCGATCTCGACAAGGAAGCTTTGCCCTCGACTGTCGCGTCGGAAGGAACCTGATCAAGGGAGATCGTCATGTACCTGGGAACGAAAGCGAACGTGAACAGTGACCCTCAGGTCCTGGCGCAGCTCGGCGTGGCCGGAGTCGGTCACGGTCTGGCCGCCGTGGAGAAACCGTTTGCCGAGTGGTCGCCGGCGGTCATCGAACAGCTCCACGAACACTACGGCAAGTACGGCGTTCGCCTCGAAATGCTCTGGCTGCCGCTACGCGGACGGCCCGCCTTCATCGGGAACCTGGACAAGCCTGCCAACGACAACTACGCGGGTGCGATCTGGCTCGGACCGAGTGACGAGCGGGAGCGCGCCCTCGACGGCATCTGCGACTGCATCCGTATGGCCGGCCAGGGCGGCATCCGATCGATGAACTACAACATCAGCGTTCAGGGTCACATGCGGACGGAACCGACCACAGGTCGCGGCGGTGCGACTGTCGCCACGTTTCAGTACGAGAAACTCGACCAGTCAAAGGGCGATTATGAGGGCGGCGTAGCAGACGACGACGCACTCTGGGAGCGCGTCGTGCCCGTGGCGGAGGAGTACAGGGTCCAGCTGGCGTGTCACCCACAGGACCCGGGAATCGGTCTCGGCAAGACGTATCGCGGCGTCGGTCGGCCGTTGGGCATGGCCGAGGGGTTCAAGAAGCTGATCGACCTCTACGACAGCCCCTACAACGGGTTGAACTTCTGTCAGGGCTGCATGGGTGAGGCCCTCGAAAACCCGGCCGAGGACATCTTCGACGTCATCCGCTACTTCGGGGAGCGAAAGAAGATCTTCAACGTGCACTTCCGGAATATCAAGGGTAGGCTCAACGACTTCGTCGAAGTCTTCCCCGACGAGGGTGACATCGACATGATCGAGGCTCTCCGCGTTTATAGGGACGTCGGCTACGAGTACATGATCATGCCCGACCACGTGCCCGGCCTTTCGGGGCGCGCCCCTCGCGAAGTCGGCTTCGCCTATGGCTACGGCTACATCCATGCCGCGCTGCAGGCGATCCAGGCGGCCTGACTTAGCTCGCTCTCTCAATCATCCGAGCGCTCAGCTTTTCGATGTAGAATTCGCCCTCGTCGCCCAACGCAACGACAGCGGCACAGAGCGTGGTCGAGCGTTCGTAGCTTTCGTTCGGCTCAATGACTGCCCACGGGCCGTCAGCCTCCTCCCCCGCGGCCGCGGTCCAGACTTCGACACGACTTTTGGTCAGCAGAAACCGGGTCTCCCACCACGTCTCGCCGGCTTCGATCCCCGAACGGTAGAAGAAGCTTCGCTGGTCTCGTGCCCAGATGTCATCGTGCACATGGTCGCTACGGAACTCGACGATCGTGTTCGATCGCTCGTCGACCAAGCGGACGATCGCCACGCGCTGCCTTCCCTTGTGAGTCAGTGTAACCTCGACGTCCTCGCGCAGAAGGTCGTAGGGCCCGATGTCCCGCCGAACGACCTCTTCGTTCCCACCCCGGTTCCGTGAGCCTGTGATCGTGAAACCGGCGTCCCCCTCCTTCGGATCCACGACGACATAGTTGCCCAGATAGTCTGCCGACGGATCCTCGAGCCATTCGGTGGTCCCCCACAACTCCGGCCGCTGTTGTACCCAGCCTGCCTGGCCAGCGAGTTTACCGCGTCTGAAAGCAGGCGAGTTGAAGTCGATCAACAGCTTGCGGTCGTGTCGAGCAACCAGTTCGTCTCGCGTCAAGCGATAGCCCCGAATCTGCGGCCGATCCTCGGGCGCATTGTCGACGATATAGTTCACGACATACACGTCTCCGTTCGGCAGTTCCACCCAGTCACCGTAGCCGTGGTCTGCGTGGGGACTAGTATCGTTGTCGATCATCCCCCACACCTTCGCCGGTGGGTTCGATCGGGCATCAGAGTCGTTGGGAATCCTTTCAAGCGCCGTCTCAGGCTCCTCGATGAAGTATCCGAACCATGCCTGTGGATAGAATCCGCCGACGCGATGCGTCACCATCACCTCGCCCGTCGACAGGATCCCGGCGTTGATTCGACCGCTCGTCGGCCAGTAGCCCGCCGCGAAGGGGCCCTCCCACGTCAACCCCCGATCGTAGGATATTGACTTCATCCCCACACCTGGCGGGTTGTCGTCGCTACGTATGTAGGTGACGAGTTCCCCCGAGGGCATCTCGACCAGATCGGCTTCCGCGGTAACGGCGGGGATCGGTTCGGTCGCCGGGATGGGATCGGACCACGTGCGTCCGCTGTCTGTCGATCGGAAGAAAACCTGGTCTTCGCTCAGCCCCTCGGTGCGGAAGTGCGTCCCCGACAGAAAAAGGGTCCCATCGCTGATCTGCCGGATGTTGAGGCTTGTCGTCAGGCATCCCGTTCGCTCGGGACCGGTCCAGGTGAGTCCGTTGTCGATGCTCCGGTAGAGTGTGGCTTCCGCATTGGGACCACTGATCGGGTCGAAGTTCCAGTTCCAGGGCAATCCACGGTGCGCGTACCATCGCTCCGAAACGCCTCGAATCGATTCTGTCTTGTTCCAATCGACAGCCAGCAGCAGAGAGTCATCGAGCAGCCGGATGATCGAACGACACATGATGTAGCCCGCTTCGGGTCTGTCCATCAGCGTCTCGACGGCGATCGCCTCCGACCAGGTGGCGCCTTCATCCTCGCTGATTCGAACAATGGCGCTTGGCAGCGCACCCCCGCCGTGGCGGTCCGCCTCGGCATACGAGCATACGAGATTGCCGTTTGCAGCCATGCAGATGCTGGGCCACGCCTCGTGATAGCGGTCATCGCGCGAGATTGTATATGTCTGCATTGTTTATGGCCTCATTTAGTGGTTCATTGCTCCGCCCTAATCACATTCGTAGTAGGGTCACGGCATGCCGTGACCCTACCCTGGCATTCTCGCTTCAAGGATCTGTAGAATCGACAGCAGCATCCTCGGATGGTGCACCATATCCAGCTTCCGTCCGAGATCGGGCCTTAGATCCCTGGTTACGGCGAGCCTCCACAGATCGTCTGGCCCATCGGCATAGATCTCGAACGCCCAGTTATGGACCCGTTCGTAAGCCTCGACGATCCACTCATCGGACTCGGTAGCCATCGCCGTGATGAACCCTCGCATGAACTCTGCCTGGGCCCACGCGGCCTTCCGATCCTCGACAGGGTTTCCCTCCAGGTCGATTTCATAGAAGACCCCACCGCCGGAATCCCGATCCCAGGCCGCTTCGAAATGCGCACTCAGGATCTCCACTGCCCTCCGCCTCAAATCGGGGTCGTTTCTTCTGTCCGCTTCGATCATGACGGCCGTGCACGACTCTGCGGCCGCCCCCGGTTTCACGAGGTTGCGCTGCCGCCCTGTGTAAGGCTCCCCGTTCGGCGCAACCGCCTCGACGATCAACCCCATCTCTGGTTCCAGGTGCTTCTGGAAGATGGCATCCACACACAGATCCGCCATCGCACTCATTTCAGTATCACCAGGACACTCGCGAAGCAGGTCCGAGACTGGATACAGTAGAGTGCTCCATGCCCCGTTCAAGCTGTGGGGTTCTGTGTAGGAGGGTGCAGAAAGACAGAAGTCGGGTCGTAAAATCAGCTCTCTCACCCTGAGTAGCATTTCTCGGGCGGCTTCGAGACAGCCCTCGCCGGGATCCGCCCTATGGAGCTCGACAAGGCCGTGCGCAAGGTAGGCGTCGGTCAGGACACTGGTTGCACCCTCCAGAATCTCGCCGTCACGTGAGAGATTCATCACCCAATTGCCGTCTGTATCCCGGCCGTGATCCCGCATGAAGTGCCAACCATGTCTGGCGGCCTGGAGATAGCGCTCCTCACGACGCCAGTTGTAGTAGTAGGCGAACAGCCAGACCCCGAACCCCTGATACCATCCGCCCTTGGCGTCACTGCCGAGCGACCCGTCGTCCTTCACGTCACCGAAGAAACCGCCCCGCTCGTGGTCTACGCCGTGTTCGTACCAGAACGGAAGGCACCGATCGATGCATTGTCTGTAGAGTTCGGTCAGCTCAGGGGATGAGAGATTCATCATCATGATCCAGGTGGCATTGCCCCCACGCTTGCCCGACGAAGCCACACACCATTAATTCCCTGCCTCGCAGACAAAGTTTACAAGGAGAACTGGTTCCTGATGAAGATCACAGAAGTTATCACGCACAAGCTTTCCTTTCCCCTCCAACGACCATATCGGAATTCGCGCTTCTGGATGCGAGCACGCCCCGCGACCCTCGTCGAGGTCCGCACCGACAACGAACTCGTCGGGTGGGGGGAAGGCGGCGTGCCATCTGAAGAAGCGATCGATCATCACGTGATTGGTGCGAACCCCTTCAATTACGAGTTGATTTACGATGCGCTGAGCGACAATGGACGCGAGGGAAACACCGCGTGCGCCATCGAGATTGCCCTGTGGGACCTGATGGGAAAGGCGCTGGACAAGCCCGTCTACCAACTGTTGGGAGGCCCCCGTCGGAAGCGTGTGCCCGCCTACGCCAGCGGCTTTTTCCAGCGGGAAGGCCTGGATCATTTCCAGGATCTGGCCGAGGAAGCTCGTCGCTGTCGCGACCTAGGCTTCGGCGCGCTGAAGGCCCGTATCGGGTTCGGGCCGGACTACGACCCACAGATCCTCGGCGCCATGCGGAACGGGGCCGGCGAGGATGTTGGCCTTGCGGCGGACGCCAACCAGGGGTACGATGATGTGGATACCGCGATCGAGGCAGGCAAGAGGCTCGGCGATCTCGACCCGTTATGGTATGAGGAGCCCATTCATCGAGACAATCTCGATGGTTATTGCCGGCTCCGAGAAGCCCTGCCCATGCGCATTTCCGGGGCGGAGGGCCGCGTGGGTGTCCGATCCTTCCAGGAAGTCGTGGAGCGCCAGGCCTTGGACATCCTCCAGCCCGACATCAGCATCGCGGGTGGATTTACGGAATGCCGCCGGGTCTGGTCCCTGGCGTGGGCGAACCGGATTCCCATTCTGCCCCATTACTTCGGCGCGGTCGTACGGCTCGCTGCGACCCTCCAGTGGATGGCCGCGATCCCTGTAGACGAGGAAGCGGAAGAAAAGCTCCCGCTTTATCTTGAATTGGACGTCATGGAAAACGGGCTCCGGACCGAACTGTCACGGATTCCGTTCGAGTTGGAAGATGGTATGATGCCCATCCCAGACCGACCCGGACTGGGCGTCGAGATCGACGAAGCCGCACTCCAAAAGTACGCGACGACGGACTGACTCGCAGAGTAAATAGGAGTTCACGATGGAAGACCAGCTGAAGCACTTCGCGGAGAATGGGTTTGTCATCATCGAACAGGCGCTGTCGTCAGACGACGTCGCGAGGGTGAACGACGGCATAGCCGCTGATGAAGCAGCGAATCCGAAGGAGTGGGAACCCGGACCCCGTCCCGGCTTCATCTCTGTCGGATCTGGTGGACCTAAGTTCATGCACAGGACCGACGCCCTGGACCACATTGCCAACCATCCGTCCGTCGTACCCCTCGTCAAACGGATACTGGGTGAGGACGCGCAGTTCTGCAACCTCAGCTTTCTGCGACGGGAACCGTGCGATGCCGATCCGCCAGAGGACATCGACGGCAACGACCCGCTCGCCCTTTCGAGAAACTGGCATCGAGAATATTCAGGGATCGTTGAGGGCGCGGAAAACAACGAGTACTACACACCCGGAATCCAGGTCATCTACAACATGGACGACACAGATCCCGGCATCCACTGCACCAGCATCATCCCGGAGAGCGCCGAGACCAAACGGAAGTGGCCAAAGATCAGAGACGCCGAAAACTCGTACGGCAAGGACGTGCTACGAATCGATGACGGAGGTGCGTTTGTCGATCCCGAAAAGCCAACGTGGCTGGACGCGTTCGGGCGAAATTTCCCCAGGTTGACGGGTCGGGTGGACGTTCACGCACCCGCAGGATCTGCACTTGTGTTCAACCAGGCCAGCTATCACTGCGGAACGGTTCGGAAGACCGAACGGTCCCGAGGGACGACGCACATTTTCTATCGCGTACCTGAGCCCGCGCACTCACGCCACTCTCTGGGCAACTTCGACAGCATCCAGGCGTTCCACGATGCGCTGCCCAAGAGACCCGAGATCGGGATATAGGCGCTAAGCGGAATGTCAGGGCAGGAACATCTCCGGCCACTTCGGATCGTAGTTCGTCTCGAACACCCAATCCTCATTGTCCGGCACGATGTGCCTCCGTTCCGGACGCAGCCGTTTCCTCAGTTCCTTGTGGTAGGCGAGCGCATCGTCCCGTTGGTTTTTCGGTAAACCGCATCGCACACCCTCCGCAAACCAGGACGTTCCCATTCCCTTTCGCGGGACGGTATCCTCGTTCTGCCAAGCCGAGTGAAGTCCTCCGCTGCACAGGACCAGGATCTGCCCACGCTTCGCCGTGTAGGGAACAGGCTCCTGATCGAGCCACGGTGTATCCGACAGATCCGGCAAGTGCTCCCGACAGGCCGGTGCGCCCTCACTCGGCACAGGGCGGATTCCGTGTACTCGTGGGAGCATCGCCTTGTGTTCCGGTGTCAGGATCCTGCTCCAGTGCTGCATAATGGGCTTGTGACTGCCCGGCAGGATGCGCATCGCCCCCCGGTCTTCCGGTACCTCATTCACCCAGAACCAGAGCTCGGCCCGCATTCTTCGGGGCGTGGCCTGGAAATCTTCCCACGTCGCCTGAATGTCCACGTGACATCCATTCGCCCACTGTTCGCGCGGGCTATCGAACGGCTTGTTCCACGGTGGACGCTCGTGGGGTGAGAGTCCCCACCACAGCCGGACCGACTCCGCTCTGAGAACCTTCTTCGCTACCTCTTCAAAGTAGGGGTGTTGAACGATATCGACGTAGTCGGGATCGTCATAGGGCCTGTCTCCACTCGCTTTCAAACGATCCCACGCCGTCTCTGCCCGGTCCAGTTCCTCATCCAGCAGAGGGCTGTCGATCGTGACAGCGCCCTTCTCCTCGTATTCAGCCAGTTGTTGATCGGTCATCATCGTTCCTCGGTTCCTGCATCACCGGACAGCATCCAGCAGCGATTTCATGTATCCCAGAGCGTATGCGTGGGCCGCATGTCTGTCTTCGGTATCCACGGCAAGAGTCGGCACGTGGTCGTCGATCATCGCACCGTCGAATCCGACCTCCTTGAACACGTCGATCGATGCGCGCACGTCTGTGTGCCCTTCATCAATGAACGTTTCCTCGAACGCGGGCACGGTGCCCGACACGCATCGAAAATGGACGTAAAAGACCTTCTTTCGCTCGCCGAAATATCGAATCGCGTCTTTGACGTCGCCTCCTTCCATCGTGGAGATCGTGCCGTGACAGAAACCGAGCCCGTTGTAGTCACTGGGTACGGTCTCGATGTGCCGTTTCAGCGCTTCGTGATTCCTGAAAATTCGGGCCACACCCGCGATCGGAGAGATGGGCGGGTCGTCTGGATGAAGACCCATTTTGACACCCGCTTCCTCGGCCACCGGAATCACCGCCTCAAGGAAGTACTTATGGTTCGCCCACATTTCATCGTCCGTGATTTCCTCAGCGTGGGTGACCGGTGGGTCCCAGTAATCGCCCCTCGCACCCTTGATCAGCTCGTAATCGAAGCTCGTGACGAGAGCGCCGCCCCGACTCTGTGTACTTTTCGACGTCCTGAGTCCCAGGTTTCCCGGCCGAGATCTCAGAGAGAAGAAGTAGCCCAGAACCGGGATTCCGACCTCACCCATACTCCGAAGGGTCTTGCACCAGTTTTCGATCTGCTCATCCCTTCCCGGCAGACCGAGTTTTATTTTATCGGACCACTCGGCCGGCACCCCTTCGAGGGCGGCCCACCGAAGCCCCGCAGCTTCGATCTTCTGACGCTGCCACAGCAGGTCGTTAAAATGGAAGTATCCTCGATCTTTAGGAAGCTCGTACGATCCTCCCACCACGTCCGTTGCCCCGAGCTGTTTACCAAAGGCCAGGGTCTCATCGTCCATTCTTCCAGAAATCGCCAGTTTCATTTTGAGTCACTCCACGCGTTATTGGGGTTGTCTCACCTCCCTATGATCGGAGGGACAACTTCATTCTGCAACCGCAAGGTTCGTCCACAAACTCGACTGTGCAGGCATAGATGGACTGTGATCTGCACTCAGGCCATCCCGTGGACCAGCTGTCGAAAATTTCATCGTAAGTGAATTCGCTCCGTCCTCCCGTCACACGATCGAAGGACGGATGGATCTGGATTCGAGGGACGACTCCCGTTCCGACACTGATGGGATCCACGATGATCGACATTGGGATTGCACGATACGACATCGAAGAGAATTGGGGACGTGAATCGTTCGGATCGGACTTCGGAGTGATCAACGGCATCGCCGTCGACACACGGGACAATATCTACATCGCCACGCGGGAGCCCAAACCGTGCGTCCTCGTCTTCGACCCCGAGGGCGAGTTTCTCACTTCTTGGGGAGACAACGTGTTCCTGAAGGTCGGAGGCATCCACGGGATCAAGATCAACCGCGAGAACGAGGTCTTCATCACCGACATCGAGGACCACCTCGTTCACCAATTCACGACCGAAGGCGAGCTCGTGTTGACCCTGGGTGAGCGCGGGCGCGTCGGCGAACCCGACATGCCGTTCAATCGCCCCACCATGGCGGCAGCCAACCCGGGGGGTGACATCTATGTGTCCGATGGCTACGGCCAATTCCGGATTCACAGGATCGGCCGCGATGGCGAGCGGGTGCGGTCGTGGGGATCGCGGGGAACCGGGCCTGGTGAGTTCGCTCTTCCCCACGGCATCAACGTCGAGCCTGAGGGACGTGTGCTTGTCGCGGACCGGGAGAACGGCCGAGTCCAGATCTTCGACGAAAACGGTCGATTCATCGAAGAGTGGCACGCCTTGAAGCCCCCTGATGTCAACTTCGATGACGAGGGTCGCGTGCTTGCGGGGGACAGTTTCTTCGACCCGGATGGAAACCGGCTCGCCCGGTCGATCGACATCCGGGGTCACGCAACGTGCATCGATTCGACAGGCAGCATCTACTGGACGGGCGTCGTCGCACCTGGTCACGACGGCAAGATGGTCGGGACCGCCAACCTGCTCAAGAAGCTGGTAAGGCATTAAGTCGATACCTGTTAAGTTCTCAAGCGTCCCACTGTAGAATCCCCCGCGTTGCGCCTATGAATACTGGCCCAACCCCACGAAAAGCAGCCAGGTTTCGTCCTCGAATCCGTATCCAAGATCGATTCGCAACACGGGCGCACCATAGACTCGCGAGAGACCCAGCCGTCCACCCAGACC
>CEVA01079011.1_pt1 | contig 13878 bp, 8 predicted proteins | sample 361521 | NCBI WGS metagenome assembly CEVA01 (sample SAMEA2622823, study PRJEB7988) | marine metagenome | isolation source: saline water (ENVO:00002010), including
TGAGAAGGACCGCGAGTCACTCGAGAAAACTTCAAGAGGATATCGCGGGCCTGGTGTCACTGGTTGAGGATGATCTGAAGGCGATGGAGGCCAAGGCAAAGAGACGGGCGCAAGGTATGACGGACAACCAGAAGGTCCGGTTTGCATCGGACAGGAAGGCGTTGTCCGAAGACCTGGGCCGCCTGCAGGCTCAAAATGAAAATACTCGAAAGCAGTTGGGAGCGATCATCAAGGAACTTGGGGGCAAGCTGAATGCCCAGCAACGCACGGACATCGTGGGACGGATGATTGCTGTCAACGCGGCGCTGGCAAGTTCCGTCGGAGAATTGGGCCTCGTGCAGGCTGGAGCAAGGCTCGAGGCTGTGACGCTGGATGACCGTGTCTCTGTGAACGCAGAAGATGCTCTGGAGATCGCACGGGCGTTCCGTCTGGACTGGATGAACGCCAGGGCGTCTCTTGTCGACGGTTGGCGTTTGGTCGAGTTCAATGCGAATGCGCTTGAATCGGACCTCAGTATCGTGTTTAGCGGGGATATGAAGGGCGACCAGACGAACCCGTTCGAGCTCAGTGGGCCGAAGGGGTCGCTGCGGGCCGGTTTGCAGTTTGATGCTCCGTTGACTCGGTTGTTGGAACGGAACAACTTCCGGCAGCAGTTGATCAATTACGAGCAGACTCGCCGAGGGATGATCCAGTACGAAGACCAGATGTACCAAAGCTTCAGGCTCGCGCTGCGAACGCTGGAGCAAAGAGAAAAGAACCTTGAGATTCAACGCCGGGCGGTCAAGATCGCGATCCGGCGGGTTGACCAGACACGACAGATGTTGACGAAACCTCCTGCACCGGGAGCTCCGGCACAGTTGAGTCCGACGGCGACGCAGGATCTGCTTTCCGCGCTCGCCGCGTTGCGGTCCTCGCAGAACAACTTCATGAGTGTGTGGCTGGCGTACTATTCCGGTCGCATGACACTTATGCGAGACCTGGGTGTGATGCGGATAGACGAGAAGGGGCTCTGGATAGACGAACCGCTGGAAGACGCTCTCAATGAGGCGAGGAAACACCCGAGTGCGTTGCCGCCTGCGGTCCCGGAGGCGTGGTTGGAGAAGGCTGGTGAGGGGTATGAAACCGCCCGGTTGGTTCCCACGGACGCAGAAGACGGCGGGGAAGCCGGATTCGGGTTTGGGATCCCGAAGTACCTCAGGCCAACAAGGTATCTGAAGAAACCGGCGGTTTTGGACGATTGGTCAAACCGGGTCAAGACCGCGTGGCCGGCGTCATGGCCCGGTGGGACGGAGTCCAGCGAAGATGATGGCGACATAGAGGTGGACGAAGGATCAGATGACGTCGTCGAAGACAATCGGGCTGGGCGTCCGTGGTACGTCCCCAGGGTGCGATGGTTCGGTCTGGGTGGAGAGAGTGACACGGAAACGCCCGGCATGCCGCTTTCCGAAGGCTCGAAGCGATCCGTGATCGAAGCTGGCGGCACTGGCCAATTTCGGTATGACGCGGAGTCGAAGGCGAAACCCCGTCAGACGGAAGCTGAACAGCAGGGATCCGATTCCGGGGCCACGGCACGACCGAGATCTTTAGGTGATGGGGAAACGAGTCGGGAGAAACAGCGTCCACAATTCATCGACGGTGTTCCCAAAACGTCATTCCGGGCTGCCCCGGAAATTGGGGTGGTCGTTCCGAAGAGCTCCTTCCGTGCCACGAAAACTCGGAATGTGAATCCGGCAACTCGTCGACCGGAGGTGGTCGTTCCGGACTCCGGGCCCGCAAAGAGTCGTGGCCTCGAGGGACGGGCAACGGAATCACAGAGTCCAAACGCCGCCGGATTCCTGCCGCCGCGGATTCGATAAGCTGCGGATAAACACGGTTAGGCAAGGTCTGGACGTTCGTTGCCGCATTGCCCCGCTCCGGAAGTGGCTTGGTGGCCAAATTCCGTTGCTTTATGGCTGTATTTGGCGACAATGTAGATTTCTGCGGTGCGCAGGCACCCGAGTTAGTGGTTTTTTCACGAAACGGGTGTTATCGCCGAACCTCGGTGCGGATCGCGGTGTTACAGCTACTGATTGGCTTTATTTTGAGACATGGGATCGCCGGTGGTGCCGGCGGACAGCGTTCTTCCAACCGAGCCCGACAAAGGCAGGTAACAGACATGGCGATGAGAAAAACCCTCTCGGCGACATCCGGTCAAAAACAAATGGCGGATGGCGGTGGCACAACGTTGCTACTTGGATTGCTGATTTGCGGGCTGGCCGGCTCGGGTTGTGGACTTGTGGACTCCTTGGGCAGCGGCGAGGCGAGTGCCTCGGACGATCAAAAACTTACCGCCAGTGTCCAGAGAGGTGTGATCCAGGTCAGCTTGACCGAGGATGGTGAGGTCGAGAGTGCAAAGCCTGTCGTCCTGAAGTGCATGGTTGCTGGCGGAGCGCAAATTCTCGAAATCGTACCGGACGGCACACGGATCGTCGAGAAAGGTGGCAAGAAACAAGATGAATCGGATGTCTTTGTCGGTGATCAACTCGTCAAACTGGACGACTCGAAAATCAAGGATGCGTTGGACCAGCAGCAGATCAAAGTTGGGAACGCGGAAAACGCTTTGATCCTTGCTGAAAAGGATCTCTCGCTGGCCAAGATCTCGATGGATGAATACGAGAAGGGAACATTTGTCCAGGAGCTTCAGGGACTGGATGCTGAAGTCACGATCGCGATGGAAAACCTTCGTGGCGCGGAGAACCAGTTCGAGTACACCCAGAAGATGTTCCGAAAGGGGTTCGTTACGAAACTCCAGTTGGAGGCGGACGAATTTGCCGTGAAGCGTTCGAAACTGGAACTCTCGCAATCCGAGACAAAACGGAAAGTGCTTGTAGACTTCACCAAGGAAAAGATGCTGGAAGACCTCCGCAGTGCGGTGAAGACAGCCACGTCTGGTGTCATGCAGAAGCAGAGTGCGTTGTCTCTCGAGAAACGCTCGTTGGACCGTATCACCGAACAGTTCAAGAACTGTGTCATCGTGGCACCCAAACCTGGCATGGTGGTCTATCACAAAAACCCGTCTCGTTGGGGACGGAGCACGGGTACTCAGATCGAGGAAGGGGCGACAGTCCGGGAACATCAGGCGATCGTGAAGCTTCCGGACTTCACCAAGATGCAGGTGAAGGTCAGTGTTCACGAGTCTAAGGTTCAACAACTGGACATTGGCGACCGAGCGTCAATTACGATCCAGGGGTACAACGAACCGTTGAGCGGCGTCGTGGTCGAAATCGCCAACCAGCCGGAGCAGGCCAGTTGGTTCCAGGCGAAGATCAAAGAGTATGCGACGATTGTCAAGATTGATGAAATTCCGCCTGGAATGGTGCCCGGCATGTCGGCCGAGGTGGTCATCGACGTCGAAGAACGCAGTGATGTGTTGAGGCTACCTGTGGAATCGGTCATCGAAATCGGTGGCAAATTTTTTGCTTGGACCAGCGGTACGGAGGGCTACGAGAAAAAGTCGCTCGAAGTGATAAGGAGCACAAAAGGGGATGCCCGCGTGTTGACCGACAGCAAATTCATTGCTGTGAATGCCGGTGTCCAGGAGAACGACGTGGTTGTCCTGAATCCCCGGGATGCCGTTTTGGAGGCGAAATCTCTGATTCTCGCTGATGAAGAACAACAGGCGAAAGAGAAGTCGTCCGCCGTGGCAGCCAACAAGGTCAAGACAGGTGGATCGGGCGGTGGTGCTGCCAAAGGTAGTAAAAAGAAGAGCGGCCGTCCGGCCGGTGGTCGAAAGACCGCCGGAGAGCGTGGTGGATCCGGTGGCTTCACCGGAGCGGCCATGCTCAAGGCAATGGATAAAGATTCAGACGGGAAAGTTTCGAAAGACGAAGCCCCGGAACGCATGAAGGGTACTTTTGATGGTTACGACACCAACTCCGACGGGTTCCTTGACACAGCCGAACTCGACAAGATGGTGGCGGCATTCAAAAACCGCGGTGGACGACAATCGACAGGCGGCAAGAAAAAGTCGGCGCAAGGTGATGGCGGCAAAAAAAAGGCGGCTGCCGCAGGGGCAGGCTTCACCGGAGCCTCTTTTCTGCGAAGCTTGGATAAGGATTCAGACGGGAAGGTTTCAAAAGAGGAAGCTCCCGCGCGCATGAAAGATAGTTTCGACCAAAACGACACCAACTCCGACGGATTCCTTGACGAGGCAGAACTCGACAAGATTGCGGAAGCGATTCGAGCCAGGTTCCGCGGTGTGGGTGCCGGGGGAGCGAACTAGTAGCCAGTGGTAGCTCCTGGGCGATCTCTGAGAATGGCTTTCAAGAGCCTGCGGTTGCATTTCTTGCGTAGTGTGCTGGCCGCCGTCGGTGTGCTCATCGGTGTGACGGCTGTGATCTGGCTGGTGGCCTTGGGCGAAGGGGTGAGTTACCAGGCTCAGCAGTTGATCAAGGAATACGGCGCTACCAATATCATCATCCGGTCGAAGGCACCGGCAGTTGCTGCCGATACCGGCCGCGTGAAGATCTACGGGCTGACACGCTTGGACTTCGATCGGATTACTGCTCGGGTCGCGGGACCGTCGTCGGACTATGTGATCAATACGATTGAGCGAGCCGTCCCGATGCGAGAAGTGTCGAAGGAGATCCGGTATTTTGATCGGACCTGTGACACGCAACTCCTTGGGGTCATGAAGGACTACCAAGACATCAATCATCTCGATATGTCCATTGGTAGATTCCTTTCTCGCGGCGATTCGGAGACCAAGAGCAACGTAGCTGTACTGGCCGACGGGACGGCGCGAGAGCTGTTTCCCTATGAGAATCCGATCGGGAAAACGGTACGTATCGACCAGGACTTTTATCGGGTTGTGGGTGTTGTGTCCAAAAAACAGGACGCGGCTGCCATTGGCGGGAGCATTTCCGGCCGGAGTTACGACAAGGATGTTTACATTCCGCTGAACACCTTCCGGAGCCGAATCGGCGACCAGGTTCCGACTTCGATGGAGTCGTTTGAGAGCGAGTTGATCGAGATCAACCAGATCACCGTCACGGTCAACGACGTGGCGCGTGTGCCGGAGACCGCCGAGATCATTCGGGTGTTGCTCGGCGAATTTCACAACGACGCCAACCCGGATTATTCCGTCACGGTGCCCATGGAACTGCTCGAGCAGGCCGAAACCACTCGAATGATGTTCAATATCCTGTTGGTAGTGATTGCGGGCATTTCGTTGCTGGTGGGTGGGATTGGGATCATGAACATCATGCTGGCGACGGTGACTGAGCGGACTCGTGAGATCGGCATCCGGCGGGCGCTTGGTGCGACGCAGATGGCCATTTTGTGGCAGTTTCTGAATGAGGCGACCGTGTTGACTGCGATCGGCGGCATGCTGGGGATCGCCTGCGGATTCATGTGTTATCCGGTTGTTGATGTGGTCATGAGCCAACTGGAAGTCTGGTACCCCGAGTTCTGGGCGGGACTTTCGCCGGCGGTGCAGAACATTGAACCTCGCGTCGAAACTTGGTCCGTCGTGGCAGCATTCGGGATTTCTGTGGGCGTTGGGATTCTCTTCGGGGTGTTCCCGGCGCGGCAAGCCGCACAGTTGGATCCGATCGAAGCCCTACGGCACGAGTAGTCGGCAGTGGTCGGGTCACGTTGCCGGGTCGGAAAATCTGCTGGCTGAGAGGTGTTGCAGGTCGCTGGTTGGTGATCCTGTGGTTATCCAGTCGGCAATCGCCCGGCCGGTGACCGGAGCCAACAAAACCCCCTTGGTGAAATGGCCGGCAGCCAGGAACACGTTCTCGGAATCCGGGAGGCGGTCCACTACCGGCATGCCGTCGGGTGTGTGAGGTCGGAGGCCAACCCAGGTCCGGTCCAACGTGGCATGGGCCAGGGCCGGGACCATTTCGGTGGCATCGCCGAGCACGTGTCGCTGACCTGCTTCGGTGGCCTCCAGGTCCGGCCCGACAAATTCCTGGGTCCCACCGGCAACGATCCGTCCGTTTTCCAGTTGGCGGGCCATGGTCGGTCCCAGTAAACAGGTTCGCATGGTGAACTCTTGAGGTGTCGTGGCGATGGCCTGTCCTTTGACTGGTCCCAGGGGGAGTGTGAAACCAAGGCGGGATGACATCTCCCCAGCAGCCCACCCGGAGGTGAGTACGACTTCTCCTGCCGAGATCGTGTGGTCGGTGCAAACAATCGTGTTCAGACGTCCAGCGGAGACCATGAAGTCGGTGACCGGTGTGTGCGTGATGATCGGAACATCGTTACGGCGCAAGTCATGAGCGAGGGCCAGTGCAGTCCGCAGGGGGTGAAAGGTGGCGTCGTCGTCGCAGTAAAAGCCCTCGGTAAACCGTGACGACAAAAGGGGTTCGAAGTCGGAAAGATCTGTCTGAGACAACGCCTGCGAGTGGTTTCCTCGTTGGTTTTCGGAGGCAGCGTAATCGGACAGGGAGCCGGGCCACTTGCCGTCGATTCTCAGGCTGCCACTTCGGACAAAGTCAATTCCCGGGTCGGCGAGAGGGCCGTCGGAAGTTGCGAGTTCCGCATAAAGTTCCCGGGCCTGGATGGCCCAATCTCGGAATGCGCGTGGGTGGGTGTGGCTGGTTTGCCCGGCGAACAGCCCGCCGGTGTTGTGTCCGGACGCCCCGTGCGAAATCCCGAGACTGTCCATGACGCAAATGGATCCGTCGAAGGATTGCCGAAGGAACCAGGCGGTGAACAGGCCAACCATGCCAGCACCGATGATCAGGACATCGGTCGTGTGTGGCAGAGGAGAATCACCGGGTCTCTCGAGGAACCGCCGTTCTTCGAGCGAGAGGTCCTGGAACCAGATCGACTCGACTTTCATGGCTGTGACGTGTCGGGAGAGGGTGGACTGGTGATGCGGCAGTTGGGGAGATGTTGTGCGAGTCGGCGGATGGCCTTTTGTGTGAGGCCTGCGTGGCTTGATGAGTTTGGCAACACGAGGGTGCGGAGTTGAGTGAGGCGTTGCAGGTAGCGGAGATCACCATCGTTGATGTTCGTTTGGCCCAGGTCGAGGTGTTCGATGCGGCTGAACTGTCGAAGCTGAGAGAGATGAGATTGCTGGAGGGGGCCGCTGCCGATCGTGGCCGACAGGACATGTCCGTCGGGGTCAAAAGTCAGTTCCGCGTCGAGTTCTGCGTCGAGTGTTGTGGCGGCCTGGACCTGAGAGGCCGTCGGCTGGGAGCTTCCCCAGTTGGAGACGGTGTCATAGGTAGACGTAATGGCTCCCCAGGCTCCAACAACGGCCAGGCCCAGCAAAAGAGCCAGCACGAGATGTTCCCACCAGCGATTGCGGAAAGTTGGTCCAATGTCACCTCCACGGGAACTGAGGATCCAGAGCCCACCGGCGATAAGAGGCAAGAGGATGACCTGCAACGCGTTGACCACGAGTGTCAGTGCGATAAAGTCAGGCATCCCCGGCAGTGTCCAGATAAGTGGCGAAATCAGGCACCAGGTAGCGATGGCCCGGTATAGCCGGGTCGTGCGAAAATCGGTGCCTGCCAGATTGCTATCCGGTGACGTGATGCGGAGCCAGCAATGGCTGGCGAGCATCCCCAGACCGAGGGCATGGCCTATCAGTGAAGTGAAGACGGCGGCGAAAATGCCCGCGTAGAAGACCAGTTCGCCCAGTCGGCCCAGTCGTGTACCCAGCAGCCAGGGCAGATCGTCCATCGTGTCGATCGTGCCACCATCGGCATGCAGTGTCTCAGCACCCAGAGTCCAAATGGACAGATCGAGAATCAGCATCACAGCCATGGCGAGCAGAAAGTCGTAGAACTGCAGTTTCCTGAACTGGGATCCTCGCCACCCTTTGCTGTCCAGAAAGTAGGGGTAAACCAGGTTCATCAACGATCCGCCAACCGCACCGATCATCCCCATCGCGACCAGAAGTGGGCCGTAATGACCAGTCTTTTCGGGCATTTCCAGAGAGACCAGGCCTCGGAGGATGCCGGTTGGACTGGGGCCGACCATCACGGCCGTTCCCAGGAATGCAATCGACAGCAGCAACAGCAGGATCTTGAAGACCACTTCGATCCTCTGGAAGGCGGGACGAAAAACCAGCAGCAGTGCGATCCCGTTCCAGGCGAGGGCCCACCCCCAGACGCTGCCGATACCTGTGGCATTGCGACAGGCTTCTCCGATGCCGCGGGTCATGTACGATCCGTAAAGGTGGCCCATCAGGACGGCGGCGATCAGCAGAAGTGGGGCGTAGGCTCGGTGGATCCTGCAGAGGCCGTCCAGCAGATGTTCGCCGCGAGGGTTGCACAGCTGGTACCGGGCAATGACCGAGACCATGACCCAGCGCATGCCAACGGCCAGGACAAGCACCCACATCAATGAGTAGCCGAAATCAGCGCCAGCGGTCCCCATCTCGACGATGTCACCGGCACCCAGCCACGTGAGGACAACGACAAGGCCGGGCCCGAACGATCGAAGATACTCGAGGAAAGTCCGGGGAATCGGTGTGTCGCCGGATGAGGGTGGGGGCGAGCTCACGATGACGACGGGACCTCAGGAACAAACTCGGGAGTTGGAACGTTGTCGTCGAGTGGGAAAATCGGACGGGGGCAACGGGAAAAAGGAAGCGAATGAAGGTTGGCGCTGGTGGAGCCGGGGACGTCGACCACTACAATCGCCGCGGCGATTGACTCGTAGTGCGTTCGGAAACCGTTGGGGGATTTCGCGACAACCATGTCATAGCCGGCGGGGTCCAGGCCATGGGCTGTGAAGACGGCCCGACCTACCACATAAATGCTTCGCTCGGTCACCAGGGCGTCCACATGGCCATGGTCGGTGGGGATCCTCAGGACGGTCGTGGCTCCGGCGGTTTCGGGTTTCCCGGACTCGTACGTGAAGTGGCCGTCGTGAATGCTCAGGACCGTGGCGGTAACCGTCAGCGGATCGAATCGCCCGGGATCCCTGGTTCCACCCAGCGACACCTCTACTGTGGCCCCGACACCGGCTGCCGTGGCGGCAAGTGCAGCTGGCGCGTCGACGACGCTCAGCAATGCCGTGCCCTGGAACAATGATGTGGCGTCGGGCGATCGCCCAAGCAGTCCAGACAGGATCGCATTGCTGTCGCCGGAGGCACCACTGGCTGTGGCATCGGCGGCGTCGGAAAAAACGGTGAGTCCTTGCGTGTTGTTGGACGTGGAAATGGCCTCCTCCAAGGACACCAGTTCCGCTTCGAGCCGCTCTCTCTGGTTCCAGAGGAATTCCGCGATGCGTCTCGCAGCCAGGTCAGCGGCCGGCTTGTTGGAATTGGTGGTGACCTCGACCCAGGACTTGAGTCCCGGAACGTCGGTAAACGGGTTCCCGATCAGAACCCCCGCAGCGAGTCCGCATTCGGAAGTCTCAATGTCCTGGCACATGCGGATGGCCTCGCCAAATAGGCCGGTTGCTGTCAGGAGTTCGTCGCCTCGAACCAGCATGGGCAGAGAAATGCGAGCGGTTGTGGGGCTGGCTTCGCCGCGTGTGAGTTGTAGCAGTGCGGCGGCAGAACGGCGTCCTGTGTCGTATTGATCCGTATGGGGATAAGTGTGGAACGGGACGAAGACATCCGCATTGCGATGCATCAGGGGGGTGAAAATGGCGTGGAGGTCGAGTGAGACAACTACCGGGATGGTGTCCCCGAGGATGTTCCGAGCCCGTTGGAGGATCCGTCCCTCGGGATCGCCTTCCTGTTCGCCAGCCATGGCACCGTGGAGGCAGAAGTAGACTGCGTCGACGTCCGAGTGACGCGTCACCGCTTCGGCGAATTCTTCGATGAGGCGGTCCAGGTCGTTGTCGCAGATCGGGCCGCCGGATACGGCCCAGGCCGCCATCCCGCCAATTGGGAGGATCTCTTCATCGGCCTCAGCAAAGACATCGAGAGCCCCGGCGATTTCGGTGTCCGTGCCGCGGCGAGCGGATAGCAGGTCGTCGCCGTGTGCCTGGTGAAAGTCCTCATAGCGTGTCAGTTGAGGATTGAAGACCGAGGTTTCTTGTTTGATTTCAGCTACGAGAATGCGAATGGGCATGCGAGAACCCTGTGACGGCAAATGACTGGAGGTGGGTCATTGTACCGTCGCCGCATCGCCGTCGCAGCTAGGACGCCGTAGCGGGCCTGCGTCCCTTGGCCTGGCGGATCCGTTGGAGCCAGCGAACCGCCTCGGTTACCAAAGGGTCCCTCCGACCCACCGCGTCGACTCGCGCCTTCAACACCTCGGTCATCTTCTGCTGGGCTCCGTCATAGTCCTGTTGGAGATGAAGAAGTTGGCCTTCGAAATATGTCACGAGTAATTCGTCGGTGATCTGGTTGCGGTAACGGTTGAGTTGTTGTTCGGCCAGGCCGGTGGAACCCGCCTGCAAGGGGAGTGTGATGGCAGCCTGGATCAGCGGCCAACGGTCGTCGTGGCCTCGACGGTGGATCACCTGGGAGTCGAGTGCCGTGGCCAAAATCTGACACGCCGAGGTCAACTTGTGGTTGGTGGCGAGGTATCGGGCGTGTTGGGCAATCAGTGCGATTTGCCCGGGAAAACGTTTGCGTAGCTTTCGGAAGGTGGAATCGTGTGACCGCGACGTGGTGGCGGTGGCCATCGCGGACGCATACAACTCGGCCGATAATGGGTCGTCAGGACTGCGAAGGTGCAGGCGGCGGCCACGGCGAATCGATTCCTCCTGCTCTCCGATCGCTATCAGCAAGCGGACCTCTCGTCGTTCCATGACAGCATTGTTCGGGTTGCGTTTTCTGATCAGTCGGACCAGCCTCAGGGCGGCCGCCGCCTGATCGTATTCGACAGCGAAGTCGAGCAGTTCGGGGTGAAATTCGCGGATTTCCGACGCAAGAGTCAGGGCGGTCGCCAGGGCGTCGGCGGCCCGAGTGCGATGAGCGGCCGCCGCTTCGTGACGAGATTCTGCTGCGAGTCGTACCGCGAGCGCTTCGTAGGCGTAAACGCAGGACAGTCGCACCAGGGCGTCAGACGGATGGTCGAGTTCGAGGGCGATGAGCTTCTCTGCCGCTGAGAGGTTGCGAGCGAACAACTGGAGCCGCAACCGGCAGGCGCGTATTCGTGGTTCGTCGGATTTGTCAAACGCCGTGTCGAATTCACCGCGGGCGGCATCGAGCTTGTCGAGTTGCAGGAGGGCGACACCCCGGAGGTAGTGAACGTCGCTGGATCCGTTGAGTCCGGCCAGGGTGTCCAGTGCTGCTGTCGCATCGGAACGCTGGAGGAGATCCCGAGCCTGTTGAAGTTGCGGCAGGGGTGCGGAGGGTCCGCACCCGGAAAGAATGGTCAGCACGATCACAACGCGGCGGATCATTCAGAAGCCTCCGCCCGTCACTTCTTTGCCCTCGATCGTCGAGATCGCCTGGTACAGAGATTGGTCGATCGACTCATTGATGAAACGTACCGAACCGTCGCCGAGCAGGAAATGGGTGCCACCGACGTGTGCGGACTGGAAGGAGTACAGCGGACGTTCGTCGGGCGAGCGTTCGAGTTGGGTGGGGAGAGGGTTCATTGGGAATGAGAGGCCGACGGCTCCTGTTGAGTCGGGACAATCCGGGAGGCGTACGTCAGCGGTGACGGCGTAGGGGCCGGCGACCCAGTAGGAATTGGGGACACCAATGCCCCCTGTCGGTGCGAAATACGAGACGGCTGCCATGGCCCATGGATATTCCACTGGCAACGCGGGTGTTTGTCCTGAGGGACCTTCGTAGGTCAGTCGGCTTCCTGCCTTTTCTCCAACAAAAAGTGTCTGCGAGGTGCCGTCGCGGACATCGGCCACGCGGCATCTGCTGTTGTAACCGAAGGGGCCACGGCTGCGGGACGGCCAGTCGGACCAGAAATGCAGCAGCCCTCGTGGGCAGTTGGCCGCCGCAGTGTTTGGCAGGGCACTGATTCGGTCGGCCCCGTGGTTGAATGAGTAGTCAGTCGGGGAACCTGCCATCCAGTGTGAGGCTGCTCCAGAACCGTTGCCCCCGCCGATCGCTGTTCCCAGCCGGGTGACCGAGGGGCAAATCAGGAGTGGGATGGGAGTTTGGTTGAGTGGCCACATGCTGTGGTCGGAGGAGTCGACGAGACTGGAAATCCATGTCTTGTCAAAGTCGTAGGATTCGTAGAGGGGGCGTTGATCGATGTGCGGCAGCAGCAGGTGGTAACCCGTCCAGTGGCTGCGATACTGGAGACCGCCGCCAGATGTTGGAGCGGGAGGGGTTCCATCCTCTTGGCGAACGAAACTGGGGGGAAACAGGCCATGGACGGAGTGGTAATTGTGTAGCGCCAAGCCGAGCTGTTTGAGCTGGCTTCTGCACTGAAGGGCTCGGGCGCGGCCACGAGCCTGTTGAACTGCCGGCAACAGCAGCGCAACAAGGATCGCGATCACGGCGATTACCACCAGCAACTCGATCAGCGTGAATGCTGGTCGGCGACGACTGTCCATGAGCACTGACTCGTTGAAAAAGCTGGTGCGGGACGGCCGGATCCCACTGGGGGACGCGTGGTGCGAAACCTGTTCACGTCTCAAAAACCGTATGTGGTGTCCCCCGCGAACCGGTTGACGAATTGTAGGTCAAGTTTTTCGGTGAGGGGGTGGAAAAATGGGTTGTGCCGGACAAGAGACTCGAACCGGTTGATTCTCGACAACTGGTGAGGATGCAGGTCTGGAACCCATGAAGTGGATTCACAGGGGCGATGTGGAATGGATCAGGTCAAAACCGCCTCGAATTGGACGGCGTGGACGTTCTGCGGGGTCTCCAGCGGAGGCCGAGAATTCAGGCAACCAGTCCGTGCCGCTCAAGAAGTTCATCGTCGTCGAGGATCACTTCCGCAGGGGCGTCGGCACACAATTGGCCACCGTCGAGAACAATGACGCGGTCGGTCAATTCGCGAACCAGGTCCAGGTCATGCGTGGCGAGAATGAGCGTGCCAGGGAAATCTCCCAGGATGTCACACAGTTGCCTGCGACCTCGAGGGTCGAGATTGGCGAAGGGCTCGTCCAGTGCCAAACATCCGGGGCGGCAGGCCAGTACCCCGGCCAGACACGCACGCTTGCGTTCCCCAAGTGAAAGACGGGCCGTGTCTCGTTCGGCGAAAGTGTCAAGTTTGACGTCGATCAGTGCCTGTTGGACCCTCGCCTGGATTTCGTCGGCATCGAGATCCAGGTGGAGCGGCCCAAAGGCAACGTCGCGGCCAACGGTGGCTCCGAACAACTGGTCCGTCGGATTCTGGAAAAGTACTCCGACTCGCCGTCGGATTTCTGCAGCGTGTTCGGAGGTGGCCGATAGGCCGTCAACCGAAATCGGTGGGGGTGGTTGAGATGAGGAATGTGGAAGAGGTTCGGGAAGCAGGGCGTTGAGGTGGAGCAGCAGCGTCGACTTGCCGGCGCCGCTGGGGCCCAGGAGCGCGACACGTTCGGAGGGGGCGATCTGGAAGCTGATGTCACTGAGGACGGCGGGTCCGTTGCCGTACCCGAAGGTGAGCTTGTGGACTGCGATGGCGACAGCATTCGTCATCGTGGGGAACCTGTGGTGCAGTGTTGTGGACGGCCGTGGAGTCGTGTCAGTTCCATGGCCGAAGATGTCCATCCCAACCGCGGGCCAACATCGCCCGGTGAATTCTGTGGCCCCGGTCCAGCGAACGAATGACCAGCGTGCCGACCAGGCCGATGGCCGCTGTCCATTCGGAAAAACGGCTGACAGGTCCGAGGCGTCTCGCGCGGCGGGCTGTTCGAATCCGCTCGGTTTCCTCCCAGAGGACGAACAGGTAGCGGTGCATCATGGACAGGCAGGCGAGAACGACAGCGGGGACTCGCAATGTCCGCATGGTGTACAGCAGGTTGTCGAAGGGAAGTACCTGGATCAGCCAGAGTCCGGACAGAAACGAGACGACACCT
>CEVA01002342.1_pt1 | contig 13862 bp, 11 predicted proteins | sample 361521 | NCBI WGS metagenome assembly CEVA01 (sample SAMEA2622823, study PRJEB7988) | marine metagenome | isolation source: saline water (ENVO:00002010), including
CATGGTGCCAAGGCAGATGACCGAGACGTCTATTCCTGTATCACCTAACGGTCGGTAGCGCATTTCAAAAAAGTCCTGTATTCAAGGTTGGATTGAATCTCTCACAAGTATGTAACATAAGCAGGTCAAAACCAACGTTGAGGCCGTGACTGCGCTTTACACCACCGCAACTTCTTCGACTTGTTAAATGCAAAAAGAGATCAGCGAGTATCAGCATCTGGGCGCAACCGTGATCCGCCAGTGCGTTGACGTGGACGCTTTGGTCAAACTCTCCAGCGCGACAGAGGCCGATATTCATTCACCGGGTCCTTTTTATCATGGATATAGAAGCGAAGCGGGTCGGGGCAGTTTCCATGGCAACCTGCGCTTATGGGAGCACGACGACACCTTCCGGGAGTTCTGCCTCGCGTCACACCTGCCCCAGCTTGCGGCAGAGTTTCTAAACTCACAACGCGTCAACCTGCTGTACGACCAGTTATTCGTCAAGGAGCCTGGTACGCCAAATCGGACGCGGTGGCATAACGATCAACCCTATTGGCCCATTCGGGGAGGGCAGGTCCTGAGTTTCTGGATCGCACTGGATCCCGTTACGCGCGATAGCGGTGCCCTTGAATTTATTGCCGGCTCACATAGATGGGGCCGCTGGTTTCAGCCCCAGGCTTTTGGTGACACGGCCGGTCAGAGTGAATATGTAGCCAATCCGGACTATGAGCCGATTCCGGATATCCAGAATCACCGTGGCGATTATGAGATCGTGAGTTGGGATCTTGAGCCGGGAGACGTGTATGTGTTTCATGGGCTGACGGTGCACGGCTCGGGCGGCAATCACCACCAGAGCCACCGTCGTCGTGGATACGCCGTGCGCTACACAGGCGATGATGTGGTGTACGACTCTCGAGTCGGCACCAATACCAGTCTCTGCTCAGAAGGGCATCGGGACGGTATGGTGCTCGACAGCGATCGCTATCCGGTGGTTTGGCTTGCGAGTTGAGAGGGGTTGAGACCCGGTTCCAGACATTGGTATCGACCCGTTTAACAGGGTACTACGTACGTTTGCGGACCTCAGACAGGTATTCATCTAGGAGTGTTTAGCTGACCTTCTATTCGCAAGGTTATCTCGGAACCGATTTACTACGAACATATGAGGAACGGTAAGGCAGAAGAGACCGACAAATATTGCCTGGGTAAGGGCTGCGCTGCTCTGGATGGCAGTCCGACTTTCTACCGCTACGAAGATGATGACAACGCTGAGGAGGGTAAACGTAATCCCATAGATCAAGAGGCTCCGAATATTGGGTTTCAACACCTCAATAACTTTCAAGATATGGCGGGGGCTATGAAGTAGGCAAAAGTAAACGCTGAAGAAGATTAACGGCGGGGTAAGAAAAGTTAGAGCACCTAAAGAGAAAACTTCGAGACTCACCCAGGATTTTCGGTATAGCGAGGTTAAGATCGCTAAGATCATTACTGCGCAGGCGAAAACTCCTGGGATAAAAATCACGTTGGCAACCGCAGCTTCAGACCAATTTACACCCAGATACCCAAAGAGCATGATGACCTCAACAGGCTGAAAAAAAACCGGCAAAATAATGACAGATGCTCCGACGCCGAGTTGATAGGAGCGCGGTAGCGCGGCGCCCCAATCATCAGCGAAGTGCCAAGCTGAAATAACAAGAAAAAGCACCAAGGAAAGTTCCGGTTGCCACAGCCAGAACATAAACGTCACCGTGGCGCCTGATACGTAACTGAGATAAAACCTGATACTCCTTTTGTGATTTATTTCGCCGTTTGTCTGGGTGAATAGTAGCGGGTCGAGCGCGCCATGCGGCAGTCCAGCCAGGATGACAGCGCCCGTTAGAACAACAAGCTGTGTAAAAGTTGAAATGGTGAAGTAATGAAAAAGCAAAATCACCAACGCAGACAAAAAGCAAAAAACAATTGAATGGCGCTGAGCTATCATCTTGAGACCGGTTTGAGTCGAGGCATACCGGTTAACCCAGCAATAAAGGGTCTTTTCGGGAGAGCGTAAATTGCCCGCAGGAGATCCGTCGGTTGGGCGCTGTCTGAAAGAAAACGCACAAAATGATCGGGACGCATTCTTTTCGCGAGTGCCAGGAAAATTTCTGGTACATCGTTACTCGGGTCTTCGATCACTTTTAAAAACAAGCGATCAGCCCATCGCATCCAGGCGGGATCCACTGTTTGGCACGTCGGCGGAGCGCCTTTTGAGAGGGCAAGAGCGCATTCTAATGCCCAGGCTTGGATGCGTAAAAAAGCATAACCCGTGGATGGGCGGGCTGCGCCCACAGCGACGCCGGCTTGAACTATGCGGCTGTTCTGCTGAGCAGGTTTGGTGTTGCAAGACATGGGTATAAAGCCCCGCTCTCGACGGTGCTCCTGAAAACCCACTCCCTTCATTTTCTTTTTTATAGAGTCTTGGAGGGCGGTTTCCAGTACTTCTTCGGGAGCCGATCTTGTAAAACGGGTCTCCTCAAAAAGTGCACGTCTTTTAGAGAATGGCAGCAAATAAGTAAAACGAAAACCGTACTCGTCCTGCTGCATGTTTATCATGATTTGAGCAACCTGATCATCAAACATGTCTTGATCACACTCTATTTCTATGCCAAGAAAATGTTGACCAAACGGCCTTTTAACGACGCGATCTCGCAACGGACGAGTGTCGATCACCCATCGTGAGCAGAATTCGCCTCGGTCAGTCGTTAGACTGACCGACTTAGCGTTCTCTTGAATATTCTTTACGCGAACGGACATCATTAGCGACAGATGAGTCGACTTGTCGATGTGGTTCTGAACGTGTTTATAGAATGACGCTGATCTAATACATCGGTAGGCGAGATCGCTATTCGACTTATGGGAGTAAATATCATCGTCGGCGCAAGAGAACTGCCAGGTAGCCCAGACCTTTGCCTCAAGATTTTTCAGGGAATGGTCAGATTTTTCCCAAAAGCACCAGGTCCTGTCATCTGAGTATGCGTCGCGATGTTCGACAATAAGAACTCGAAGGTTGGATCCATTTTCAATGAGCAATCGGGCTAAAGATAACCCGGCACATCCACCGCCGATGACGATCAGGTCATACTCTGGGTGTGCTTCTTTCATCGAAGTCCATCACGCTTGGGGATTTGTTCCGGGATAACTCCGGATGGCCTTATGCAGGGCCGGGTCATGAGTTGGCAATTCGTGCGGAGCGATTGGGAACAGACCCTTGAGCAACGTTGCCGAAGCCAAGACTAATTTTTCCCATTGCGGCACAACGGTCCGTCGCGTCAAGCTCGCTTCTGTTTTGTCGCGGACTCTAATTCCGATCTGTCGATATACGCTCGCGGCTATAGCAATAGCCTGCCGCGAGGTAGCAGGCAGGAAGCAAAATCCTTCCCGACCGCTCTCGTAATACCGATCTGCGAGATTGACGATTTTGTCTGCGGCTTCGCAAATGTTTTCCAGCGACGCTTTAGAGTGTGACAGAATTTCTGTACAGGAGAGAGCACCAACGAAGGTTGTTGGAAGATATCGTCTTTGAGAGCGAGCATCTTCGGAAATATCCCTCGTGATATTTGTTAGCTGCATTGCAATTCCCAGATCGATTGCGTGCGGCATAGCTCGAGGGTCCTTCACCCCCAGGACAGCACACATCATGATGCCGACGCTTCCTGCGACTTGGTAGCAATATTGGATCAGCTGCTCTTCATTTTGAACAAGAACCTCGTCAGACAAATCAGACCGGCATCCCTTGACGAGCTCAATTGCAGCACGAGGATCGAGGTCGGTATCCTCTGCGAGCAGAAAAAGCTGTTGAGTAAGTTTTCCAGGAGAAACGCTGCCTTTCAACTCTGCTAACGCCTGATCAAGACGATCTCGCGCCTCATTTTTCGAGGTCGATCGGTCAGCAATGTCATCTATTGCCCTGCAGAATTCGTATAAGCGCGCTGCTCTGTCAGCGGTTGTCTGATCCAGAAACCTACTCGCGAAATAAAAAGATCGACTCCGATTCTTAATAACGTGATCGGGCGCAGGATGGTGCAAAGACCTGAAATTCTTTGGAGGGAGTGTCGTTTCTAAAATAGAAGTATTCATGCCGCTTTATCCAATTTTTGTGAATGCTGGAAAGGGGGAATTAATTTTTCAATTACTTTTGCGGAGCAAAGTACCCCAGGAAGGCCAGCACCGGGGTGAGTTCCCGCCCCAGCGATAAATAAGTTCCGAATACCCTCCGCTTGATTATGGAATCGAAACCAGGCGGATTGCTGAAGCGTCGGAGAGCTTGAGAAGCCTGCGCCTGCTTCGCTGAGGTAATCTTTTGAGAAGTCCTCCGGCGTCATCCAGAAGGCCTCAACGGCGCTTTCGGTAATTCCCGGCAACAATGTCCTATCAAGCGCAGTGAGGATCCGAGACTTGAGTCGCGGTGCTTCCAGCGACCAGTCAATGTTCGCTGTTAAATTTGGAACCGGCGCCAAGACATAAAACGAGTCCATACCGTCAGGAGCGAACGTTGGATCAGTAGCGGTCGGACGATGTATATATAAAGAAAAATCTTCCGCAAGCGTTTTATTTTTGAAGATATCCTCAAGTAACGCTTTGTATCGAGGTCCCAGCCAAATTGTGTGGTGAGCAACGTCAGGAAACTTCCGAGTACTCCCAAAAAACAGGACGAACAACCCCATCGACAGTTCAGTCACCCGTCGTTTTATCTTTAGGGAGGTACGCTGCACTTTTTCGGGCACCATGTGCCGAAACAGGAAGTTGGGATCCACGTTTGAGACGACAATATCCGCGTGAAGACTCTTCCCGCTTTCAAGAACGGCGCCAGTGGCGACGCGGCCTTTGATTGTTAAATGATCAACGGTGCAGTTGGTTTCAATCTCAATACCCGCTTTCAGCATCAACCGTTCGAGCGCGTCAACGAGAGCGCCGGTTCCTCCTTTCGCAAAGAAAACCCCCCATTTCCGTTCGAGGTAGTGAATCAGGTTATATATGCTGCTGGTTTGAAAGGGATTGCCCCCGACCAGGAGAGGCTGCATTGACAGAGCCTGACGCAGGTCGTCGTGTTGGATGTGACGAGAAACCAGATCATAGACACTTTTGTCTGCCCTTAGTCGTGCAAGATTAGGAATCTGCCTCATCATACGTGTAATAGAGTGAAAAGGTTGATCGGCGAGTTGCGTAAACCCTATCTCGAATCGCTTGCGTGACTCTTCTAGCAGAGCCCTATAGCCAGCCACGTCAGCCGGATTGATCTTTCTGATCTGAGATTCTGTATCTTCGACTGTCCCACCGTAATCAAAGATGCCCCCATTTGAAAAGTGGAACCGATACCAGGGTTCCAGGGGAATAAAGTCAACATAGTCCTGTCGACGCTCTCCAAAGAGGGAGAACAGTTCGTCAAAGAGGAAGGGGGCTGTGATGACTGTAGGGCCCGCATCGTGCTGAAATCCGCCCCTGCGGAACACTTGGGCGCGACCTCCAAGCCTTTGACAACGGTCGACCAGTTTTACACGGTAACCTTTAGCCCTTAATCGAATCGCAGAAGCGATACCGCCGAAGCCTGAGCCAATTACAAGCGCTAGTGGTGCCTTGGACATAGGATGAGTGCGAGACCCGTTAGGGACGTTTCTTCTAGGGAGCTCATTCTTGAAATTTAAAGATCACCTTTGATAAAACGAATGGTCAAAGTCACGCCCCTTTAGGGGTATCCAACTCAACGCGAGTCGTAAACCCCTAAAGGGGGCGTGTTCGTAGATTTAGCCGGAGGCCTTCTCGGCTTCGATCCTCGCGGAATCTCGCGTTGCTGCAAGCCAAATAGCAACTCCGAATGCGATCTTGTTTACCAAGTCAGCGAGGTTGTAAACGATATTGAGCGAATCAATACTGGCAGACTGAGTCATGTAGCCCATGATGTAACCGATCGGGTAGATTGCCCAGCCTACCGTAACGATAAGGCGAATTGTCCTGAATGCGCTCTGGCTAGCCGCGTTCGCGCTAGTCGCGTTGATTTTGCTGGCTTCGCCGATAAAGATTTCATAGATGATGTAGAGCCATCCAATCATTCCAATAATGAATCCCAGCGTAATATCCATGAATCCGGCTTCTCCCATGTAGCCGCCAACCAGCATGACGACCGAAGCAACCAGCAATTTCCAGAAAAGTGAGGTCGGGACGACCGTAATCGCTGCAAGGATGAGGAAAAACTCGATGATTTGAAGCGGGACCGTCAGTAACCAGTCAATGTACCGATAGACAGTGGGGCTCTCCCCCAACACGACCCAGACTTCTCTCATATAAAAATAGTGGACGGCAGCAATCAGGGTCACGAGACCTGCTACGGTCACAGATGTTTTCCACTTTGCAACAACGCGATCACGCTCAAGAAAAAAGAATACGGTTGCAGCAACCATCGCAATCGAAATGAGCCAAAAAGTTACTCCGACTAGATCAGTCGGTTGAAGCATGTTCTGCATTCAGAATCTCCAAAAAATTTGTCATAAGGTTTCGGGAAACAGCGTTTTTAAATTCATTCAAGACTTGTCAAAAAAGCACCAGGGTAGAAATGGTTATTCAGACGCGTCAAAAGAGAATTTAAATCTCGGACGTATAGCAAACGTGAAAGATAGATCGTTGAGGCGGATACGATCTTCGCTATCTAGAAATTTAACAGTGGTTGAGTAATGGTTAGTAATTTCGCAACAGCTCAGGAGGATGAACTTTGCCTGGTTGATAAGAACGATGAGTTAACTGGTACGATGTCTAAGGAATCCTGCCACGTTGGAGCGGGCCAACGTCATAGGGCCTTCTCGCTGCACGTCCTTAATTCTCGCGAGGAGTTGCTGATTCATCGCAGATCAGAGTTAAAAATGCTTTGGCCAGGTTTCTGGTCAAACAGCTGCTGTAGCCATCCAAGGGTTGGAGAAACTGTCGATGCGGCTGTGAAAAGAAGGGCAATCGAAGAGTTAGGTATAAGCGTTATGCCTCTGTTCTGCTATAAATTTGAGTACAGGGAGAAGTATCTGGATGTCGGGACGGAACATGAAATCTGTCATGTATTTGTTGCGCGATCAGATGAACTCCCAAAACCTAACCCTGCCGAGGTCTCGGAGACCAGTTTCGTTTCTTTTTCCGATCTGGATCGACTGATTTCTTCTCGACGCAAGGATTTCACTCCTTGGTCTCTCATGCAGTGGGACGTGCTTACAGACAGGTTTCTGGAAAAACTGTTATCAGGTATTGAGCCATTTGCTTAGCAACTAATTAGTTGCGGCATATGCTTTTCAACTCGAGATATTCCTCGAGACCATGAGTCCCACATTCCCTGCCATTCCCCGACTGCTTGAACCCACCGAATGGCGTAGCAAAACTTGGTGCACTACCATTGATATGAATCTGGCCGGCCCTTAATCGCGCCGCTACTCTCTCGGCCCGTTTGGAATCCGAAGTCTGGATATACGCGGCTAAGCCGTAAGGAGAGTCGTTGGCGATTTGAATTGCCTCATCTTCGTCGTCAAAAGGAATAATCACCAGTACCGGGCCGAATATTTCTTGTTGGGCGATTCGCATCGTGTTATTGACGTCGCTAAAAACCGTTGGTTTGACATACCATCCGGTATCGATCCCCTCTGGCCTGTCTAACCCTCCAACTAAGAGAGTGGCACCTTCGTCTATGCCAGCCTGAATCATTCCCTGAACCCGGTGGTATTGAATTTCATCAAACAGAGGGCCTATGTGATCTCCTTCGAGGCTCGGGTCGTTCACTTCCTGGCTTCTTGCGGCCTGTTCGGCCAGCTGGACAACTTGTCCATAGCAAGAACGCTCGACGATGAGGCGAGTGGGTGCATCGCATGACTGCCCCGAGTTATAAAAGCACTCATAAACCGAAGCGGGGATTCGTTCTTCAAGATCGCTATCGGCGAAGACCACGTTTGGGGATTTTCCTCCCAATTCCAAAGTAACCCTTTTGATGTCATCGGCAGCATTTTTGGTAACGTCCTTTCCAGCTCGGGTTGATCCCGTAAACGAAATCATTTGAATATCTGGATGTTGCGCGAGCGCTCTGCCTACCTGTTCGCCCTTTCCATGTACTAAATTAAATGTGCCCGCAGGGAATCCGGCTGCATCTATCAATTCGGCAAATATGGAGGCCGATATTGGGGCATGCTCTGAGGGTTTCAAGACGCAGGTACATCCGGCGGCGAGAGCCGGGATTACTTTTAAGCCAATTTGAAGGATAGGCCAGTTCCAGGGTGTGATCAGCCCGCATACCCCAATCGGTTCCCGAAGAAGTAGATCGCCGCCCGGAAGAGTTTCACTTTCTACGAGAGTCTCTAAAGCGTGTCGAAATGACTCAATGTGCCCCATTAAGGACGCGGCCTGAGCATCGCGTGACATGGAAATCGGAGCACCCATTTCCATAGTCATTGCCTGTGCTAAGTCTTCTAAACGATTTTCAGATATCTCATGAAGGTTGGCGAGAAGTGATAACCGTTCCGATTTGGAGCTGTTAGAAAAAGAATCGAATGCGGCTGCTGCCGCGCTAACCGCACGATCGACGTCTGTTTTGTCGCCAAGAACAATTTGCCCAATCTCTTTCTCATTGGACGGGTTCAGAATAGGGAAGACATCTGTGGAATGAGGTTGTACCCACTTTCCGTTGATGTAAAAACGTGTGAGATTGGTCAAAGGTATTCCTCCGAAGGCGTCTTGAAATCAGTAGGTAGCTGTTGTTCCGGCTGAGGTGGATAGGTTTGAAAACTGGCGAGATGTTGCTTATTGCATTGTTTGGCAGGCCTTTGATCGGAGAGGCCGGACTGATTGTTGAATTCCAGTTATCTCGATTTAATTCCCACAGATGGCTCTTAATAGCGATCAAGGAAATGCCGGGCGATTTACTCTCGTCTTTGAATAATCAGTTCTTATCTTCCTCGAAAAGAACTGCTTCGTTTTTTCTCGAAGTGCTTTTTTCCGAAAAATCTTGTAGCGCAAAGAGGGTGGGCAGGGACTCCGATACTTACAGCTCCAGTGCTCGCTAAAGAAGAAGAAGGAGTCCCTGCCCGTTACAGGGCACGTCAGATGCATCAGATCATGGGAGATGCGAGCCGGACTTTAATCAGCAACTTAATGGATCGCCATATCCCTTAAGTGATAATGAGAATCATTCGCAAATAATGAATAAATCTGGAATAATCTAAAATGGAGCGATGTTTTCATCCCATGGACTGATTCGATAGGTACAGCCCGTCTGATACTGCGGATCCCGAGAAATTATTGGACGAGTAGAGAGGGAAAATGACCGGTTTGGATAAAACTGAAATCACGAAGCTAAAGAGTGAATTACCTCTGCGGACGCAAGCCTTTATCAATGGAGTGTTTTTGGAAGCCACTGCAGGGCGCAAATTCGAGAGCATTAACCCTGCTACTGGGGAACTCATTTGCGCGGTATCACATTGTCACGACGAGGACATTGATAATGCGGTAAAGGCTGCTAGGGCTTCATTTGAAGATGGTATTTGGTCACGCTCGGCTCCTGAGGATCGAAAAGAGGTGCTGCTTAAACTTGCCGAATTAGTTCGATGCCACGCCGGTGTCTTGTCTGTGATGGAGAGCATTGATAGCGGAAAGACTATTACTGACTGTCATCAAGAGATCTCAATCGAAGTTGCTTCTTGCTTTCAATGGTACGCAGAGTTAATCGATAAAAGATTCGGAAAAGTCGCATCGACTGGCGAGCAAGCGCTCGCTCTGATTGTGAAAGAGCCCATTGGTGTTGTTGGGCTGGTTGTGCCCTGGAATTTCCCTCTGTTAATGGCCGCCTGGAAATTGGCGCCTGCTTTAGCTTCAGGATGTTCCGTGGTGCTTAAGCCGGCAGAAGAAACCTCTCTCAGTGCGCTATATCTTGCTGAGCTCGCGGCCGAGGCCGGGGTGCCTCCAGGTGTATTGAATATTACTCCCGGGCTGGGTGAGACGGCTGGCGAGGCCATTGGCCGTCACGAGGATATTGATGTGGTGTCATTTACGGGATCCACCGAGGTGGGCGGCTACTTTATGCGCTACTCCGGCGAAAGCAACATAAAGGGAGTGGGCCTCGAGATGGGAGGGAAGAGTCCGTTTATCGTGCTGGACGACGCCGATTTGGACGATGATCTTATCGAAAATGCTGCGATGTCAGCGTTTTGGAATGCAGGAGAAAATTGTTCGGCGAACATGAGGCAACTCGTTGACGCGTCCCTGGTCGACGAGTTTCTTGAGAGAGTGGTTAGTCGCGCTCAGCAGTTCCGAGTTGGAGACCCGCTCGATCCAGAGACGGACATTGGGTCGATGGTCAGTCGCAGACATTTCGATAAGGTGATGTCATATATCAAACAAGGTAGCGAGGAAGGGGCAAGACTCATGAGCGGCGGGAGTTCAATCGCGTCACCAGGATTTTTTATCCCACCTACTGTGTTCGCCGATCTGACGCCTAACATGGCAATCTCTAGAGAAGAGATCTTTGGACCTGTTTTAGGTGTTCTACCAATAAATGGTATCGACGACGCCTTGACGGTGGCGAAGGACACAGATTATGGCCTCCATGCAACTATCTACACGAGAGATATAGATCGAGCAATCTATCTTTCTAGGCGACTCCCTTGCGGAACTGTTTCGGTAAATGGTTTTTCAGAGGGAGATATCAAGACACCTTTTGGCGGTTTCAAACGTTCCGGTTCGCTCGCCAGAGATAATGGTGTAGAGGCGCTCGATCAATATCTGCAGACAAAGACAATATGGGTGACCGTCGGTGAAGTCAGTTAAGAAAACAGTTATCGCAATTTTTGCATGCAGTGTCCGATCGCAACCAACCACTCTAGGAAAAGATCATGAATAAAATATTGGTGTTTGTATCATTTTTCGCGTTCATCGCCAGTCCAGTGACTCATGGCGCCGAATATACGATTGATGCTGTAACAACTGATGCGAAGGGCGAAATGATGGTGTTCAACCCAGGATATTTAAAAGTAGAAGTTGGCGACACAGTGATTTTCAAGCCGTCTGATGCATCCCACAATGCCGAATCGTTTGTGTCACCGTCGGCGGAATCCGCATTTATCACAGCTATGGGGGAGACCGTTAGGATTACATTTTCGCAGGAGGGGATTTACTTATATAAGTGCACCCCACACTTTGTCCTCGGCATGGTGGGAGTAATCCAAGTAGGCAAAGCGGTCAATAGGGATGACGCGATTTCTAGATGGAAGCCGATGGAGGCTGCGGTATCTATGAATCAAGGTCGAATGGCGTCTTACCTTGAGCAGATAAACTAGACGACATCAATGAAAAAGTCAGCAGGGAGTATACCTATCAATGAGGAACCAAAAATTAAAGAGTATCGGCAGTTCTATATAAACGGGGCTTGGACCGATCCAGTTTCGGATGATTCAATCGATGTGTTGAACCCAGCAACAGAAGAGGTAGTGGCGAGGATTGGTGCGGGAACAGCTGAGGATGTTTCTCGGGCAGTAGTGTCAGCCCGAGAAGCGTTCAATTCCTTCTCACAAACTCCCAAACAGGAGCGAGTGGAACTCCTCACCGAGGTTCGAGATCTCTACAAGAAACGCTTTGATGATATCGCCGAGGCGATCCGCCTGGAAATGGGAGCGCCTGGACATCTCGCTTTTGGTGCTCAGACTGCGGTGGGGCTGGGTCATCTTAAGACAGCGATTCGGGTGCTGGAACAATTCGACTTTGAGCAGCAGCGCGAGAAGTTCTTAATCCGCTACGAACCTATCGGTGTCTGTGGGCTAATTACGCCATGGAACTGGCCCATCAACCAAATTGTCTCAAAGATCGCACCCGCAATAGCGTCGGGCTGCACTACTCTCTTGAAGCCCAGCGAACTATCTCCAATTTCTGCGCACGTGATCGCCGAGATCATTAATGAGGCGGGAGTTCCCGCGGGTGTATTTAATTTGGTCGATGGGTTTGGACCCATTGTAGGCGAGGCCATGTCGGCACATCCTGATATCGATATGATGTCCTTTACGGGATCCACCCGTGGAGGCGTCGCTGTTGCGAAGGGTTCTGCGGAGACAGTCAAAAGAGTGAGTCAGGAGTTGGGTGGCAAATCTGCCAATATCGTTTTGGACGACGCGGCGCTCGAAAAGTCAGTGCGAGCCGGTGTTCTGGCCTGTATGGAGAATACCGGTCAGTCCTGCAACGCACCTACGCGAATGTTGGTGCCTAATGGAAGGCATCAAGAGGCTATCGAAATAGCCAAAGAGGCATCCGAGTCGATCACAGTGGGTAATCCTGAAGAGGACCAGACGCAACTGGGTCCGGTGATCAGCGAGGTGCAGTTTAATAAGGTCCAGAATCTTATCCAGTCAGGGATTGATGAGGGCGCGATGCTTGTCACTGGGGGCATGGGACGACCGGATGGCCTGTCAAAAGGGTATTTTGTTAAACCGACCGTGTTCGCTGAGGTCAGGTCCGATATGTCGATCTTTAGGGAGGAAATCTTCGGCCCTGTCCTTTCGATCTCAACATATGGCGACGCTGATGAAGCCGTGGCTATTGCAAACGACACGCCATACGGACTTGCCGCATATGTTTCCGGGGAGGACCCTATACAACTAATGCACTTTGCACGTCGACTCCGTGCCGGGCAGGTGCACCTGAATTACACCGGTGGGGGGACCGATGCTCCCTTTGGAGGTTTCAAACAGTCCGGTAACGGTCGGGAAAAAGCGGAGTGGGGGCTTGAAGAATTCCTTGAGTGCAAAGCGATTCTTGGGAATTAGGATGCCTAAGATAGGTTTGTCCGACTAATCGTCAAGGATGTCTGCTAAAGCATCGCTTACCTCGATGATATCTTCCCGGCCTACATCGAGATGTGTAACGGCTCTCATTTTCTGTTCACCGAAAGCGCCGATCCAGATTCCCTTCTCACGCAAGCGTGCAGAGATCTCAGGGGCGCTGAGGCGGGTCTCTGAGACGTCAAAGAACACCATATTAGTCTCGACTTTCTCGTTGATCAGTTCGATTCCGTCGAGCGCTGAAATCCGCTCGGCCAGCCGCCCGGCATTCTCGTGATCTTCCGCCAGACGATCCACATGATGTTTCAGAGCCCAACTGCCAGCCGCTGCTACGATGCCGGCTTGGCGCATCGCTCCGCCAATCCTGTGTTTCCATCGCCAGGCCTCATGAATGAAATCGCGACTGCCGGCCAGGACGGCGCCGACAGGGCACCCAAGGCCTTTACTGAGGTCGAGCCAAACGGAGTCGACGGTAGCAGAAAATTCAGCCGCAGAGACGCCCGCCGCCACCACCGCGTTCATGAGTCTTGCGCCGTCCATGTGAAGACCGAGATCGTGGTCACGGGCAGTCTTAGAAACCGCCTGCAGTTGAGCGAGCGGCCAGACCGCGCCACCACCGAGATTCGATGTCTGCTCGACAATGAGCAGGCGGGATCTGGGCGCATGCAGGGACGCTTGTCTGATCGCCCCTTGCACATCATCTGGGCCGAAAATGCCATTTTTGCCTGCCAGTGGATACACCATTGATCCTGCCAGTGATGCCGGACCCCCCGCTTCAAAGTTGATTATGTGGGCAGAGCGATCAGCAATGATTTCATCGCCTGCAGTGCAATGCACCGCGAGCGCGATCTGGTTGCACATGGTTCCAGAAGGAAGAAAGACAGCGTCTTCTTTCCCCAGCAATCCGGCGACGTCTTCACATAATTGGTTTACGCTCGGGTCAAGTCGGTGTTGCTCATCGCCGACGATCGCTTGCGCCATTGCCTCGCGCATCGCGGTCGTAGGCTGTGATTGCGTATCGCTATAAAGGTTGATCCGGATTGCTGTCATTTGAAAGTTTTCCCC
>CEVA01232242.1_pt1 | contig 13862 bp, 10 predicted proteins | sample 361521 | NCBI WGS metagenome assembly CEVA01 (sample SAMEA2622823, study PRJEB7988) | marine metagenome | isolation source: saline water (ENVO:00002010), including
TCTGAATATGGCAGTTGATGATTTCATTGCCGTAATGCGTTACTGGCGTTCGGACTTCACTGCAGAGCAGAGCGTGATTGGCATTTCTGAATCCGAATTGCGCACTATATCGGCGCCGACCAGCCTTATATATGTGGATGACCTTACCCATACAGGCACAGCGAATAATTCAGTTGCCCGGAATCTTCCGGATTGTGAGCAACATCCCGCTTTATGGACTCGCGAAGACACAGATAGTTGGGGTGCTGATGCCCCTGAATTAAGTAGGGAAAAACAGGCTGCTCTTGTGGCACCTGTTTTCAGAGATTTTCTTGCACAGGTGGAATCGCGAGAGTGAAATAGGGAGGCGCGATGGTTCAGTGGTCCGGAAAATGAGGACAAATTGGAATTGTTTACTGATTGCTTGGATTCATGAAATCGCGCATGGTTTCCGCCATGTCTTGTAGTCTTTGCTGTACGCGTTGATTAACAGATCCATTTTCAAACGAACCGTTTTCTTGAATGTCTCCTGCGGCGGTTCCTGTCAGAATTCCAATCCCTTCGTCAATTGAATCAACAGAATAGATATGGAATTTTCCTTCGCGTACCGCATTCACGACTTCTTCAGATAACATGAGATGTTGCACATTGTCGGAGGGAATCAATACGCCTTGTTCACCAGTGAGCCCCTGTGCTTGGCAAACATAGAAATAACCTTCAATTTTGTGGTTCGCCCCTCCAATTGTTTGGACTTCTCCTTTTTGGTTCACTGAGCCAGTCACTGCTATCCCTTGCTTGATGGGTAGTTCTGCGAGCCGTGATAGAAGGGCATACAATTCTGTGCTTGATGCACTGTCTCCTTCGACCCCTTGGTAGCTTTGCTCGAGGGTGAGGCGTGCATTTAGAGATAAGGGTACATTGCCACCCAACTTGTCGGCTAAATATCCTCCGAGAATCATTACCCCTTTTGTGTGTAAGCTACCACCCAGTTGCGCTTCCCGTTCAATGTCAATCAAGCCTTCCCGCCCAATACTGACTGATGCTGTGATACGGCTTGGTCGCCCAAAGCTAGAATCACCACTGCCAATGACCGCGAGACCGTTGACTTGGCCAACTTCTTCTCCTCGGGTGTCGATGTTAATAATATTGCGTTCGATCAATTCCAATATCTTTTCTTTCATCAGGCCGGAACGGTATTCTTTTTGTTCAATTGCGTGGGAGACATGTTCCTCCGAGATTTCCTTCGCGGTTTTTTGCTTGGCCCAATGATTGGCTTCACGAATGATGTCGCTTATCTCGGCAAACCTCGTAGAGAGTTTGTTCTGGTCTTCAATGATACGAGAGCTATGTTCAATTAATTTGCTGACCCCGCTTTTTGCCATATGGAGCAAATCTTCTTTTGCACATAATGTAGCGATGAAGGAAGCATACTCATGGACATTTTTTTCATTGCGGTCCATGGTGCTATCAAATTCTGCTTTTACTTTAAAAAGTTCTAGGAAATCGGGATCATTCAAATATAAGGCGTGGTATAGCGAACTATCACCGACAAGGATTATTTTGGTGTTTAGCGCGATCGGTTCAGGGGTTAATCCTTTCATGTTTGGGTATCCCATCCGTTCAGTGAGTTCTTCAATAATAATCTTTTGTTCAAGGAGAGATGTTTTTAATCCTTCCCATGCGGCACTATCCCTAAGTAACTCTTCAATTCGGATGATTAAGAATCCACCGTTAGCGCGATGAAGATCGCCAGGGCGAATCATTGTGAAATCTGTTTGCATTGTGCCTAGTTGTGCTTGTTTTTCAACACGACCAAGCAAATTCCCATGAGTTGGGTTAATGGCAAAAATTACTGGAGCACCTGACGTCTCAAGGTTATCTACAATGACATTCACATCGTATCTGCCAAGTGTATTCGCACGCGTAGGAGGTTCTTGTTGGGCATTTTGAGCAGAAGGTTGGAATAGATGTATGTTTTGTACCATGTCAATCGCAACATGGTCTAAGTAGGCAATGATGTCTGGTAAGTCAGTGTATTTTTGCTTTAGTTCAGTGACCAGAAAATTCAGCGATGATTGGGTGATTTCTTGATCCATTTTTTGCAGACGTTCTTGCAGTAAGCGCTCTGCTTGCCGAACCCGGTCGATGGCTCCCTGCAATTCTATTTGTAGGTTTTTTTGTATTGCTCCAAGCTGATTGCGCTCATCCGCTGACAAGGCAGATGTTTCTTCCTCCGTCGCGGGTATGCCATCTTTGTGTCGCACGAGGGCAAGACCTTCGGGCGTTGATTGGAGTAAGAAGCCTTGGTTGTGGGCATTCTGTGCTAAATTGCTGAATAGTTGCTCTCTTTGTTGTTGGAAAACTTGATTTAGTTCGTCACGATGTTCGCTGTATTCTGGTGTTGCAAATGCTCGAGAGACGTCACGCGAAACCTCCGCAACGAGAGACTTCATGCTAACTTGGAAATCATGACCCATTCCCGCCGGAAACTCCAAAGCTTGAGGTTCAGAACTGTTGTTGAAGTTTTGTACATAACACCAATCCGATGCTTGCTTTTGTAGCTGCGCATAGTCCTCAAGAAAACTGGTTAAAGCAGTGACCTTCCCGGTACCTGATGGCCCGGCAACATAGATATTGAATCCTTTCTGCTGCATATCAACACCAAACTCCAGCGCTTGAACCGCTCGTTCTTGCCCAATAATTGTGGGCAGCAATTGCAGTTCTGCTGTCGTGTTGAAAGAGAAAATCGCTTCGTCACAGATGTTGCGCAGGGATTCTGGTTGCAGCTCAGGCACCGTTGACCTCCATATTAAAACGTTTTGATTGAGAGTATCGTTCTCTGCGCAATTGTACCAAGTAAGGGTTAAGTTCTGATAGCCGTTGGCTTAATATCTTATTGAGTGGATGAAGATTTTTGAGCAACGAAAACAAATAATGTTGATTCCAATCGAATCTTATCCGGTCCCAGGTTTTGATCAGTTGTTTTCCAGTGGGCACCCATCGCAGTGTGGTAAGAATTTTGCTTATCTGGGTTTTTTATCTCGGTTCGGTCAATTACACCAGATCCACTAATCATTTCGGATTGTTTGATATTGAATCCATGGTTGCGGACATATTTTTCGAGATGTGTGGTGAAGTACTCTAATGCATCGATAAAAACGGCCTCAATACCCAAGGAGGAAATTGCTTGGGCAATGCGTTGGGAATGGGCTAATCGTGCTGCTTCGTCGGAATTTCCTTGGTATGCGTGCCACTCAGGTATAGGGTTTGCTATGTAATCATTGAGGAACTTAAATATGTCGGGTTCGAGTTCCTCCTCATGTAGATCCAATTCCATTTTTAGTGTGTCCCTATTGACCTGCATATATAAACGATCAGTGACCGTGATGTTGGTTTTTGGTATTAACATTGTTGCCGGGATCAAAATATCATCTGGGAATCTCGTCATGACAAATTCAGGGATCGTTTGGAGATCAAGAAAACTAGTGAAAAAGCCTGCAGGTTTCAAAACCCGTCCAATCTCGTTTATCGCTTCTTCGATGTTTATGATTGCATTTAACACAGAATAACTTGCTATCGCAGGCACCGAGTTGTTTCTGAAGGGAAGAGAGTGTGTACTTGCAATTAGTTTAGGTGTTTTGAAGGGTATTTTTGCGACCAGTTCTGGCAAAATATCAGACTGCATGGTCCGGATTCTGTCTCGTTCAGATAGTAATCCTACTAATTCTCCAATACCACTACCGATTTCTAGCACCCATTCACTTTTTTCAAAAGTTGATTTCAGAATTTGGCGTACAATTTGCTCGGTTACTGGACGGGTTGTTTCTCGTGCCTTTTCATATGCCTGAAATGTAGCAGAACTATATCCTTGTCGTTCAGTAGAGTTATACATTTGGTTTTGATATTAGAGATAAGGGATTTCTGTCTGGAGTTGTCTTGGGTTTCGCTCTCAAAAGCCTCTTTTTGATTTTGCTATTCTTTCAAAAAAGAGGATTTATGGTATCAAGAAGGGCAAGAAACCAATTCCTAAAGCCTGGCCTCTTGCCCAGATTCTTATCCGAATACTATATGTCCGCTATTGGGGTCGATTGGGTGCGTTGTATCGATAGAACGAGTAGTCCAGAAATGGTGCATAATAGGTAATAATTTGTATTAACTTCGAGTCGTCATCGGTTTCTATAATGGAAAATCCGGGCGGGTTTTCTGGATTGTTAGGAGGCAGTCCTACTGGTACATAGGAACCAAGGAATTTCACTCCAATTGATTCAAGGAAGTCGGGGAATCCCCGAACTTTGTCTGCCATTTTACTGTCGGGTTGAGAGCCAGCAGCAGGTTCCCATTCACCTGTGATGAACATTTCATCTCTGTATGCTGAGTAGTTCGGGTTTGGTCGAAAATATCCAACGTATGTTGCCATCGTATCCTCCTTATATTTTTTGGTCAACTAACAACATCATTTCGCATAACAATTATTACACACGGGTTTGGTTAGTTAAAATCTATAGGAATCTTAAAAGCATATACATTGAGTGCGAGTAATAGATTTCTTAGTCGCGCAACTGTTCCAGCTGTATTCTTAATCCAAACAATACAATAATTCCGACGCCAGTACTGATTGCGATGGCTGTTGGTGCCCCGAAAAATTCTGCCAGAAGTCCGACCACGAACATGCCCAATGGGCTTGCTCCGATTCCGATCGCAATAATGCCCATGGCACGACCACTCAGCTCTGGTGGAGTTGCTTGAAGCATGAGGACTGGTTGCATCGTAGCAAATCCAGCCATCCCGAGACCTGCGATAAAAAGCAGGAGTACTGATAAGCCATATAAATTTGAAAATGCAAAAGCAAAAACAGAGACGAGCATGATGATCGAACCGACAGAATATAGTGATCCTTGTCTGCGTGACCCCCGTGTTGCAATCACCATTGAGCCAATGAATGATCCGGTCCCTGCGGCCGCACTTAAAATACTAAATAAAAACGCGTTGACATCAAGGACATCTCGTGCGATTACAGGAACCATTTGGAAATAGGGAAATCCGAAGAAATTCATAGCAACTGTAACACTGAATGCCGCCCATACTGCTCGATTTGTCCTGATTAATTGGAAAGCTTCTGCAATTTGCGTAAGAGGATTGGCGAGAGCTGGTCTGGGTGCACTGGTTTGTCGACTCGGGACTGGGAATAGCAGGGTGAATCCAATGAGGAATAGTATGAGCATGAAAATATACGCGCCGTGATAACCAGTTAGAGTGATCAATGTTCCACCAAGGATTGATCCCAAAATACCGCTTCCTGTCATGGCTGCAGCATCTAGTGAGATTGCATTCGTAAGTCGATTCGGTGGTAACATCTCGGCAAAATATGAACGTCGTGCAGAAAAATCAATAGTCCAAGAAGTTCCCATTAAGAATGCGACTAGAAAAATATGCCATGGGCGGATGATCCCCGATATAAGGATTAACGTCATCGTTAGGGTGACCAATATGTTGAAACATTGGAGGGTGAATAAAACATGGTGTTTGGGGAATCGGTCGGATAGGCTGCCCCCCAATACTCCAAAGAAAAACATTGGTGCCATGCGAGTAACGCCAACAAGGGCAACTTGCATTGGGGAATTTGTTAGGTCAAGCATCAACCATGGTAGAACAATGAATTCAATCCAAAGGTTGCTGTACCAAAGCCATCCGGCAACCCACAATCGCCTGTAAGTTGGATGAATTAATGCTTGGAATGTGCGTGACACGCCGGCATTCGGTAGAGGTTCCTCCACTGGGTTGTTCATGAATGAATTCTATATATCGTTGTTCTCACTATTATTCGACCCGTTAAGGAATGATTGAATCATACTAGTAAATTCCAAGGGGAAGATGAATTTAGTCGCTGATCCTTCGCCTAATTCCTTTAAAGTGTCGAAATATTGTAGGCTCATTGTTCGCGCGTCCGCATCCTGTGCGATAGTGTTTACTTGGTCTAATGCGTTTGCGTAACCAGCTGCATTTAAGATAGCGGCTTCTCGCGTTCCCTCAGCGGTTAAAATAGCAGACTGTCGCTCGCCTTCTGCGGACAAAATAGCAGCCTGTTTTTCACCCTCGGCTCGGTTGATTTGGGCTTGCCTTTGTCCTTCTGATTCAGTGATTTCAGCTGTTTTTATTGCTGCGGCTGACTTCTCACGCTCCATCGCAGCTTTAACCCCTTCAGGAGGGTCAATTTCGTTGATTGCAACGCCTTGGACTTTGATTCCCCAACGCTCAGTATTTTCATCTAATGCTGCCTGCAGTTGACCTTGAATACGTTCGCGTTCCGATAATGCTTCTGCTAGGCTTACGTTCCCAATGATTGACCTAAGCTCTGCCATTGCGAGATTTCGTACTGCCGCACCAGGTTCAACGACCTCCAAAACTGCGCGATCAGCGAGTTCTGGTATGACTCGATAATACAAGACGAAATCCATATTAACGACCACATTGTCTACGGTGATGTATTGTTGGGTTGGGACTCGTTCGGGGATCTCCCGTGTATCTATAACGATTCCTGATTCAAGAACGGGTATGAGAAAATGCAATCCACCGTCTTTGATCGGTCCGACGAATTTTCCAAGACGAAATTTGATCATCCGTTCATATTGTTTAACAACAACCAGTCCCGTAGCCATATTTTGCTCCTATCTTTGAATACAATGGTGATCATCCTGAATAATTTTCTCTCTGAGTATTTCTATATTGCCCAAATCGATATTCGGATTGGAGCCTTACTCGGAGGTGAAGACACCACTTTCTTCTAGTTCTTTAATTTTTTCATCGCTGTAGCCCAGAAATGTTCTAAGGACTTCAGGTCCGTGCTCATTTGCCATTGGCGGATGAGCGAAAACCCTGCCCGGGGTGCGTGATAGCCCACCGAACGCTGTGCCTGTGATCAAAACGGGCCCCGCTAGTGGGTGGTCTACGGTGGCATAAACACCACGTGCTTGTACTTGTGGGAGATCCACCATTTCTGAGACTGTTAAAACTAATGATACAGGAATCCCATACTTGGTTAATTCCCTCTCAGCATCTTCAGAAGAGTTTGCAGCGATCCAATTGGAAATAATAGTTCGTACAAACTCAGAATTTTGTTTGCGATTTGCATAATTTGATGTACGTGGATCAGTTACATACTCAGGAGAATCAATTGCTTTGCAAAAAGATACCCACCATTCATCGCGATGCACGTCGATCGCGATCAATCTTTGATCATTAGCCTCATAAGCTGCACATGCTGGACCATGGGTGAGTGATTCATTTCCTTGGCGGGTGAGAATGAGATCATCGTTCATTGCATGTTCTGCATAGCCTTCAAGATTCATGAATAGCGCTTCAAAGAGAGCAATATCTATTGTTTGTCCATTTCCTGTTCGATCGCGATAGTCTAGAGCCGCGAGGATGCTAAACGAGCTTAACAGGCCTGCATAATAGTCGGTAATTGAGTTGCCAGATCTTGTGGGAGGATTTTTGGGAAAGCCGGTTACGCTCGCGTATCCTGTGCGAGCTTGTGCCAAGATATCGTACCCACGTTGATGTCTGAAGGCACCTGTTTGGCCGAAGGAACTCACAGAGGCATAAATTATGGTCGGATTGATTTCCTTGAGATCTTCATAGCTTATTCCCAAACGTTCCATTGTTCCGGGAGAAAAATTCTCTGTTACGACATCGGCGCCCTTCACTAACTCTTTTAAGATTGCAACACTTTCAGGATTTCGAAGATTGAGACTTAAGGCTTTTTTGTTTCGGTCTCGATACACGCCGACGGGTGGCGTATCAGCAGGAGAGAATCTAATGCCCCCTCCGGGTAAATTTCGCCGCTCAGCAGCTATGTGTTCTTCAACTTTGATAACGTCGGCCCCAAGATCGGCGAGATGACTTGTGTTGTATGGTCCAGCAATGACAGTTCCCAGATCAAGGACCCGAATTCCTTCTAAAGCGTTAATTCCTTTTGGTTTTGCCTTCTTTTCAATTTTGTTTCCTCGTAGGCCCTTTGATTCACCAGGCGAACGCAATCGACCCAAAACGGTCTCCGTGTCTTGCCCAATTACAGGAGCTGCTCTGCGTACTTGCCCGGGTGTCTCCGACAGATGGAGTGGACTTCCAGTAATGGTGATCTTCCCTTTTTCAGCATGATCAATATCAACTAGCATGTCGCGGTCGCGTAGAACGGGATCCTGTACCGCTTCCCCAATCGTATTTACTGATGCGGCTGGGACTTCATGGGCTACGAGATCTTTGACAATCTCAGCTCGTGTTTTGTTACTACAGTAATCGTTGATTGCTTCGAGGGCGATTGCGCCCCATGCTTCTTGCTCCTCTTGTGATTTGAATTGAGGTCGTTCGGTTAAATCCGGTCGACCAATTGCTGCACAAAATTTTGGCCAGATATTGAATCCTGGTGTAGCAGTTGATACATAACCATCTGAAGCCTTGCTGAAACCGTACCCAGGAATTGCTGGGTTCATATTGCCGGTTCGGGGACGTTCTTCTCCCATACGAAAATAGTCGTCAGGAGCGGCTTCCATTGCTGTTAGGAGGGTGTCATGTAGTGCCATGTCAACAATTTGGCCGTCGCCAGTTTTATCACGGTATCGTAAGGCTGCCAATACGCCAACCCCAGTTGCAATTCCAGTATAGTACTCAGATAGAGATGTACCTGATCGCGTAAACAAATCATCTGGAAAGCCAGTAATACTCATGTACCCGGTCCGCGCTTGAACAGTCATATCAGTTCCTGGGCGTTTTGCTTCAGGTCCAGTGCGTCCGAATGGTGTGATGGTGGCATAGATTAAAGCTGGGTAAGACTCATGCAATTCAATGGGATTTAGTTGCCATCGTTCCTGGGTTTCTGAGAATAGTTCGTCTAACACTACATCGGCTTCATGAATCAATGCATTTAATTGATTTCGCCCTGTGTCATTCTCAAGATCCAACACGATTGATGATTTATTGCGGTCTAAATATAGGCGTGCATAGGGAGGGGGGTCTGGATCGGTAGCTGTTTTGGTATCGTCAACGATGATAACCTCAGCTCCAAGGTCGCCCAACAGCATTCCGCAGTATGCAGCTCCGATACCCTGTCGTAATTCAATAACCTTGAGATCCTCGAGTGCCCCTAGCACGGCGCCCCTCCTATTCGAATGCGACTCATTGTACTACACCAATACCATCTCAGAAGCGCTCAAAGGTTCCATAATGAGTTTTTAGATTCCCCAAGAACCATCATAGATCAACTGATTCAGTACATATTTATTGCTGATAGTGTGCAATTTATGTTATGGCGTTTTCTTTAAAATCTTCTACGGGTAATTTTGTTGGAAAAATCCGCTAACGATAGAATTGAACTGTTCTGGTTTTTCGAAGTACACGGAATGACCAGCATCAGGTACAATTTCAAGTTTCGATCCAGGTGTCATTTGATGTGCGATATCAATAAGGTTTGGTGGAACTAATGCATCCTCTTCACCTACGATATACAAGGTGGGTACGCCAAATTTCGCTAAATCTTCCGCCATTATCCCGTCTCCCGCTTCTGGTATTCGCACCAATAAAGGGTCTCGCGGTGGGTTTAACGCGCTTATTTCTTGATAGAGAAAAGCGCCACTTTCATTTTGCTCCAGAAATTTTGATCCGAGCGGACGACGGATCTCCTTTTTTGTAAGAGGATCAATATTGTTCTTACGGAACTCACGAATCCCATCTAATAGCTTCTTTTCTCCGATTCCACCGAATGTGTCGGCCATTACTAATTTGATGACGCGTTCAGGATGCTTTACAGCGAATGGCAGACATGAAAATCCGCCCATTGATTGTGCAACCAGAAATGCGCGATCAATGTTTAAATGGTTTAAAAGTGCTTCAAGATCGTGGGGGAATAGCGTTCGCTGATCGCCACTTTCGTAGGTACTATTGCCAAACGACCGATGATCATATGTTATGCAGCGGTAATTCTTCGCGAAATGAGGGATTTGTTGCCACCAACTTAAATGGTTTCCTCCTGCTCCATGCGCGAACACGATGGGCTCCCCATTTCCATGCTCTTCGTAATATATTTTGGTTTCTTCAGCATCCAAATATGGCATGGGGTTCTCCTTAGTAAGTGGTAGGGCCTAATTTGGTACCCCTGCCGGGACTCGAACCCAGGCCTGCGGTTTAGGAAACCGCTGCTCTATCCATCTGAGCTACAGGGGCACGAATTGAACGAGTTGTTCCATCGTCTCATCCTTTTTCTGAAACCACAACTTCGCGTGATGGTTGACGATGGCGGCTTTTTCTTCCATTCGGGTCCCCATCGCAGTCCCCTTGTCTTGTGAGTTGTATTTTTCGATCAAACTGTTGATGCAGAAAGATTCATAAGTTCGGCAACACGTTTCTTATGATAAATTGCATCACCCAGATATTGCTGATAAGTGCGTGAGCGCTTTGTGTAGTGGGTCAAGCCAAAATCAAGATCAACACCTACTCCAGCATGAACATCATGAGAGGCATCACACGCTTTAGAGAATCCGGTACTGGCGATCGCCTTGGCACCGGAAATTGCTTGTGGTGCATCCACTCGTTCGTTATCAAGTTGCCAAAGCGCTTCATACATGGTCCACTGGAGTGAGTCTGCTTCAGTTAATGCATCAATAACGTGGCTTTGAACCCATTGGAAGGTACCAATGGGGACACCAAATGCTATACGTTCGGTACTATAATCGCGAGCCATTTCGTATGCTTTCCGCGCACCACCACTCATATAAGCACAAAGGACTGCAGTTGCTCGGTCTAATGAGTATTCGAGCGAAGGCCAAGCTGTGTCCGCTGGTCCAATTAGATTCGAAGTGGGAACTTCGACATTTTCAAAGTTGATTTCACAAGGTTTGTCTGCGAGCCATCCGCTGTGAAGGCGTGTGCTTATGCCAGCAGTATTTTTATCAACCAGGAATAAAGAGATGCCTTCTTTCGGTGCCCCTTTGCTAGATGTTCGTGCAGCGACGATTAGGGTGTCTGCTACTTGTACCCACGGAATAAAAACCTTGTCTCCGTTAAGAACATATTTGTCACCTTGGTGGTCCGCGCTCATCTGTATTGAATCAGGCCCCCAACCATATTCAGGCTCAGTTATTGCCGTTACAAGTATTTGCTGGCCTGAAGCAATTGATGGCAAAAATGACTTCTTTTGTTCTTCAGTACCGGCCTTAAGGATAATTTGTGCGCTTAGCACAGTTGAATCGAGATGTGGGCTTGCGCATGCATAATACCCCATGACCTCGTGTAAAACTGCGAGATCGGTGAATGGACGCTCAGCTCCACCATATTCTGCTGGTAAAGAGATGCCACCCCATCCTAATTCGCACATTTTTTGCCAGATGTCTGGAGCATAACCGATGTCCGAGTCATCAATTTCTCGTACGCGTTGGCGCGGGAGCTCTGTTTCCATAAACTCAGTGGCGGTGTTTTTTAAGAGCTCTTGGGATTCATCAAGTGCTAAATCCATAATGTCCCCTCCTCTAGTTTAATCCTATGCGATACAACGATCATAAAAACCCAACAAGTGCTAGTAGGGCAAATAGTGAATGAAAGATTATTTAATGCACGAACAATTTTTGATTAACGCTCTCCGTCTATTTGTTATCAGCTCTTGGGATGTTATGTCTACAAGTAAATTGTATAACATCAAGAATGGCTACGCTAGGGCAGCGGCCTACAAAGTCACTCACGATTTTCTGATTCCGGACCTAGAGTGATTCCTATCTCCTTTGCGATGATGCCGGAATGGAGATCTGGCCCCGCCATCGGATTTTGTTCTGTGATACTTTGGCGTTGTTGTCGTTCAAATGTTCCATTAGAAGGCGCGCGTGGATCATTGTCGTCTAGAAGAGCATATGCTCCCATTACATCTCGTACCACACGTGCTAGTTTTAGGCTTGCACGCTTAGTTAAGAGTGATAATTGCGCGTTTTGATATGTGATAGGTTGTCCAGTTTCAATCATCCAGCGATTGCGTAGAGATAGAATGCGGGCAACTGAGCAGTCCAAAAATGCTTCAACAAGCATTTGTTGTAGAACTGGTTCATCGGCCGCAGACTTGCCATTACGAATAGTTTTGTACGCATATTCAATAAGCTCATTGACTTGTTCAGCAGCAGGATTATCTAATGCCCATGTGTTTGATTTTAATGCTGCTTGTAACAAATGCCATCCATCTCCTTCGTTTCCTATGAGATTGAATGCAGGTACACGTACTTTTTCGAAATTGACGTATCGGTTGGTGCCTGCGACTAGGCTGGAGTCATTCTGAATTGCGATCCCTTCAAGATATGACGGGACTAAGAAGGAGGTGATTGATGCTTTAGAAGAATCGATTGGTTTGGTTAAGGCCAAAGTCCAGAGATAATCAGGTGATCCTTGGTTTCCGTTAAATCTTGCCAGACCATTGAGGATGAAATCATCTCCATCTCTTGTCGCTGAGATGCCAATTGCATCAAGGTCTTGAGTTGCACCTGGTTGTATAGAGTTATACCAAACAGTTATGGATCCTGATGCGATATCTTGTAAGTATTTCGTTTTTTGTTCTTTTGTACCAGCATTCATTAACGCCCATGAGATGACTGGGGCGGAGTCTTCCTCAAGCCATTCCAATCCAAACTTCTCCAGCTCCGATCGCAATATGCGTAATTGGGTAGGCCCTAAATTAGCTCCTCCCATCTCTTTTTGTAATGCAGGAGATAGCCATCCTTGATCGCCTAATGCTTTTCGCACATTTTCTGTATACGTTGGTATTTCAGCATCAAAATTGTCGACTGTGGTTTGTTCAGAAATGCTTTGGGGTATGTGGTTGATCAGCCAATTGCGCACTTCAGTTTGAAAGCGCTTTTCTATTTCTGTTTCCTGGTATTCAAAATCCATGATGGTTCTATAGCAAATCCTCTGTAATGTTGCAGGACCAAAACAAAAGGAGCAGGGCTTCAACAAGGAATCCCTGCTCCTAATTCTCAATCAATAAAGTCGGGTTCTTAGCCTTTTGGCGTTGGAGCCGGCCTTTCTTTAGTTCGGCTAATGCCGATACGTCTCGCGAGGATCACTTTTGCAATGTTGGTACTTCCACCAGCATGCCGCTGGCCAGCTGAGGAACGCTGATCCACTTCCTCCATGCCGCCATGGGGTGCTCGCTCATCATCTGCGTTAAGCAGAGCGTATGGCCCCATTACGTCACGAACCCGAACAGAGTTACGCAATCCGCCAACGCGGTTATGCACGTTATGGACGTTTCCTTCATAGGTGTTGCCCAAGCCTGCCTGGTATCGCCAGTATGCTCGTTTACCGAGCATGGAATCAACATGTGATTCTAAATACGCATCAACTGTTGTGTTCTGCTTTACAGAATCCACACTTTCAGCGCCGTCGGTATTTTTTTCTTGCACATAGGTGGTTAGATTGTCAATGAGTTCATCTCGTCCCAGTGAACTGCCACCACCGCCATGTTCTGCTTCCAAGTGAGTTCCATGGACTTGCCATCCTTGTGTTTCCCCACCAATAAGGTGATCGCCGGGAATGCGCACGTTCGTCATCGTAATGTGCTTTTGCCGTCGACCAGGTAAAAGATCCATTTCTCTTACTTCAAGGCCTGGGGAAGGATTTGGCACGACGAAGTATCCAAGATTTCTATGTCGAGGAGCATTTTCGTCTGTATGCATCGGGCCCGGGAAGAAGTCTTCATCACCATGAGCGGAAATGAAAACATTTTCACCGTTTAAAATCCAGTCGTCACCGTCGCGTACAGCCTTTCCACGATAATCTGCTAGATCGGCACCTGAATGAGGTTCTGTCATGCGCATATGTTCAAATTTTTCGCCTTGGAGTAGTGGGCGAAGGAA
>CEVA01144968.1_pt1 | contig 13846 bp, 11 predicted proteins | sample 361521 | NCBI WGS metagenome assembly CEVA01 (sample SAMEA2622823, study PRJEB7988) | marine metagenome | isolation source: saline water (ENVO:00002010), including
GTGTGACCACAGGGTTATCGACGGCGCCACCGGCGCTGAACTATTACGTGTGATCAAAGGCTTAATCGAAAACCCATTAACTATGATGCTCTAGATGAGTACCGAGGAATTTGACATCGTTGTCATTGGAGGCGGGCCTGGCGGTTATGTGGCCGCTATTCGCGCCGCCCAGTTGGGTTTGAAAACTGCGGTCATGGAGAAAGAGCACCTGGGCGGAATTTGCTTGAATTGGGGCTGCATTCCCAGCAAAGCTTTATTACGAAGTGCTGAGATAAACAACTTGATGACCCGATTGGATGAGTTTGGATTTTCTGCTGACAATGTTAGATTTGATGCAGGTACCGTGGTCGATCGGTCTCGACTGATAGCGAATAAATTAAGTAAAGGAGTTCAATACCTCCTCAAAAAGAATAATGTCACGGTATTCATGGGAGTTGGAAAAATCTGTGCCCCTGGTGCAGTTGAGGTAACCACTAAAAAGGAAAAATTTACAATAAATGCAAAGGATATTGTCATTTCGACAGGTGCAAAGCCTAAATTGTTATCGTCGGCACCTGACAATGATCCAAATATCTGGACGTATAAGGAAGCAATGGTTCCAGAGACTATTCCGGGATCTATAGTTGTGATCGGATCTGGAGCTATTGGCGTTGAATTTGCCAGTTTCTACAGAGATATGGGTAGTTCAGTTACTCTGATCGAATCCCTTGGCTCGATCCTCCCTGTTGAAGATACCGAGATCTCGAGTTTTGTGGCAGAGACGTTTGCGAAAAGCGGCATTACGATCCACACCTCATCTACCGTAAAATCTATCGGAAGCACTAATGGCGTATTGTCGATACTGGTACAAAGAAAAGATGGCACTGAAATTTGTATCGAGGCCGAGAAAGCTATCGTGGCGATAGGAATAACCGCAAATGTTGATGGTCTGGGGCTAGAGAATACAAAGATACAAAAAGTTCAAGGACATATTGAAGTTAATCAATGGATGGAAACAGCGGAAAGCCATATATACGCTATTGGTGACGTAGCTGGTCCACCATGGCTAGCACATAAGGCTAGCCATGAAGCAATTATGTGTATCGAAAAAATAACAGGATCGCCAGATATCAAGCAGCTGGATTACAAGCAAATTCCAGGCTGTACTTATTGCAGGCCACAAGTAGCCAGCCTCGGCTTAACAGAAAAAAAAGCAAGAGAAACAAGTAAAGAGCTCAAAATCGGACGCTTTCCCTTCCGGGGCAATGGGAAAGCTGTCGCCTTAGGAGAACCTGAGGGTTTAATTAAAACAATTTTTGATGCGTCAACTGGAGAGCTGCTTGGGGCTCACATGGTTGGCCCGGAGGTAACTGAGTTAGTGCAAGGGTTTGCCATCGCAATGGGGCTGGAATGCACAGAAGAAGACCTAATCCGTACCATATTCCCTCATCCGACCCTCTCTGAAATTATGCACGAATCCGTCCTCGATGCTTACGACAAAGCTATTCATATTTAGTATAAATATGCCAAAAGAGAACAAAAAGCCAGGTTGGATAAAAGTTAAGGCGCCAACTTCTAGTGAATACGCTAAAACCAAACAGCTAGTCAGAAAATTTAATCTGAACACAGTCTGTGAAGAGGCCGCATGTCCAAATATTGGAGAGTGTTGGGCAAATAATCACGCTACAGTCATGATACTTGGTGACGTCTGTACTCGTAAATGCACCTTTTGTAATATTGCTACGGGGAAACCGAACGTCATCGATTTCAATGAACCTAATCGGGTGTCCTTAGTTGCAAAAAGACTTGGCTTAAAACATATAGTGATTACATCGGTGGATCGTGATGACTTGCCCGATGGTGGTGCCAATCACTTTAAGAAAACTATTCTGGCTACAAAACAAAACTGCCCCACTACTACAATAGAAGTGCTTACCCCGGATTTTCGCAGAAAAGAAGGAGCTCTGGAGATTGTTCTGAGCGCACAACCTGATGTATTTAACCATAATCTTGAAACTGTTCCGTCCCTATACAAAGAAGTAAGACCGGGAGCCAATTATCGACATTCATTAAAATTATTAAAATCTGCCAAAGAGATAAATACGAATATTTTCACCAAGTCTGGCCTTATGGTCGGCTTGGGAGAATCAATAAATGAATTGGCACTGGTAATGGATGACATGCGTCAACATTGCGTAGACTTTATCACAATTGGCCAATATCTCCGGCCTTCTGTGAACCACCGAAAGGTCTACAGGTATGTATCACCTTCCGAATTTAAGGTGTACGAAAATATGGCTTACAGTAAGGGATTTCTCATGGTTTCTTCGTCACCATTGACTCGCTCCTCATATCATGCAGATGACGATTTTGTTACCCTCCAAGCGGCCCGTACCAATAGTTAACAATTGTGCCAAAACACCACCAGATTAAAACGGTTGGCTACTCTCCGGATCAGATGTTTGACCTCGTTCTTGACGTACAATCTTATCCTGATTTTCTACCTTGGTGTTTATCGTCGTCTGTGACAGAGATTGCGGAGTCATCATTTGAAGCGGAATTATTGATCGGTTTTAAATTGTTCAAAGAGAGTTTTGGATCGTCCGTGCGATTTGAACGACCGTATTCAATAGAAGTAAGTCCAACATATGGGCCATTCCGGAGAATGCAAAACGTATGGTCCTTTGAAACTGCCAGTCATGATTCCTGTAGAATTAACTTCTACGTCGACTTTGAATTTAGATCTATTTTTTTAAATAAGGTCATGGGGCTTCTATTTTACGAAGCAGTACAGAAGATGGTTAATTGCTTTGAAAGCCGAGCCAGAACAAAATATGGTCCTCCATTGCAGACTTTACTTCCATAGGAACTGACTGAAACAGTTTTATCTGTAGCTAAGTTTATAAATTTTGCACGGATTTGAGGAGAAAATCGATGGCCGTATCTACGCTATCTAATTGAATTTGTGACCGTTTCCCTTTGAACTTGCGCGATATAAATTTTGTGGTTTTATTGGTCCAGGCAACTCCAAAATATACTAGCCCTACTGGTTTCTCTCTACTTCCTCCCCCTGGGCCAGCTACGCCGGTAATGGCAATTGCAATATCCGCTCTAGTCCGAGCTACAGCGCCCTCAGCCATAGCGCACACAACCTCCTTGCTAACTGCTCCATGTGAAATTATCAGTGGAGTGGGGACGCCGAGCAGGACCTGTTTCGCATGGTTAGAATAGGACACTATGCCACCCTCAAGCACTTCAGACGCCCCTGGAATTGTTGTGAGGCAAGAACTCACCAAACCTCCAGTGCAAGACTCTGCAGTAGCCAGACGTAAATCTTGGATTTTACACTGACGTAAAAGTAACTCTGCCTTCTTTTTTAGGATACTGTCAAATACCACTGTTTATTCCATCAAATTTAAAATTATTAGAAGCGTAATCGCGCCATAAAGACCGGCAACTACATCGTCCAACATTATACCAAGTGCGCCCCTCATTTTCTTGTCAATTAGATAAATTGGCCAGGGTTTATAAATATCAAATAACCGAAACAGCATAAAGGCCAGCAAGTACGAGACTGGAGTAATCGGAGCTACCGCCAGTACTACACCTTGCCCTACCACTTCATCCAAAACTATAAATTGAGGGTCCTTTTCTTCCAGCTTTTGCAACGCCCAGTGGGAAAACCAGACACCCAACATGAATAAAAAACATAAAACTATTAGAAAACTATAGTAGCCAAAGAGGTTGAGAATAACCCATGCAAAGGGAATGGCCGCGAGTGAACCACAAGTGCCTGGGGCGACAGAAGAAAACCCACTGTAAAACCATGTCAGTAATATAGTTCCAGGGTGCCACTTCGGCAATGACAGCTGGCTCCTACTCATTATCAATAATCATTGTAACCGTTGCTTGGACGGCGATACCCTCGCCTCTACCAGCAAACCCTAATCCATCAGTGGTGGTCCCTTTGATGCTAATTCTTTTCCTAGATATACCAACAATTTGACTTAATTTATCCCGCATTACGTCTCTGAATTCTGAAATGCGTGGTTGGTTACAAATAACTGTTATATCGATGTGATTAATTTTTGCACCGTTTTCATTTACCAATTTCATAGTATATGAAAGAAACTCCTCAGAAGGTTGATCTCTCCACTTTTCTTCATTGCTTGGAAAGTGTTGCCCGATATCTCCTCTATCAATACCACTTAATAAGGCATCAACAAGAGCATGAAGCGCCACATCTGCATCTGAATGGCCAATCAATCCAAGAGAAAAGGGTATTCTTATGCCACAAAGTTTCACATGATCACCAAGACCAAATTTATGGGCATCAAATCCACTCACCACATGAATTTGCGATGGCTTCTCTGTAATCACTTTCAATGCGTTTTCGAAATCTCTTGGAAATGTAATTTTGATATTGTCCTCCAACCCTTCTATCACGTGGACGCCGATACCCGAGTGCTGAGCGACCGCCGCGTCATCTTTAAAATCAAGTTTAGACGGTAATTGATACGCCGAGGAAATAGCATCAAATTGAAATGCTTGTGGGGTCTGTATTCGCCACAAGTTTGATGGGTCCACTGTTTCTTCAACCAACCTATTATCAACTTTCTTAAGCGCATCAACTATTTGTATCCCCGGTACAACGGCCATTCTACAAGTCAAATTTAAGATTAATTGGTCCAGCAATTGTGGGGTGATAAAGGGGCGAGCACCATCGTGAATCAAAATAATTCCTGGAGAGAGCTCTTTAAAGCTTTGGATTCCATTACGAGAAGATTCATAACGCGTCGGCCCACCGTAAACTGGCTCCAGTAACTGTAGGTTGGTGATAACATCCCGATAGAGTGGTTCCGAATCTGGATGTATCACCACTTTAACGTGATCTATTCCCTGGTGATTACACAATGTTTCCAAAGACCATCGTAAAAGTGGTTTCCCAGCCAGTTTCCGGTACTGTTTGGGTAGGCCGACACCTATTCGGGTTCCCTGGCCTCCCGCCAAGACTAGAGCCACTGTGGGTCGCTTTTTTGTCATATAAAGCTCTAAGGTGTGAGTACCAACCAGTAACTGGTGGCTATTATCATATTTTTAACTGAAAATCTTCAACTCAGACAGTTTATCTGAGTATTTTATAGCCTAAATAACATTGCCGAGAGCACGATAGAGTAGTAAAACTGCTTAAACATTAGGCAATTGGTTTTCACTATGCCCCTAGAAATTGGCCCCATCAATGTAAGTGACCCCATACTGTTGGCACCGATGTCAGGGGTAACTGACCTCCCATTTCGTCGTTTAGTTGCTTCTTTTGGGGTCGGACTTCTGTATACAGAAATGGTTGCCACCAAGATAATCTCTAAGCAGCAATCAAAATTGGCTGGTTTAGACGCAAGCAACTCAAACGGCCCACCCACTATAGTTCAACTATTGGGAAGGGATCCATTAGTAATGTCTGAATGTGGACTGCTCTGTCAGGATCTAGGGGCAAGTGCAATCGATATTAATTTAGGTTGCCCTGCACGGAAGGTAGTAGGGGGACTAGCAGGATCCGCGTTAATGAAAGAGGAACCCCTTGTCGCTCAGATTATTTCTTCTTTAGTTAAGGCAGTACAAATCCCAGTAACCGTGAAAATGAGAACTGGATGGGATGAAAATAATCGAAATGCCCCAAGACTATCAAAAATTGCCGAGGATTGCGGGGCACAAATGATCACCGTCCACGGAAGAACCCGATCCCAATTTTACACGGGTAAATCGGACTGGAGATTTATTGGAGAAGTCGTTAATGCGGTTTCCGTGCCAGTGATTGGAAATGGAGACATTGCCACCGTTATCGACGCGAGACACATGCAACTTATGTCTGGGTGTAAAGGTGTTATGATAGGAAGGGGTTGTCAAGGAAGACCTTGGTTCCCGGGTCAAGTTAGTCATTATATCAAAACAGGATCCCAACTCCCTGACCCTCCCCAGGGAGTAAAACTCCAAAAAATTCTATCACATCTAGAGGAGATGCTTACATTCTATGGTTTTGAGCGCGGTCTTCGGATGGCCAAGAAACACCTCGCTTGGTATGCTCAACATCTACTCCTCTCTCGGGAGAGCCGAAGGTCCTTGTTAAGTGCTTCAAACCTACAAATTATCCAATCTCTTCTAGAATCTACCGTAAGCGAAACTCAAAGGCTTGCATGCCTTGAAGAAGGATAGGCCCATGAAGAGCTCCATGAACTTATCCTATACTGAACCATTCCCAGCTGAAGTTCTTCAAAACCTTCCAGCAGCGATCATCGTATTCGATGAATCCCTTAATATAAAAATGGCTAATGCAGCTGCTGAACAGTTGTTTGGCTTGAGTTCGGGGTTTCTCGTTCACAAAACTATAACCACCTTAATTGATGAGGATGGTGAGTTGGTTTTACTTCTACGACAAGCCTTTAGTGAACGACATAGTGTTGGCGAATTTGGGCTTATACTAGCGGGGCCTAGAGTAAAGAAGCAAAAAGTCGACGTGAAAGTGTCGGGCCCAACCGAAAACTGCCATTTTGCAATTGCGAGCATTCAGGAATGTTCCTTCGCAAAGGAACTAGATGGACACAATTTACTTAGCAGGGCAGCTAGATCGGTGTCTGGGCTAACCGATATTTTTGCTCGTGAAGTAAAAAACCCTCTCTCTGGAATTCGCGGGGCGGCTCAATTGCTGGGAGAATCGGTTTCAGACTCAGACAAGGAACTGACGACGTTAATTTTGGATGCTACTGACCGAATAAGAGATCTTGTGGATCGAATGGAACTTTTCTCAGACGATAGGCCATTAACCCGAAGTGCCGTTAATATTCATGATGTCTTGGGGCATGTAAAAGAAAAATTAATGTCGGGTTTTGAGAAACCAGTCCTGATAGAAGAGAACTACGATCCATCCTTGCCATTAGTATTTGGAAATAGGGAACAATTAATCCAAGTATTTGATAATATAGTAAAAAATTCGTACGAAGCACTTGATAGAGAGAAAGCTATCATAAAGCTTGAGACTAGTTATCGGCATGGGTCATTAGTGTCAGTTCTGGGGGGCCGCGAAAAATTTGAATTACCAATAGCAGTGACTATAACCGACAATGGCATAGGTATCCCAGAAGATATCGAAAGGTCTATCTTTGAGCCGTTTGTTACCACGAAACCCAATAGAACAGGTTTGGGATTAGCTTTAGTAGCCAAAATTATCGATGACCATGGCGGTATTGTTGAATTAAATGCTAGTTTCCAAAAAACCAGCATAACGGTGTTCCTTCCAGTGCATTCTGCAAAAAACAAATGATTGAGCTAAGGTTGCCCGAAAATTGGATAGAATGTTAAAAAAAATACTATTAGCGGAGAAAGATCGTTCGATAAGAACAGTAATATCCAGAGCCTTAAGTAGGGCAGGTCATCATGTAAGGTCAACTTCATCCTCCCCTGAATTATGGAAATGGGTCTCAGATGGGCAGGGGGAGATAGCGATCATCGATGCAACACTGACTCTTGGAAATGGAACCGATTTGGTATCCCAAATAAATCAGTTTAGGCCAAAACTTCCCATAATTGTGCTAAGCACAAACCGCATTGCCTCCGAGCCCATCAACGACCAAAGAAATGTCTTTAAATACCTTTCAAAACCATTCGACCTGGATGAACTAATCGGGTTTATCAAGAATCTCTCAACCTCCAGCAATGTAAAGCCCACTCAAAACACTAAGGGTTATAGAGGTACCATAGATAAGGTTCCTCTCTTGGGAAATTCCCCTGCGATGCAAGAGATATATAGGTCCCTTACTCGATTAACCAATTCCGATTTAACTGTAATTATTTCTGGTGAATCTGGCACGGGACGAGAGCTTCTTGCAAAGGCCCTTCATGATTATAGTCAACGCAGCAGCTCGCTATTTGTAAGCGTAAAGCTTGAATCCGTTCCTCCCGAACTCATTGCAACAGAAATTTTTGGACGTGAAGAAGGGGTTTCGGCAAATAGACGTTTCACTCCCGGAAAATTACATTCGGCTGAGAATGGTACATTATTTTTAGATGAGATCTCGAATTTGCCTCTGGAAGCACAGGCTAGAATGTTGAAACTATTACGGGAAAATACGTATAGCCCGCTTGGAGGAAAGACACTCATACCATCTAATGTTAGGATAATTACAGCAACCAAAAAGAATTTGCGAAGTTTGGTTGCACAAGGATTATTTCGAGAGGATCTTTTTTATCGCCTCAATGTTGTTCCCCTTAGATTGCCTCCGCTTAGGGAAAGAGTGGAGGATATCCCAATTTTACTTCAATATTTTATAGAGATTTTTGATACTTCCAGGCCATCTCCAGGCCCCTTTTCACCCGAAGCAATTTCCAGATTAAAGGCATATAATTGGCCAGGAAACGTAAGAGAACTTAAAAACTTTGTTCAAAGGGTATGTGCTCTATACACTGATGAACTGATTACCGATAAGATCGTAAAAGCCGCGTTACTTGATACGTATGAAAATCAAAAAGAGATTAAAGAGATATCAGGAGATGGATTGGCGCGAACTATAGACAGGCACCTAGAAAAATATTTTACAGCCCACAAAAATACCCTGCCTGCTAGCGGACTCTATGAGCGAATTCTTCGCGAGATAGAACGACCACTACTAAGTAGGACACTAGCTGCCACGAAAGGAAACCAAATAAAAGCCGCAGAAATTCTGGGAATTAATCGCAATACACTGCGAGCGAAAATTCGCAAACTAGATGTCCGAGTTGCCCGTGGAGGCAGGTAAAAATGTCATCAACATTGCAGCCTTTTAATAAGGAACTAAAGTATAGAGCAAAATTTTTTGCCCATATGAAAATTATTTTTGCTTCAAGAAGATTTGCAATTGTTGTGGTCGTTACCTCCATTTTTTTCGGTCTGGCCACCTACTCAGCCTTAACGGGGGCTGTCTCTGCTGAGGGAGCGGATCCCTTAACCATTTTGATTCTGTTAAATGTTGATCTAGTTCTCCTTTTGGTCCTGGGTGCATTATTAGCACTCCGGGTAAATAGATTATGGAACGAACGGAGACAGGGCTCAATTGGCTCCCGTCTTCACTCCAGAATGCTTATTTTGTTTGGTTTAGTTGCCGCGACTCCTGCTGTTGTCGTTGCAGTATTTTCGATTTCATTCTTTAATTTTGGTCTCGAGGCTTGGTTTAACGAACGGGTGGTCACAGCATTCCAAAGATCACGTGCAGTTGCATCTGCCTATATCAAGGACCACCAGGAGTTTATAAAAGCCGATGTATTGTCCATAGCAGCTGCTATCAATCGTACCGATGCAGAGATAACTACTAATTTCGCTCATTTTAGCAAATTGCTAAACTCCTTGGCTGATGAACGATCAGTATCTGAAGCTATTGTAATTCGAAGGGATGGAAAGGTCCTCGCTAGCACTAAACTAAGTTTTTTGCTAACCTTCGACTCCTTGTCGAATAATTTTCTCGAGCAAGCCTCTAGAGGTGAAATTATCATCGCTACCAGCGATAGTAGCGACAGAGTAAGAGCCCTTGCCAGATTAGATAATATTCCAGGCACATTTGTCTATATAGGGCGTTTTGTAGATCGCGAAGTTCTTGAACATCTCGAAAGGGTGACTGTTGCAGTAAACGAATACGAAGCACTGCAGAGCAAGTCTTCCAATATCCAAATTATATTCACACTATTATATCTCTTGGTAGCCCTATTATTGCTATTCGCCGCTATCTGGATTGGAATGATGTTTGCCAACCGGTTGGTTCGTGAAATATCTGATCTAGTTGTTGCAGCGGAGAAAGTGCGTGCCGGGGATTTGACCGCTAGGGTTTCTGAAGGAGTGGAAGGTGACGAAATTGGATCCCTTAATAGAGCATTTAACCGAATGACGAGCCAACTTCAGCGTCAAAGAAAAGATCTTATCAGTGCAAATCAGCAACTTGATGAGCGCCGAAGATTCACTGAAGCGGTACTGTTAGGTGTTTCATCTGGTGTGATTGGTCTGGATGAAAATAGCAAAATTTTTATACCCAATCGTGCGGCCCTTGATCTGCTTACGGCACTCCCAACTGAATTAATAGGATCAAAAATTAATAATGTTCTCCCGGAATTTATGCCATTAATGGAAAATCTTAGAAATTCAGGACAAACCATGGTCCAAGATCAAATTCGCATAAATAGGAAGGGAAGAGTTCGAACTTTATTAGTGCGTCTGAATGCTCAGAAAGAACAACATACAACCCTTGGTTATGTGGTAACATTTGACGATATCACCGAACTTGTAAATGCTCAAAGGGCGGCAGCCTGGAGTGATGTGGCGCGACGCATCGCTCATGAAATTAAAAATCCTTTAACCCCCATCCAACTATCAGCAGAACGTTTAAAAAGAAAGTTCTTGTCTGATATTGATAAAGATAAAGATATCTTCGCAATGTGCACTGACACCATAGTCAGACAAGTGTCATCTATACGTAGCATGGTTGATGAATTTTCGACATTTGCACGTATGCCAGCTCCAATTAGAGAGCGAGTTAATATTTCTGAATTAATAAAGGGCGTGGTAAGTATGCATAGATTAGCGACTCCTCATGTAGAATTTACAATAGGGCCCATGGAGGATGAAATCAGTGTTTCCTGCGACCACAAACAATTTACTCAAGCTATTAATAATCTTATTTTGAACGCCGTAGATGCCGTTGAACATATACCTGACTTCGATGGTTCCCAAAAGAAGATCGACGTAAAACTTTTTAGAATTGGTAAGACTGAACTTGAGCTGATGGTGGAAGATAATGGGTGCGGTCTTCCAAAAGAGCTAATCGATCGTCTTGTAGAGCCATATATCACGACTCGCGAAAAAGGAACCGGTCTAGGCTTGGCTATTGTTAAGAAAATCATAGAGGATCACGGTGGAGTATTAAATCTGAAGGACCGTGCGGGTGGAGGCGCATCTATCTCTTTAAGGTTTCCCATTGACACCATGACTGGCAGGCCAATAAGCAAACTTTAATATAAATAATTTTAATAACTTCTAGTTGGAAAATGGAATGGCGACGGACATTTTAGTAGTCGATGACGAAGGTGATATTCGTTCATTAGTCTCTGGCGTGCTCAACGATAATGGTATAGAAACCCGAGAGGCATGGGATAGTTCCACAACGTTTTCTGAGATACATAAACGAGTTCCATCTCTGATACTTTTAGATATTTGGTTAGAAGGGAGTCCTGTTGATGGGCTAGAAATTTTAGCTACAATTAAGGAATTACACGAAGGACTTCCTGTCATTATGATCAGTGGTCACGGTAACATCGAGACAGCTGTTAAAGCCATTCGTTTAGGTGCCGATGATTTTATTGAGAAGCCCTTCGAAGTAGAGCGTTTATTGTTAATTGTAGAAAGAGCCCTCGAGAGAAATAAACTAAAAAAAGAAAACATTGAACTTCGTCGGAAAACTGGCAATCAATTAGAAATTATGGGAACGTCGCCCCCGATAACTACGGTTAGACAATTGGTTGAACGTGTGGCTCCCACGCAAAGTAGAGTTTTAATTGGGGGTCCTCCAGGCAGCGGCAAAGAGTTTATTGCACGTATAATTCATCAAAAATCCCCTCGTTCCGATGGACCTTTCGTAGCATTAAATTCGGCATCCATGACTCCTGAGATTGTTGAAAAGGAGTTATTTGGTTCCGAACAGGCGGGTTCATTTGCTAACGCATCAATTCAGATTGGCACGCTTGAACAGTCTCATGGGGGCACCCTATTTATCGATGAGGTAGGAGATATGCCCATAGAGACCCAGGGGAAAATTTTGAGAGTTCTACAGGAACAAAGCTTTGTTCGGGTAGGGGGAAGCGAGAAAGTATTAGTGGACGTTCGGGTGATTGCAGCGAGTAGTCGGAACTTATTAGAGGAAATAACTAAGAAAAACTTCAGGGAAGACCTATACTACCGACTTAGTGTGGTCCCAATTCAGATTCCTGCTTTACGGGAAAGGCCAGAAGATCTTCCTGAGTTATTGAAGTATTTTATGGATCTAGCTTCAGAAACAACAGGGCTACCTGGAAGAAAATTCACAGAGGATTCTATTGCTGTTATGCAAACCTGTGAGTGGCCAGGCAATGTTAGGCAATTAAAAAACGTTGTAGAATGGTTACTAATAATGGCTCCAGGGGGTGAACAAACCCCAGTCGATCCATCCATGTTACCACCAGAATTAACCGAATCTACTCCAGCGGCGCTGCGACAAGATAAGGCGCAAGAAGTAATGTCATTACCGCTAAGAGAAGCGCGGGAAATATTTGAGCGACAATATCTGGAGTCACAAATTAGCCGATTTGGAAATAATATTTCACGAACTGCATCCTTCATAGGAATGGAACGTTCGGCATTGCATCGTAAATTAAAGGCACTGGGCATTGCTCCAGGAGAAAAGATTTAAAAGTCATTCAGACAGATTGCATCGATAAGGGATTAGTAAAGTGAAAGTGATAGTTTGTGGGGCGGGGCAGGTAGGGTTTGACATTGCACGTCAATTAAGCGCCGAAGAGAATGATGTCACTGTAGTAGACCACGACTATGAGCGCTTACGTAAAGTAAATGACGCATTAGATGTTCTGACTCTCCAAGGGTTTGCCTCCTATCCAGATATATTGCAGTTAGCCGGCGCAGAAACCACTGATATGCTGATAGCCGTAACGCAAGTTGATGAAATTAATATGGTTTCTTGCCAAGTAGCCCATACCCTTTTCAACATTCCAATCAAAATTGCTAGAATTCGGCACCACGCATATCTCGAACCGACTTGGCAACATCTTTTTAGCAGGGATCAAATGCCCATAGATGTCATCATATCTCCGGAAAATGAGGTTGTAGAGTCTATAGGACGTCTTCTTGAAGCCCCAGGGGCGACTGAACTAATAGGATTTTCAGAGGGCAGTATTAAGTTGGTTGGTATGAGATTAAATGAGGACTGTCCAGTAATAAACACCCCTCTACGGCAATTGACCGAACTGTTCCCCGACCTTAATATCACAGTTGTTTATATAATTAGAGAAGAAGAACATATCTACCCCAAGGAAATGGAGCAACTTCTTCCAAAAGACGAAATTTATTTTGTAGCTGACAGCGCTCATGTAAGCCGTGCAATGCAGATATTTGGACACGAAGAAGTTCCTGCCCAAAGCATTATCATAATTGGGGCAGGGAATATTGGATTGCAGCTCTCCAAAAACCTTCAACAAAAGGCACAAGGAGTAAATGTTAAATTAATAGAATCTGATAAAGAAAGGGCTGAAAAAGTTGCCGAGGAATTGGATTCTACCATTGTTATACATGGAGACGCCTTAGAAAAGGAAATTTTAGAGGAAGTTAACGTAGCTGGAGCTGATACAATCATTGCTGTAAGCGAGGATGATGAAGTAAATATTCTATCATCCGTGCTAGCCAAACGCTACGGCTGCTCTAGAGCCGTGGCCCTAATCAATGAAACTACTTATGCGCCCTTAATATCGCCCTTAGGGATTGATACAGCGATAAGTCCTCGCGATATTACCGTCTCCCGTATTTTGGAGCACATTCGGAGAGGAAGGATTCATTCTGTTCACTCCCTGCGGAGTGGGAACGCCGAAGTCATTGAGGCTGATGCCTTGGAGTCAGCCCCTGTCATAGGAGTACCACTACAAGAGGCTAAATTACCCCGTGGAGTGTTAGTCGGTGCACTACTTCGTGATAATCAAGTGATAATTCCAAGAGGACAAACTATGATTCAAACAGGCGATAGGGTTATTATTTTTTCTCCTAAAGAATCTATTAAAGCAGTAGAAAAATTATTCTCAGTCGCCTTTGGTTATT
>CEVA01109558.1_pt1 | contig 13837 bp, 10 predicted proteins | sample 361521 | NCBI WGS metagenome assembly CEVA01 (sample SAMEA2622823, study PRJEB7988) | marine metagenome | isolation source: saline water (ENVO:00002010), including
TTTCTTGGTGGCTGCATACAATGAGATGGGGTGATCAACATTGTCAGTTTCTGAAAACGGCAACTTGGTGTTGGTACCATAGACCGAACTTGACGAGGCATAAACCAGGTGATCAACTTTCTGATGACGGCATCCTTCGAGAATATTGCCAAACCCTACCAAGTTCGTATCAATATATGCGGATGGGTTCTCGATCGAATAACGAACCCCGGCCTGGGCAGCCAGATTCACGACTGTACTAAAGTGGTAGTCTGCAAACAGTTGTCTTATTCCAGCCCGGTCAGCTATATCTAATTTGTGGTAGTCAAAGTTACTGAAGGATTCAAGCCGTCTTAGCCGCGCCCTTTTTAGTGAGACATCATAATAATCGTTTAAATTATCAACACCCGTAACGGTATCGCCACGCTCTAACATGCTATATGCCAAAGTCGAACCTATGAAACCGGCCACACCGGTAACCAATACATTCAATCTACAAGCTCCAATATTTTAGGTGCTGAATCTGCTCAGCATCACGACGATAGATAGATTTAACATCTATGAATAATCCCGGTTTTTCAATCAGGCAATGCAGCCAAGTAAAACTGCGCCGAAGGAATTCATCGTGAGGCACCGCCAAAATACATACTGGCGTCGGGTTGAGTTCATCCATTGGAGTCAAATTCAAACCCGATTGATTGAACACGCCATCAGAGTCCGCCAGTGGGTCTACAAGGTTAATCGTCACACCAAAACTTCGTAGTTCCAGAATAAGATCAAAAACTTGGGAATTGCGAATATCTGCACAATTCTCCTTAAATGTAACGCCGAAAACGTTTATCGTTGTTTCTGTAGTAGACATCCCTAATTGACTCATTAGCTTTGTAGTTTTATTAGCTATGAAGTTCCCCATTTGATCATTAATCCTACGACCAGCAAGAATCACTTCTGGATGGTAATTAACCATTTGTGCCTTGTGGGTCAGATAATAAGGATCGACACCAATACAGTGCCCCCCTACAAGCCCCGGTCTGAATGGAAGAAAATTCCACTTAGTACTGGCCGCTTCTAATACGTCTGAGGTATTAATGCCGAGGCGATCAAATATCACCGCCAGTTCGTTGACTAAAGCAATGTTAAGATCACGCTGAGTGTTTTCAATAATCTTGGCAGCTTCTGCCACCCGTATACTCGGCGACTGGTGGATACCAGCTTTGACTACACTACCGTATAGGCCTACCAGTGTTTCTAGAGTTTTATCGTCATCAGCTGACACTACTTTTGTGATGGTACACAGCGAATGATCTTGATCACCCGGATTAATACGCTCAGGCGAATAACCAACGTGGAAATCTTCCCGCCAGATCAATCCAGACGACTCCTCAAGCACAGGCACACAGACCTCCTCGGTCGTTCCTGGATAAACTGTCGACTCATAAACCACAATTGAGCCCTTCCCCAAAACTTGACCAACCAGACGACTAGCACTCAAAAGTGGCTTGAGATCTGGATTCTTCGCACTGTCAATTGGAGTGGGTACTGCAATTATGTATATGTCACAACCCACTAATTCGCAAGACTCTGCGGTGAATTTTAGTTTTGTAGCTTTGGTCAACTCCAAACGAGATACTTCTCCCGTTGGATCGCTACCCAACCGGTACGCTTCAAGCTTGTTTTCATCAACATCGAAACCGATGGTCTCGTGCTGGCGTGCAAAGACAATGGCCAATTGAATTCCGACATAACCTAAACCGATGATCCCGATCTTCATCTTCTACTCACAAACATTATTTCGTTGGTTCATACGCTCTTCGCTGCCCGACAGAGAATCAGTCAGAGCAAGAACAATTTTTTTCTGCTCTTTAAAACTCAGGTAAGGGTGAATCGGAATACTTATTACCTCCCGGGCTGCTCGTACGGATTCAGGGCACGGACTGTTATCGCTTCGATATGCAGGTTGCTCAAATAAAGGCACTGGATAGTGGATCGCTGTTGGTATGCCCCGAGATTTCATAGATGTTTGTACATCATCACGATTAGCTACGCGTAATGTGTACTGGGCCCAACTGGAGGTATTGTAAGACTCGACTCGCGGTAATACTAATAGGCCTTCGGTTTCAAGTGACATCAATTCAGCATTGTAGCTAGCAGCAACTTTTTGTCGCTTTTGAAGTTCGCTGTCAAAGATTTCCATCTTTGCTAGCAAAACGACTGCTTGCATCGTATCCATTCGTCCGTTCAACCCTAATCGCACACTCTGATATCGTCGCTCTTGTCCATGATCCCTTATCTGACGCATCATCTGGGCTAAATCCGTATCTTGTGTAAAACACGCGCCCGCATCTCCGTATGCACCGAGCGGTTTGGCTGGGAAAAATGAAGTGCAAGCGATTTCACTCAGTGAGCAAGATATTTGTTTCTTGTAAGTTGCGCCAAAACTCTGTGCCGCATCCTCTATCACGGAAACACCGTAGCTGACTGCAATAGAATTGATAGCATCCATATCTGAACACTGACCATAAAGACTAACCGGCAAAATTGCACGAGTTTTGCTGGTGAATGCTGCTTCAATTTTGCTGGCGTCGATATTGAATGTATGTGGGTCTATATCAACGTATACAGGCACAGCTCCCAGCATTGCTATCATTTCACTGGTTGCAAAAAATGTGAAAGGTGTGGTTATTATTTCATCGCCAGGTTTGATCCCTAATGTCATCATCGCAATCAGAAGCGCGTCAGTTCCACTCGACACACATATACAGTGCTGAGCACCAACATAGTCAGCGAGACGATTCTCCAGTTGTGTAATTTCTGGCCCGTTGATGTAACCACCGTGGTGAAGAACTCGATGCAGTCCAGCTTCAAGTTGTGGCCGAATACGATCTTGCTGGGCTTTAAGGTCCACGAACAGGACTTCGGATTGGCTGATAGAAGCTAATGCAGACGACTCATCTACAAATGGAAATCCACGCTCAATGCGACTCTTTTGTGTACTAAGCACCAGTGTATCTGTGCTAATTCTTTCTGCCGCTTTAGTTAAAGCCACAGCCATAGGATCTGGGTCATCTATCTTCCCTACATCGCCTGACAATGCTGCTAGCCAGGAACAACCCCGAGCGAAATGGTTAAATTCCTCAAGCGTAGCGTCTAAGCTTTGTTGTCGACAATTATCGATTGATGCGGAATTTGACGAAAGGAGTCGACAGATGTCGCTAAATTCACCCGCGTATAACCACAACCGTCCACCTTGCTCACGAACCTCTTCGGCCAGTTTGCCCATAGAATTGCCAGATTGGCTAGCAATCACAGCTACACTAGCATCCAATAAAAGATCAGTCATAAATACAATTGTCTACGCATAATTCAATCAATCCAACCACGAAGTCGATATACAAATATTCCAAGATTCTCCTTCACGACAGCTTGAGCTTTAGAAATGTTACCAAGTCTAGGCCACCAATCTAGAATCACGGGCTTCGAATAAGCAGCTACCGAATACCCTGAGGGAGATGGTATCGCATCCAGCCCAGCATGTTGAAATGTCCTAATTGCACGCGGCATATGAAACGCGGAAGTGACCAGCAGAATTCTAGTAAGTTCCCTCGTTTTCAGTATTTTTTTTACTTGAACGGCGTTTTGATAAGTATTTCGGCTTTGTTTTTCCAGAACAATTGAGCTCTCTGGAATCCCCCAACTTTTCAAAATTTCCGCCGTGTAGAACGACTCAGAATCGACACCAATTTGTTGAAATTTGTTATCTCCGCTAACTATTATTAATGGTGCTCGCCCAGCTCTATACAATCGAAATGCATGTAGAGTACGGTTTCCGCCTAACTGGCTTTCAACCCTCGGTGGAAGAGGTACACCGACTTCACCACCGAGCAACACGATAGCATCAGCTAACGGAGAATCGACGACAGAAACCGCCTGGTATTGCTTTTCGTGTTGGCTATAAAGTTTTGTCGACAATGGCGAAGAACAGATGAAAAGGACTAACGAACACAACAACAAAGAGATCCTTGCGATTCGAGTGTAACGAAAAAGTAGCAATAACCAAGTCCCCGCCAAAAGCCAAAGCGCTAGATTAAACGGATAAATCAAGTTAGGAAGAGACTTTGAGAGCGCTACCCACTCAAGCATTACTGAAAACTCTTTGATGGGACATAGCCAATTCGGCTATAAACCAATTAGGCACCCAATTAGGACTTTTAACCAATTGTTAGGAATCGAAATACATTACAAGTTCTAGATAATATTACTGATGAAATCAGCACCTACTTGTCCTGCGTTTTTGCCTCGATTCAAGAAATAAATATTATCGTATTGCTTTCTGTAACGTGATTTTTCTTGCCACCGACTTTCTATCTCTTCAAAAGATTTGTTCAAGAATTCCAACAACCGTTGCTCCCATCCCACGAGATCTATATTGAACACAAAGAAACACTCATCAAAGGCTTTCGATACTAGATCATTTTCAAGTGGTTGGAACATCGGAGAGTCTAAATAGACAATCGGTTTGTCTAGCCCAACACACCACCCAAGTGTACTAAAAGGAGCGGATGTCATTATTACATCTGCAGCAGATCTAATATACCGAAAGTCTTCTTCTTCACTAACTACGATGTTTGGAATTAATTTAGCTCGCTTAGCATAAGGGTTCTCATCGTACAAATAATTTTGAGACGGGTAATACTTGTATATAACTCTCTTGTTAACATTGGACAATACATTGTCCAGCAAACTAGTTTCAACACGATCCCGAATATGATCAGGTGAGTAATGTGGGAAAAAACAATTATTGTTAGTTAACAAATTAGTAGATACATAAAATACAGTAACTGATTGTACTTTTAGTCTTTTCCTCGAAACAATTCTTTGTAAGCGATAATATCTCAGCTTTTTCGTTTCTTGAGGGGCGCCACATTCTACACATTTTAAATTCTTGTTACTGGAAGACAAAAAAGTTGCCGTCGACATTTTGTTATAAGTCATAATAACGTCACAAGTATTGGGCTCGTTATAATTTATTGTTCTTGTTCTCCATTTCGAAATGCCTGCTGTAAGTCCATGTTCTGCGGATATAATTCGAATACCGTTCTTTCTTAAGGCGTTACTAATGGCAATCCCTGGAATTGCATAGAGTCCATCAGAAAGAATTACAGATGCTTTATATCTCTCTTTCAATTCTCCAACTGCTTGGTACAGAAGGGGAGCACTATTTATCAACTTGTTGACCTTATGATTTAGAATCTCTACCGCGATGTCGCAAAATACTTGATAGAAGGCTCGATTCAGGCCAATTGAGTCACGACTAACTCTAAATGATTCATCAAAAATTATTTTGATTTCATCCTCTGATACTACTTTAGTTAACGGTGCGGAATCGTAAACTCTAAGCAACCTATCGTATATCTCTACATATTCAAAACGGGATCCACTCTTTGAGAGGATTTCATTTATAAGCCCATTTTGCCCAGCAACAAAAATTGTTTTTCCAGGCCGACACTTTAGTCGTTTAAGAGACAGCCTAGATATTTTGACCCACAATACCTCGATTGGAACATTCGAAAACCTTAGAATTGGATTACTTATGCTTGTGTTTTTGATTTGTGGGATCTTAAATTGGTGTTTACCAATGTTCTTGACTTCAAATATAGTCGGCATTCTTTCAGCAATTAAAGCATAAATTGATGCTAGTCTATTGATGCTTTTCTCTGCGTCATAATAGTCAAGCTCTTCCTCAAAACAGTTCAATACGATTCTATCGGGGAAAGTGTTTGCCACTTTTTGAAGCGTCATGACCTTGAACAAAAGATTTGGCAACTGTTTAAATGTGTGAAACATAAAACCATTACCACAACTTAAAGACAACGTGGGCAGATATTTATCGTGGATTAATTGCGAGCATTGATTTAGGCAAGACTCTAATATTGGGTAAATCGCTTCTTTTTCACTAAAGTCTATATACGAATCTAAACTCGGCCGCTGAGCACTATCAATGGGATAATTATTAAATCTTGAAAACAAGTCCATACTATTGATATTCAGGCTGCTATAGCTACTCTAAGAACTGCATCACTCACATTCAGTTCGATCAAGAAACCTAGGTACGAGGGAAAATGATTTCTAACCTCTACTACATTTCGCATAGCAACAGCTTGTCAACTGTATATTAGGTCAAATAACTTACTTTACCGAACGAGCTTCTAGGGCAACTAACAACAGTTTTGTTAGGTTGGTTTGTGTTTTAGTAGTTCAAGTACGTGTTAGTGATATTATATTGGTAAATCTATGGGGAATACCAAACTCTTTACAACAAGCAAATCATCATTGGTAACTGCTGAATTAGGATAATATGTTAAACAATAAATCGGTACTGATCACAGGCGGAACAGGTAGTCTAGGCCAAGCTTTGGTGGCAGAAATTTTTCAGCGATGGCCAGATATTGGACGTTTAGTCGTCTTAAGCCGAGACGAACTCAAGCAATATCAAATGGCACAAGATTTCCCCCAAGAAGACTATCCGGCATTGCGATTTTTCCTTGGAGATGTTCGTGACCTAAAGCGACTTCGCAGAGCATTCAATCGAATTGATGTAGTCATTCACGCTGCTGCTCTTAAACAGGTTCCCGCTGCAGAATATAACCCCATGGAGTTCATCCATACCAACGTTATTGGCGCCGAGAATGTGATAGAGGCAGCCATCGATACCGGTGTAAAAACGATCGTCGCGCTGTCAACTGATAAGGCCGCAGCGCCCATCAACTTATACGGTGCAACAAAACTCTGTAGCGACAAATTATTTATTGCCGCCAATGCCTATGGTGCCCCAACCCTACGAAGCGCTGTCGTTCGTTATGGAAATGTCATGGCTTCCCGTGGCTCTGTAATACCGTATTTTTTAGAAAAAGCGCCGACAGGGAGTTTGCCGATCACAGATCCCACTATGACCCGGTTTAATATTTCTCTTGATCAAGGTATCGAGCTTGTACTCACTGCTGTAAAAGACGCGATGGGTGGTGAGATCTTCGTTCCAAAAATATCATCATACCGGCTAATGGATGTCGCAGAGGCAATTGGTCCTAATTGCCGTCATGAAATCATTGGAAGACGGCCTGGCGAAAAAATCCACGAAGAAATGATTACAACCAACGACAGCCATACAACAGTCGATGTCGGAGAATACTACGTCATCCTACCCATCTCTGACGAGAACAAATTCCAAGAATATAACTGGGGCTCAGCAAGCAAAAAAGTCGATCCTGGATTTTCCTATAACTCCCGGGACAACCCAGAATTTCTTACAATCAAGGACATTCAAACTCTGATTCGAAAACATATTGACCCTGACTTCGAACCTATCTAATTATCTGCCACCAAATGATAAGTTACGGACGCCAATCAATTTCTAAAGCTGATATTGACGCGGTAGTCGAAATCCTCCAATCCGATTATCTCACTGGAGGTCCAGCGGTAGAACAGTTTGAAAACGCCCTAAAAACCTACTTCTGTAGTAACTACGCCTGTGCAGTTACAAATGGCACAGCCGCTTTACACTTAACAGGGTTAGCTCTCGGTTGGCAACCGAAAGATGTTGTTATCACATCACCAATCACCTTCCTAGCCACAGCTAACTGCATTGTCTACGCAGGTGCCACACCAGACTTCGCAGACATCGACCCTACTACCTACACGATAGACGTTAATTGCGTCGAGGACTGTATAAAACGCAATCGTGCTAAGGGCAATAACGTAAAAGCGGTCATAGGAATTGACTATGCTGGCCACCCTTGTGATTGGAACGGGCTTCGGGCCCTTGCAGACAAATACGACATTCAATTGGTCAACGACAATTGCCATGCGCTAGGCGCATCTTACAAAGACGAAAAAGAATATGCCGTGTCTTATGCAGACGTTGTCGTGCAAAGTTATCATCCGGTTAAACATATCACCACGGGTGAAGGTGGGGTCGTACTTACCAACCATCGCGATATTTACGAAAGGGTTATGCTCCTGAGAGCACACGGAATCGAAAAAGACCCACGAAAAATAAAAAATTACGAGGGTCCATGGTACTATCAGATGTACGACATCGGTTTCAACTACAGACTCACTGACATTCAATGTGCCCTAGGGCGAAGTCAGTTGCAGCGACTAAATGATTTCGTTGGAAAACGACGAAAAATCGCAGCAAAATACGACAGCTTCTTTCAAAGTAGTGAGGTAGCAGATCCTCCATTGGCAGCTAAAGATATAATTCACTCGTATCATCTATACCCGCTACAAATTAACTTCGATACCGCCAAACTAAGTAAATCAGCATTATTTAAGGCAATGGAAAGCGAAGGCATTCGTCTACAAGTCCATTACATCCCAGTTCATTGGCAAAGTTACTATCAAAGGCATTACGACTTCGACCGACACCAATTCTCCAAAGCCGTCGAGTTTTACAAAAGGGAAGTTTCGTTACCTATCTATCCTGATCTTAAAGAAGGTGATCAAGAAAAGGTTATTCAGACTTTAGTCAAACATCTATAGGCAAATCTAATTTCTCTAGTAACGGCACACCACGGCTAGCAGAAATGTTTACCATTACGTATTTCAATTGAGAACCGAAGCGGTATCTAACCTACTCTACAAAATAGTTTTGGGCACTGCTCAATTCGGAATGAATTATGGCATTGCCAACAGAAGCGGACGGGTTGTTCAGGAAGAGGTGTCATCAATTCTGAATTTTGCTTGGGAAAATGGCATCAAGTGCCTAGACACCGCGGAAGCCTACGGGGCAAGTGAACTTGCGATAGGTACCCATCTAGAAACACATCCTAGTCAAAGCTGGAAAATTATTACTAAAATCCGTGCTACAGAAGCCTCCGTCGCCAATCAAATTGATTCCTCCACGAAGAAAATTGGGATCCAACCAGCGGTGCTCCTGGCACACGACGCTGATAGTTATTTGAACTCATATTTTCAGGAAGGTTTAGTAAAGGCTCGAGATCACGGGATGATCTCCAAGGTAGGTGTTTCGTTATATCATCAAGATGAAGTAGAACGAGTTATGTCCGCTAAAGTTCCCCCTGAAATTATACAATTGCCAATGAACATCTTAGACACCCGTCTGTATCGAAACGGGGTTCTAACAGAATTAGATAATCAGAATATCGAAATTCACATTCGTTCTGTATTTTTGCAGGGCCTTTTTTACCTCACTGCGTTAGAGTTAAAAGACAATTTCAGTGAAGTAATTCCTTATCTAGATAGACTGAGATCTATTTCTGAGTCCGCAAATGTATCCGTCGCCGAACTATCTTTGCTTTGGCTAGAGAGTTTAGAGCAAGTAAGTAAAATAGTAGTTGGCGTCGACAATTCAAGTCAACTACATGACCATCTCGCAACTCTCCAAAAATCTGTGGGTGCTGCTTACTTTGATGAAGCCCTTTCCATTCAATTCAACAACGAACAAATACTAAACCCATCCTTATGGCACACAAAGTAGTTGCAATCGTCCAAGCCCGTATGAGTTCTAAACGCCTGCCCGGAAAGGTCTTAAAAACGATAGATGAAAAACCTCTGATCGAAATTTTGTTGTATCGACTTAGTCACTCTAAGGCAATTAATACAATCATCCTCGCAACCTCAGAAAATCCAGAAAACGACGTATTAGCAGCAACAGTAGAAAAAATGGGTTACGATGTCTTCCGAGGTTCTGAAGATGATGTTCTGGATCGATATTACCATGCGGCAAAATGGTATGGGGCCGAGATAGTTGTGCGTATTACTGGCGACTGCCCCATCATAGATCCAAACGTAGTTGACGGCGTTGTCGAATGTTTCATCAAAAACAATGTTGACTATGCAAGTAACGTTGAACCCCCAACCTACCCAGATGGATTAGACGTAGAGGCTTTCTCGTTTTTTGCACTTGAACATGCCCATGCCAACGCCACTAGCAAATTTGATCGTGAACACGTGACACCTTTTATACGCGACCGCAGTAATTTCAAAAAGAACAATTTGGCATACTGTAAAGATGTATCAAAAGAGCGTTGGACCGTGGATACCGTTCAAGACTTCGAGGTACTACAGAACATTTGTCGTCATTTCTCACCTAATCTGGATTTCAACCTGGAAGATGTTCTAACCCTAAGAGCAAACCAACCAATACTCTTCGATGCGAATCTCAGTACTAAGCGAAATGAAGGTATCGATCTGAGTTCTGGCAACAAACTGTGGGAAAGAGCAAAGCAGATTATCCCTGGTGGTAATATGTTGTTGTCCAAGCGACCAGAGATGTTCTTACCAGAACTGTGGCCAACTTACTATAGCAGGGCCAAGGGTTGTAAAGTTTGGGACCTTGACGGTCAGGAATACACTGACCTTAGCCTAATGGGGGTAGGGACCAATATCTTGGGATACAGCCATCCAGTCGTAGACAATGCGGTTCATCTAGCAGTAGATCAGGGAAATATGTCTACGCTCAATTGTCCCGAAGAAGTACAGCTTGCGGAGCGACTATTGGATTTGCACCCATGGGCAGGCATGGTGCGCTTTGCTCGCACCGGTGGCGAAGCTAATGCGATTGCCGTAAGAATTGCTCGAGCGGCTGCGGGGACGGAAAAAATAGCCATCTGTGGTTACCACGGCTGGCATGATTGGTATCTCTCCGCAAACTTAGCTGACGACAAGAGTCTCGATGGACATCTGCTACCAGGTTTGGAACCAAATGGTGTGCCGCGGGATTTGAAGGGGCTAGTCTTACCGTTTAGGTACAACTGCTTTACAGAAATTGAAGCACTTGTAAGGGACCATGAAATTGCGGCAATCAAAATGGAAGTGTCGCGAAACGAAGGTCCAAAGGATCACTTTCTAGAAAAAGTCCGCAAAATTGCCACCCAAAATAACATCGTACTTATCTTCGACGAATGTACATCCGGATTTCGTGAAACATTCGGAGGCCTTCACAAAAAGTATGGTGTCGAACCTGATATCGCAGTTTTCGGTAAAGCATTAGGTAATGGATATCCCATAACCGCAGTTATTGGGCGTGACGAGGTCATGGAAGTTGCCCAGGACACTTTTATCAGTAGTACGTTCTGGACAGAAAGAATCGGCAATGTTGCAGGCCTAAAGACACTGGAGGTTATGGAACAAGAGCGTTCTTGGGAAACCATCACGCAAGTTGGCAATTCAATCAACCAACGTTGGCAAAAACTAGCAACTAATTTTGATCTCCCACTCGAAACATCAGGCTTACCTGCACTGACTAGTTTCAATATTCGGAGTACGAATTGGCAAATATATAAAACGTTAATTTCTCAGGAAATGCTTAGCAGAGGGTTTCTAGCGACAAATGCAATATATGCGTGTACTGAGCATACTCCTGATTTGTTAGATAAATACTTTGAACACTTAGAACCAATTTTCTCTTTGATCGCTGAATGTGAAGCTGGTCGTCCGGCAGAACTCCTTCTAAAACGACCCGTCGCTCACACCGGATTTCGCAGACTAAATTAAGTGACCCCACGAATTGCGATTCGGGCTGATGCCTCCATTCAGATAGGGACTGGCCACGTACTACGATGTTTAGTGCTAGCGGAAATGTTACAGAATTCAGATCTAGACGTTGAATTTTTGTGTCGGGAGTATCCAGGAAACTTGATCAACTGGATCAGGAATAAAGGTTTTAAAGTACACAAATTACAAGCACCGCTTGCGTTATCCGATTCAGAATATCACGATTCCAATGACCCTCTTGGCTACACCGAGAATAGAGTTACGCAGATCCAAGACGCACACGAATCCATTCATGCGTTGCAGGAAAGAACCTCGGAGTGGTTAATTGTTGATTGCTATGGACTAGATCGAACGTGGGAAGAACAATTAAGATCAATTGCGAAAAACATATTTGTAATTGACGACTTAGCTAATCGCAAACACGACTGCGACCTTCTACTAGATCAGAATTTCTATTCTGAAGCGCACAGTCGATATAAAGGACTAGTTTCAGGATCTACGAAACAATTGCTCGGGCCTAGATACGCTTTACTCCGTAAAGAGTTTATTACTAGTCGGCAATCTCTCAAGCTCAAAAACGATGAAATTAAACGTATATTTGTTTTTTTTGGCGGTACCGACCCAGATAACGTTACCGGTAGAGTACTTGATGCTCTGACCGCTCCAGATCTGCAGCATTTACAAACCGATGTGGTAATTGGTTTAAAGAATCCTAATCGGAAATGTATTGAAGAGAAAGTAGCTGATAGAAAGCTAACTACACTACATGTTCAGATCGACAACATAGCAGAACTTATGGCTGCTGCGGACTTAGCATTGGGTGCTGGAGGCACCGCGACTTGGGAAAGACTGTGTTTAGGTCTACCTTGTCTAATAATTACGACCGCCGAAAATCAACGGGGCTCCATAGATGATCTACACGATGAAGGACTAGTAACGAAACTGGGGTCGGTACCATCTATTCAAGTGGAGACTATACAACAGGCAATTACCAAATCTATTGAATATCCTCAAGCAGTTCAACATAAAGCCATGAGAGGCATGCAACTAGTCACGGGTGGTGGTGCTGCCTTGGTACTTCGCCATTTGCTGAAACGAACTCATTGCTGACTCATGCGAATCCGAAAGGCTCGATTTTCTGACTGTACGTTGTATTGGAACTGGGCGAATGATTCAATTGTACGGGCCAACGCTTTTGAGACACAACCAATACCGTGGCAAACGCATATAGCTTGGTTTAGAGAGAGGCTTAATGATCACACTTCTACACTTTTACTTATGGAAATCGAGAACGAACCTATAGGTCAAGTACGTTTTGATCATACCACCGATGGGTATTTCATAGATTTTTCCATCAGTGCTACCCACAGACACCGAGGCTTGGGCCTTCTGCTTTTGACCAGTGGGATCAATCATTTAAAAACTAGTCAACAAACAACGTTTTGGGGTGAAGTGAAGGAATCGAATGAAGCTTCTAAAAGAATATTCGAGAAATTGGAGTTCGATAGAGTATCCCCATTAAAAAAAGGAACTATTTTGTATCGTTTGCAGGTTTAATCTACAAATAATTTGATCAAGAAATTAATAGTTAACTGTTTAGTCAGCGAATACAGTATGCTCAGTTATAACCCGGGATTCAGTTCGAGACAATCATATCTTTACTATAGAATTGTCTTAAGAACATAAGCTGAACCCTTCGTCGGATTGCGTTTCTTTATGCAGTTTACAGACTGTCGATGTGGATATATTTGCTTACGAATAGACCGACCCAGATCCAATCGATCATTGATAACTGACCAAGTTGGGTAAACTAGGATCTAAGTCAGCAGTCCAATCTCAAGCAACAAAGTAGGCGTTAACAGGTAAGCTTCACAGTACAATCGAAAACTCAATCATTCGAGAGTAAACTATGACAACATTGGTAGTTGCGGCGCACCCAGACGACGAAGTTCTTGGCTGCGGTGCGAGCATATATAAATGGGCCACTGCTGGCGACGATGTACATGTGTTGATCCTAGCCGAGGGTATAACTTCTCGCGACATCAGTTTGGAACCGAACGCTAGTTCGGCCGCAATAGACGAATTGGCCGAAGCTGCGCGCGCAGCTAGTAGAATTCTTACAGTTTCATCTTTATCACTTCACGACTTTCCTGACAATAGTATGGATACGGTTCGTTTCCTTGACATTGTAAAGACTGTCGAAACTTTGGTTAGTCAACTAACGCCAACCGTAGTAGTAACCCATCATGCTGGAGACCTAAATCTTGATCATCGTATAACACACAATGCTGTTCTAACTGCTTGTCGGCCGCTACCTGACTGTTGCGTAAAACGCATACTGTGT
>CEVA01082363.1_pt1 | contig 13829 bp, 14 predicted proteins | sample 361521 | NCBI WGS metagenome assembly CEVA01 (sample SAMEA2622823, study PRJEB7988) | marine metagenome | isolation source: saline water (ENVO:00002010), including
CCCCCCGTATTCCTGAGCGGTTCCTGGCATAAATCCAGGAACATCGATGAAGGTTACAACAGGTATGTTGAACGCGTCACAGAATCTTACAAATCTAGCTGCTTTTGATGATGAATCAATATCCAAAATCCCTGCGAAGTGATTGGGTTGATTTGCTACGATACCCACAGATTTCCCTCCGATTTTGCAGAATCCAACTATGATGTTTGGTGCAAAATCTTCATGGATTTCCATAAAATCTTCGTTGTCCACAACTAGTTTAATAATGTCTAGCATATCGTAAGACTGGTTGGGATCATCAGGTAAAATATTTGCCAACTCGGGCAATGGATTTAAATCATTTATGTTATTTTCACTTGATGGTGGTTCTTCCAAGTTGTTTTGTGGAAGAAATCCTAGAAGACGTCGAATTTCGGCAAGACATATTTCCTCTGAATCATAGGCCAGATGTGCTACACCGCTCTTTTGGGTGTGAATGCCTGCTCCTCCCAAATCCTCCATACTGACTTGTTCGCCAGTGACTGCTTTAATTACTTCTGGTCCTGTTATATACATCTGACCAGTTCCTTTGACCATCGCTATGAAATCAGTGAGTGCAGGGGAATAAGTCGCTCCTCCGGCCGCTGGTCCCATGACAACAGATATTTGAGGGATAATCCCAGACGAACGTACGTTTCTCAGAAAGATATTGCTATAACCTGAGAGGCTGTCGACTCCTTCTTGTATTCGTGCACCCCCGGAGTCAATCAACCCGACTATTGGCGCGCCACTAGAGGCCGCTAAGTCCATAACTTTGCATATTTTGTTTGCCACTGCACTGGAAAGCGACCCGCCTAGTACTGTGAAATCTTGCGAATAAACGAAAGTCAGTCTTCCATTGACATTCCCATATCCAGTGACTACTGCATCACCTGGATGGAAATCTTGACCGTTCTCCTGAAATTCATTAGCTTGGGCGGTTACAAATGTATCCAATTCTTGGAAAGTACCTTCGTCGAGCATCATAGATATGCGTTCCCGCGCGGTTTGCTTTCCTCTTTTGTGCTGAGATTCTATTTTTGAGAATCCTCCGCCTGCTTCGGAGATAGCACGTCTCTCACGTAGTTCATTTAGCTTGTCTTCAGTTGTCTGGCCTTCTGGCATGATAATATTTAGGAGTTCAATTACAATATTGGTAGATATACAAAGCTTGTAGTTGTCAAATTGCTTCAACAAACAAGTTAACAAATCGCGCTGTTGGTATCAAGCTTAATTGCTAAATTGCTTTGGAAATCTTATATCTGATGTTAGGTAATGATCACAGGTAAAAATCACCCTAGGCCTATTGAAATCGGCTCCTCGCTGTTCGAGTGGGGTTCTCGTACTTATATTGCAGGAATTGTTAATGTGACTCCTGATTCATTTTCAGGTGATGGGATTTCAGGAAATATTGAAAAGGCAGTTCTTCAAGCCTCAGAATTTCAAAAATTAGGGGCTCATATTATTGATATCGGAGGTGAGTCAACAAGGCCTAAATCTATATATGGATACTCAAAACCCGTGTCAGTGGATGAGGAACTGTCTCGAGTTTTGCCGCTGATAGAAATTTTAGCCGAAGATTTGAAAATACCTATAAGTATAGATACTTACAAATCCAAAGTTGCAAAAGCTTGTGTGGATGCAGGCGCTCATATCGTAAATGATGTTTGGGGATTCATGGCAGACCCAACGATGGTGAAAGTTGTGGCAGAAACGGGAGCAGTGGCAATATTGATGCATAATCAGGATGGAACTTTTTACAATGATATTGTGCCAGACATTGTTTCCGACATAGGATCTATGATGGATTTTGCTGTTGAGTCTGGAGTTGATTTCGATAAATTGATTATAGATCCAGGAATAGGATTCGGGAAAACAGCTGAACAAAATTTAGAGGTGCTGAGAAACCTGTCAAAATTTACGGATTTGGGTAGACCTGTAATGGTTGGAATGTCTAGGAAGTCAACAATAGGGTATGTTTTGGATCTTCCAGTTGAAGATCGCTTAGAAGGTACTTCGGCATCGGTAGCTTTATCAATCGCGTTTGGTGCAGATATCGTACGAGTCCATGATGTCAAAGAAATGGCTAGGGTATCTCGTATGAGTGACGCAATAGTAAGGGGATGGTCTGATTAATATTTCTCATATCGTTTACATAGGGATAGGTTCAAATTTAGGTAATCGTGTGAAAAATATTAATGAAGGCTTGGAGATGATGCTTTCAGATGTCAGCGACATGGTTGTTTCCAGGCTATATGAAACTGAGGCGTTTGGATTCGATTCTCAACCAAAATTTCTTAATGCTGCAGCGCGTTTTAAAACCCCGATGGATCCATTTACCACACTTGACTGTATAAAGACTATTCAAAAAGAGATAAGTGGTGAGAGAGTGTTTGTTAACGGACCCAGATCATTGGATATAGATATCCTTCTTCATGGCCGCGGTATAATTGATTTGCCACACTTGGTAATCCCTCATCCCAGAATGCTGGAACGAAAATTTGTTCTCAAACCGTTGGCCGAAATTGCACCTCAACTAACACATCCAATTACAGGGGAAACTGTTAGAGATTGTTTAAGAAAATTGGAGAGCCACGGATAAAAGTGATCCAACCATAAACTATCTTGAATCCAGATAAGATCCTTCTGATTAAATGTGGTTTTGTATTACAACCTGATTCAATTTTTTGTCAACTACGTAGATTGGGTGGTAATAAATTTGGAATAGAGTCTTGTATAGGGTATGTTTCCGGACATGCTTTACAATTCAGCGTCCCATCTATTATTTCTTTCTCAAGTTCGTGTGATATAACTAATTCAAGTTCCCCTTTGCATACGGGGCAGACCAATATATCCATAAGTTCTCTTTTCATCTAATATCACTCCTCAGTCTCGTCTATACTAACAATCCTAGCGAAGTAGGCTATTGTCCAGCCAAAGCTGACTCATACATTATTTTTAATAGATCCGATATTAGGAATACTATTATTCCCAGTATAACCAAAGCATTGTATCCAGAAATCATTCTTAAAATATTAGTAAGCTTGTTTTGAGCCTCAGGAAATCCCTGATTGTAATTGCCCACTATCGTACGTTTACGTCTTCGTAAAGAAGTCGTGAACATAAATAGTGACATAACTATCTTTGCACTCAATACTAAAACATATTCGACTCCCACAATATCTGGAGTCAGACGGTTGAAAGTCAAAATTATTCCAGTAACTAACAAGACTAAAATTGCTGTATCGACCAAGCTTTTGAATTCCGATGCGATGTTTGAATCCACATTTTTCATAAAGTCTGTGTTACGTTTTATAACGGGCTTCAGCACTAGTAAATAGAACAATCCCCCGCCGATCCAGAGGGAAGCCGAAATGAGATGGAGCCATCTGACAACTAGTAGAAAAACATCGCTAGTGTGCATAGGTGTCTATTATAATTGAATACTGTCCTGAATTATTGCCCGATTTGTGTTGAAGATTCTTTAATCACTGATGATTTTAAAAAACACAGATTCACTTCAACATTAAATTAATCTTGTGACGCATCTTCCATCATGCTTTCGGCGTATTCCACAAGTATTTTAGTTCGATCATCAGAAGTATCATGTTCCGAGAGGTAAAATTTTAATACCTCTATGGGGTCAATTGGTTTTGACGTGTCTGATTCTAACCTAGTACGTTTAATGTCAGTAATGTTTTTGGAAACAGATGCAATGAAATGAGCGGCTTGTAAACTCTCCGTGATTACAGAGTCTTTCAAATGGGGTTCTAGGTTGGCTGAGATGTTTATATGAAGTCTTACCACGGATCCGGAGATATCGTGTTTTGAAATTTCCGATAAAACTGTCTCAGTTGGATCATCCGATGTTGATGGTACTTCTACGGATATAGTAATGAATGTTCTTGCTGAAACTGGTTGGAAAGCGAAATTTGTTGATCTGTTACCGCGCGGTAAAGAGGGATCTATTTCTACCACACAGAAGCCTTTCTCATCTTTTTCTTCACCAAAATCCACCCTCTGGATACTACCGCTATACACGATTTTGGGGTTGTCAGCCAGCACTTGGTGCCTGTGAATGTGTCCGAGAGCTATGTATTCTAACTCAGGTAAGGCAAGGTCATTTTTCATGAGCACGTAATCCCGACCTATCATCATAGATTGTTCGGATGCTAAGGTTGCCTCTCCAACCGATAGATGACCAGACAATATTGCTGGTGTGTCAGGGTCCAATTCTTCCACGCTCGAGCGTATTGCTCGTACCAAACGTTCTTGTATAACTTCGTTCAGCTGTTCTGGATTTAGTCCCTTGCCTTCGTTACTAGCGATAAGAGCACTTCTTCTAATCCAGGGTACCGCCAAAATTTGAACTGGTCCTGACTTGGTTTGGATCAAATAGTTTCGTAAAGTGTCTCCAATGGTTACTTGAGGGACATCGAGAGTTTTGAATATTTCAAGTGACGTAGCTCTGCCAATAACGTTGGGTGTGTCGTGATTTCCAACAAGTAGGAAGGTCGCTATTTTGGCTGAGCTAAGCCGAGCTATACGTTTTGCGAACTCGCGCTGGTGGGTTTGACTTGGGTCCCTGCTTTTGTAGGCATCTCCGCTAAATACAACTAAGTCTGCTGAATTATCAATAGCGTAATCTACCAGCTCGTCAAATGTAGAAAGAAAGTCTTGTAATCTGGTTGACATACCAGTTTTAGGATCAATTCGGCCGTAGTTTTCTACGCCGATATGTATGTCAGCGACATGTAATATAAGCATTTGTTACAAGATGTTGTTCTTTGCAGGTTTGGTATTTAAGATAATGAATCTGCCACTCATGTTTCTGATTATTTAGTCATGTCTACATATGTGTCAAGTAGTGGCTGTGAGATGGTTTTCAAGCAGTGTGAATATCATCACAATCCCATGCTTAGAAAATATACAAACCCTTAGAAAGAGATGCTATTCGAAATGTTTGGCACGGGGTAGTTATGGACATTAGCGATAACCGTCGCTCAATTTGTCCAATATATTATTGATACGCGCTACTGGATTATCATCATAGTTTTTGGGATGGCCCATATGCCAGCATCTATGGAGATTACATAAATACGCTGTTAAACCTTGTCCGTCAGGACCTAAAGATGTTATGAAAAGCTCAGCTTCTTCCTTCGTATCAAATTTGACCTTTTTGCCACAATTCAAAATTGACTCCTGATATTTTGCACCATACTAAGCCAGTGCCAGCAAGTAATGAGATTAGTGTTAATTGGATCTTATTAAAAAAGATAAATCTCAAGTTGTTTTTTCGGTTAAGTTGTTTAGAGCCTCGACCAAAGTGTATATAGGTACTCTAGTCTGTTGCATTGAATCTCGTTCTCTGATTGTTACCTCATCATCATCAATAGAATCAAAATCCACGGTGACGCAAAGAGGTGTGCCTATCTCATCCTGCCGCCTATAGCGTTTCCCTATACTCTGTGTTTCGTCATATTGAACCAATCCGGCTATCGTTTCTGATGATCTGATTTTATTGTGAATTTCCTTTGCTAACGGGACAAGGGCTTCATTTCGGCTGAGAGGTAAAACTGCAACTTTGACTGGTGCTAGTGAATGATGAAGTTTGAGGAATACTCTCTTCTCCATTTTCCCTGAGGAACTTGGTGCTTCTTCCTCCTGATATGCATCGGTAAGAAATGCCATTACCGCTCTATCTACTCCAAACGATGGTTCAATCACATAAGGTACTTTATGGTCACCAGATTCTTCATCAAAATAAGAAAGAGATTGTCCACTGCTATCACTGTGGGCTAAAAGATCAAAATTGGTTCTATTTGCAGTGCCTTGAATTTCGCCCCATCCCCAAGGGAATTTGTATTCTATATCCGACGTAGCTTTTGAATAATGAGCAAGTTCTTTAGATGGATGCTCTCTTATTTTCAAATTCGCTTCCAAAATGCCTAAATCCGTGTACCAATTTAACGATTCTGTTACCCAGTTTTGGTGCCATTCATCGTCTGTGCCAGAGGGAACGAAGAATTCGATTTCCATCATCTCAAACTCGCGGGTCCGGTAAATAAAATTACCAGTTGTGATTTCGTTTCTAAAGGCTTTACCAATTTGTGCGATTCCAAAGGGTGGACGTTTCCTCGTTGTGTTCACCACGTTTGAGAAATTCACGAAAATCCCTTGGGCTGTTTCCGGGCGGAGATGCACTACATTAGCCTCGTCAGCGACAGGCCCCATGAAAGTTCTGAACATTAGGTTGAACATTTTGGGGGCGCTCAAATCCCCATTGCATTCCGGGCAGTTATTTTCTGTGCCTTCTGGGGATTGAAGGAGGTCTTCACGCCATCTTTTGTGACATTCAACGCACTCTACTAATGGGTCTGAAAAACTTTCGACATGTCCGCTCGATTTCCATACCTCTGGATGCATTAAGATCGATGAATCAAGCCCCACCATATCGTCTCGGCCCAATATAAATTTACGCCACCATGACTCCTTCACGTTACGTTTGAGTTCGACTCCTAATGGACCATAGTCCCAGGTGCTTGCCAGACCGCCGTATATTTCACTACTTTGGAATATGAACCCTCTGCGTTTGCACAACGACACGAGTTTTTCAAGGTCTAGGATATTACTATTATTTGACAAAGTGCCTCTCAGGTTTCAATTTATATTATTTTACTCAATATCAATTATATCAGGCCATATGTGGGTTGATATTGATAATTCAGTTTGTTGTATTAGAACAAATCTGATCACGAAAGGGACAAATCATCACGCAATTAAAGTGTCTACCGATTGTAGTAGGCCTTAAAACCCAGCTGTTCCAGTATTGTACATAGGGTCTGCACCGGCGTGGATCAGGCCAGCTTGATCTATAGAGACAGCAGTGGGCCTACCGAAACCTCCGCTGGTCATGGGTTCCATGGGAACTATTTTGTGACCAAGTTTTGCCAGATCGCTTTGTATGGAGTTTGCTATGAAAGAGTCTAGGAAAGATTCTTTGTAAAAAGCCTCCGCCCAAACCCGCGGGTATTCAGTGGCTGCTTGTACTCCAATTCCAAAATCTATGCAATTTATGATGGTATGGAGTACTCCGCTCATACTACGCCTTGCACCAGGAGCGTCAATAGCAAGGTATGCCTTGTCATCTCGGAAAAAAATTGGGACATGGGGCCCTGGAGGAGGTTTCCTAGTTGGCCCCAGAGATAGTGCACGGCCCGGTACCGGGTCGAAATTGCACATGTGATCATTCAATACAATACCTGTTTTAGGAACGACAATTTTAGAACCGAAGTTGTTTCCTAGACTAGTTAGTAAATTGACGATATTTCCCTTTTTATCGGCAGTGGTTATTGTGGTTGTGTTTTCTGGTTTTGTTTTGGGCGGTAAATAGCTTGCGGTGGCTTTTTCGGATTGATATGGAGAAGGATCTAACGGTTTCTTTGGTCTGGAAATCTGAGGATCGATTAAGTCTGCTATTTCTTTAGCATAGTCGATTGTTAACAAGCCTGGTTCACGGGGATAAGCAAAATAATTAGTCCATGCATGGCGCATAGTTTCCAACATAAGATGATAAAAATCGGTTGAATTAGGGTCCATAGAAGATATATCGAAACATTGTAGAATGTTAAGCGACTGGACAAGAAACCCTGAGTCGCCAGGCGCATACTTCAGGCCTCTGTATTCTGGCATGGTTTCTTTCATAACGTTCCGGACATCAGATGAATAATTGTACAAATCATTGTAGGTAAGAATCCCGCCAATTTCCGACATGTGAGAGTCAATGGCGCGTGCCAGTTCACCTTGGTAGAATCCGGATGATCCTTCTCTGGAAATTATTTTCAAAGAATTTGCGAGCTCCGGGAACGTAACCGTGTCTCCTGGAGACCAGAATGTTCCTGGGATCGGTAGTTTGCCTTTACCAAACAAAATGCTTTTAAGTTCTTTAAACTTTTTGAAATATTTCATCTCTGACGCGAAAGCCATGGTGATGCGTTGGTCTGCTAATATCCCTCTTTCTGCCAGTTCAATCGCAGGTTGAATAACAGTATTTATATCCATGGTTCCGTGTTTTTCCAGTGCAGTGCATAGCCCAGCTACAGTCCCTGGTATAGCTACTGATAATGGGCCTATTAAATTCGCATCATTTTCAACGTTATCCCAACCGTAGAAACCTCCGGTGCCTGGCAGTAGTTTGTACATGTCTGGAGTTGCGCTTGATGGTGGTACAGTAGTGTCATCGAAGACTGTTGTTTGACCAGAATGTGATGCACTATAGACCATCATTATCCCGTTGCCACCGATCCCACACATTCCTGGTTCAGCTATCTGAGCTGCGAACGCGCATCCAACTGCTGCATCAATGGCATTGCCGCCTTCAGACATGATTTGAACACCAACTTTGGCGACAGTATCGTGGCCCGATGCTACAGCCCCGTTTTCAGCTACTACTTCTTGCCTGCTATAACGGATTGGATGTTTTATCAATTTGTACCTATTCGTCTTCTAACAGCTTGTTTAATTGCAAAGTCTATGAATCGGGTAGGGCTACTGTCAAGAGTCAATAATAGTAAAATTGAGTTTGCAGTTATTATGTTGGATTTATGGAGGTATTTAAACAATATCATTTCAGGGTTGTGTATTAAATTAAGGACTCTGAAACGAGGGTTTTCTAGACGGTAGTAATGCCAAGGATGGTGATATAAAATTGGGATGTTATTCCAATTAGTAAGTAAGAGGAGAATTATGACAATTACTAAACCAGAGTCGGTGGTAGTTATAGGAGCCGGTGTTACAGGATTGAGCACTGCTTTCCATCTTCGTGAAAAGGGTGTAGAGCAGGTGACAGTAATTGATAAAGGAACCGTCGGTGGTGGTTCCAGTCTTCAATCAGGTGGAATTATTACAATGCTACTTGATGCTGAACCAGTTATAAAAGCGAGAGGTATAAGTATTGATTTCTTCGAACGATTCAGCAAAATACTTGATGGTTATCAATTCCATCAGGTGGGTTGTTTGAATCTTTTTACTACTGAAGCTCTTGAAGGTGTATCCAAGAACTGGGATTTACAAAAAAAGCTAGGAGCTCGTTTTGAAGTGTTGCACGGCAAAGAGATAACCGACAGGTTTCCGAATCTTGAAGCCAAAGAAGGAGAACATGGTGTTTTGGACCTAAAAGGTGGATATTCTGAGCCTCATAAGTATATCCCGGCATTAAGAGCCAAGTTGGAAGATATGGGAGTTGAATTTAGGGAGAATGAGAAAGTAACTGGATTTAATATAAGTGATGATAGAGTGACAGGTGTAGTAACGTCGAAAGGGACCCTTGAAGCGGAAGCATTCGTTTGCGCAGTAAATGCATGGGCAAATCATGTGTTGTCTATGGCTGGCTTCAAAATACCCTTTAAAAATTTCATTCATGAGAGATTTGTTACAAAGCCTCTGGTTGATCCTGTAAGATTGCCGGCGGTTAACGACCACATCCTAAATGCCTACATCAGGCCCACAGATGATAATAGACTATTACTGGGTTCAGGAGACCACGATTCCCAGCCTTTCGAAATGCATGGGCCAGACTTTAAGGTTGACGAATTGGAACCTGACCCTAGGGCGTTGCCTCATCTTAAACAACATATTGTAAAACGGACTCCGTCGTTGTCTGATATAGAGTGGGACTATCATACGGTTGGGCTGATCAGTTTGGCCTATGACGTGAAACCTGTGATTGGCCCTGTGCCTGGAATTGCTGGACTTTTCGTTGGAACCAATTTCCATTCTGGCGGTTTTGCCTATAATCCTTCGTCTGGTCTGTTGATAGCGGAACATGTTGTAGAAGGTAAAACACGGTTCAATACAGATATATACAGTCCTGATAGATTTAGAAATGTAGATGTAGACAGTTTTCTTTCAGAGCCTATAATGCATAATTCAATGGGTAGAGTGAGGCATTGATTCAGACTTGAGAATAGTAGTGAATTATAATCAGACTAAATTGGAGTTAGACAATGAGCAATTACAAGGGAGTTAAAAAGTCTTCACAGATATATAAGAGAGCGGGAGAACTTATTCCTGGGTTTACTCAACTGCGCAGCAGGTTGCCCTACGTTGAAGGTGTTAGCCCGATTTACGCCGATCATGCAAAGGGTTCTAGATTCGTTGATGTTGACGGGAATGAATACATCGACTGGGTAAATGCGGTAAGTGCCATAATACTCGGACATCATGATGATGTTGTGGATGATGCTGTCAAGGAACAGATCGACAGAGGCAGCATATACACCGTTAACAGTCCCAAGGAAATTGAACTTGCAGAAGAATTGATAAATACGATTCCTAGTGCAGAGATGGTTCGATATACCAAAGGTGGAGGAGAAGCATGTGCGCTGGCAGCTCGAATTGCCAGAGGAGCTACGGGTAAGGACGTGATTTTGTTTTCTGGATATCACGGCTGGCACGACTGGTATCAGTCAGCTAATTATGTCGACAATACGGGATTGGTTACTGGAGTAGGGACAAAAGGCGTACCTAAAGCATTGGCTGGCACTGCTATACCGTTCGGCGAATTTGATTTGGAAAGACTTAAAGAACTTTTGGAAGAAAATAAAGGACAGGTAGCCGCAATTATGCTGGAACCTGTACGGACTTACACTCCACCAGAAGGTTATTTGGAGACTGTGATAGAACTTGCACACGAGAATGACGCCGTAGCAATTTTTGATGAGGTTTCTTGTGGTTGGCGCATATCAATTGGAGGTGCTCAGGAATATTTGGGAATTACACCAGATATGACTGTTGTAGCTAAATGTATTTCTAATGGATATCCCATGGGAGCCGTAGTGGGTAAGAGAGAATTCATGGCTCCGGCTGAAGACATGTTCGTATCAAGTTCCTACTGGTCTGACAATGTTGGATTGACAGCTTCTATTACGACGATTAGGGAATTGAAGCGGCGTAATTCTGCCCAACGGTTTGAAGAAATAGGCGAAGGACTTAGAGCAGGACTAAAAGGTGCTATGTCCAGTGTAGGCATACCTGGGGATGTAGTTGGCTTTTTCAACGCCCCCACTATAGAAATAGATTTGCCTGACGAGACCCTTAGACCGAAAGTGAATAGTATTTTTACTACTGAGCTGGCCAAACGAGGAATTCATGCAGGTGTGAGATTCATGGGTACGTTGTCTCACACGGAACAAGATATTGAAGAAACGGTCAAGGCAGCCCATTCAGCGCTGGAAGTAATCAGGCAAGGTTTGGAGGGTAACTTGGACGAATTATCAGCTATGGATGTAAGACCAGACCCTATAAAGAGAATCGTACGATAACTCAAATTATCTGAAGAAAAGCATTATATGTTTTTCTGGTTATTTTCCGGAGTGTTTTTGTGGGACGTCACTTTTCAAAGTCTGTTTTTATCATAGGTGTATTCCTCCTAGTCTTGGGAGTTGGAGTGCTCTGTGGCTATGCGTCTTATTCGTACGTAACCAAGTTTATGACTGATGATGATGTCCCGTTGATTATCAGATTTGCTGGAATACTTGTACCAGTAGGACTGTTCACATTGTTGTTAAGCGTTATTGCGGATCGAATTAAATCTAAGAAGCAAGAAAAACAATACTTGGAGGAGTTAGACTCTTGATAATTGTCACAAGTGATTCCGTTGAAACAAAACAAATGAAAGAAGTTCTAGGAATAGTCAACGCCAGCACAGTCAGAGCAAGGCACGTTGGTAGAGACATAATGGCTGGGTTAAGGACGATAGTAGGCGGTGAAGTGCAGGAATATACCAAATTACTTGCGGAAGCTAGAGAAATAGCAGTGCAAAGGATGGTTGAAAAAGCTGAAGCCATGGGGGCAAATGCGGTAGTGGGAACAAGATTTATGACATCGACAATAATGGGAGGAGCTTCAGAAATTCTTGTTTACGGTACAGCAGTAGTTGTTGAATAGAAATTATTAGGTGTGGCTACAACGAGTGAATGATACCTTTTAATTAGAGGTTTATAGTTTCTACTAGGTGAATATGAGGTTGTTTCTGCAATTAAATGAGATGCGCCGCCATAGAGTAGATATTCTAACTACTATCGGGATTGCTTGTCTCTCATGGAATTTAGTGGCTTGCGCTGTGGAAGGTGAAATTAATGCAGCAAAAGATCCTCTATCTCAATCGATTCATTTGACACGAAATCATGAAGATCAGCTTGTGTTGTTGGAATACAAATTGATTACAGAAGATGGCCACAAAATGATACAAGGTTTAATAGTAAATGGCACTAAACACAATCTCTCTTTGGTCGATATAGTTTTCGATTTATATAATGATCATGGTTCCAAGCTTGGAGAAGCATTGGTTTCTGATACAGGACTCGAATCAGGAGGAAAGTGGGAATTTGAAACTAGTGTTCGACAGCATACTGGTAGGGTAGAACCTGTCCAATTGAAAGGTTATCGTTAAGTGAACTTAATGATTCAATTACAAGCCCTCTCCAAACAGCCACATTTGCTTAGATAATTGTACCGGTAAATACTTTTAATTGAGGTTAGCGGCGGCTTTTTCCTTGCCCCTAATTGCACCTAGGTAGTTTGGGTTTATTGTCAATGCTTTATCAAAATGCTCAATCGCTTTTTGGTTTTGCCCCAACTCAACGTAAGCCAAACCTATATTAGTGTATGCATTTGCAGACTGTTCGGATTGTATCCAGTCAGCTGATTCAATTAATCGGAGTTCAATATATCTTTCCCAGTTTTGTATAGCCACTTCAAATTGACCAATATCCCTGTAAGTCATTCCTTTGTAGTGATGGGGCCAGGGGTGACTTGGGTCTAGTTCTATATGCTTGTCGTAGTCCTTAATCGCATTTTGGTATTGACCCGATTTCCGATGAACATGTCCTCGTTGTCCATAGACATCGGGGTTCTCTGGATTTAGTTCGATAGCTTTGTCATAGTCTTTCAAAGCTTCTTGATATCGTCGTAATTCTTGGTAAGAATTGCCTCTTTTTTCGTAACCCTTTGCATCGGTTGGGTTCAGGTTAATGTATTTTGTAAAGCTCTCAACGGCCTTACCATATTTTCCATCCTGCCATAAGTATTGTTCGCCCTGTTCGTAATAATTCAATCCCTCAGGAGTACCATAGGGAGTAGATGTCGGAGCGGTTGTAGGAGTAGCAGATTCTTGAGATGTATCCATATCTTCGGCAATAGGGTCATTTTGTCTGGCAATTTTTTGAGTACCTAGTTCTTCCACGTGATGTGAGGACTCTTTTTCACCAACGACAATGCCAATTGTCAAAAGCACTACAAAGATCACAAGGAATCCCAGCATGATTTTTCCAAATAAGGCCCAACCTGATTTTATAGGTTCTGAAACATTAGCAGTTGTTGAATGTTGTGTTACTGATTCCGAAGATTCAACTTGACTTGTACTATCCGGCCCCTCTAGAGATATTGATGCTCCACAAAATATGCAAAATTTAGAGTCTGGGTTAATTTGTTTTTTGCATTCAGAGCACGAAAAAACAAGTGAAGAACCGCATTTTTTGCAAAATTTAGATTCTTTGAGATTTGTATCACCACATGATTTACAGTCCATTAATTAAACTCCGCTAATTTTCATTTGGCCAGTATAAAACACGGCCCATTCTCAAGGCATTGTCGCATCTAGCAAGTTACCACTACGGTATTTTGGTAATTTCATCTCAATCTAATGGCTTTTTAATGACCTAGTCTCTTTACTACAAGGCTCTAAAGCATTGCACTATGCTCGCGTATGGTGTGGGTGAGACGAACCTCAGTTGTATTTGCGTTCTCTCAAA
>CEVA01044964.1_pt1 | contig 13810 bp, 14 predicted proteins | sample 361521 | NCBI WGS metagenome assembly CEVA01 (sample SAMEA2622823, study PRJEB7988) | marine metagenome | isolation source: saline water (ENVO:00002010), including
AGCTCCGTCACATGTCGCGCAGTAAGACACTCCTGAGCCTACAAACTCATTTTCACCAGGGACATTTAGCTTTTTGAGCTGAGACCCGCAAGCGATGATTACACTTTTTGTATACAAAGTTTCTTCGTATGTAGACACTAGCCAGTTATTGTTTTTTTCAGTTATGTGAGTTACTTCTGAGAGTCTAATTTCAGCACCAGCAGACATGGCTTGCTCTTGCATGATAGCAGTCAGTTCAGCTCCAGATATACTTGGATTTATACCAGGATAGTCTTCAATGGTTTCTGCGTTTATTATTTGACCGCCTGGCATTAGACTTTCTAAAACCACAGTATTCATACCTAGGCGAGCAGAGTATATTGCCGCAGATAATCCTGCAGTTCCAGCTCCTATGATTACTACATCATGATCGGTCATTTTTCGTCTGACTCCTGTTATTTATAAATTATTTCTTATATTTTCAAAATTGCCTATTTATTTGTGAAAGTTTAATTGTACTTCCAATGGTCATTATCTCAATAGATTTGAAAGTTCGCGCTTAAGCGTAGACAATAGAATTTGGATTTTTATGCTAACTGAAATAACGACAAATGTGTTATGGAACAATCAACTAAACTCATTTCATTTAGGATTATTTTATGAAAAGTTATTTGTCATATCTAGAATGTACATATTGCCATCAAACCTACGATGCGGAGATACCTCAAAGATTATGTAATGATTGTGGGAAGGTTTTGTATTCTAGATACGACATTGATAATGCCAAGAAAAATTTTTCTATAGGAGATCTGTCCGGAAGAGCTCCGAACATGTGGAGGTATTTTGAAATGCTTCCTGTTTTGAATGTTGCTAATGTAGTTACGCTTGGCGAAGGATTCACTCCTATATTTGATGCGCCAAGACTTGGTGGGCGATTAGGTTATAGGGTTTTAAACATAAAAGATGAGGGCCTCAATCCGACGGCTTCTTTTAAAGCCCGAGGCCTTTCAGCAGCTGTATCTAAGGCTAAGGAATTGGGAATTAAAAAATTAACGATGCCTTCTGCAGGGAATGCTGCGGGGGCTATGTCTTCGTATGCTGCTAAAGCTGGATTGGAAGCCCATATTTTTATGCCTAAAGATGCCCCAGATTCTAATAAAATTGAAGTAGATATTACTGGCGGCAATTTAACTTTGATTGACGGTCTTATCAGTGATGCTGGAATCATATCTAGAGAAAAGGCCGCACAAATGGACCTTTTTGATGTTTCTACCTTGCAAGAGCCATACAGGGTGGAAGGGAAGAAAACTATGGGTTATGAGATTGCAGAACAATTGGATTGGGATTTGCCTGACGTGATAATTTACCCCACAGGTGGGGGAACGGGAATAGTTGGAATGTGGAAGGCGTTTCAAGAGATGGAAGATCTTGGCTGGATTTCCAACAAAAGGCCTAAAATGTTTGCGGTACAATCAGAAAATTGTGCTCCGATAGTGAGAGCCTTTGAATTAGATCAAGAATTTGCAGATCCGTGGGAAAATGCCAAAACTTTGGCTTCAGGAATAAGGGTACCATCAGCAATTGGCGATTATCTGATATTGAATTCATTAAGGGAAAGCGAAGGAGGTGCGATCACGGTTTCCGATGAGGAGATATTAGCAATGATGCGTGTTGTTGGATCTTTAGAAGGATTGTTTCTTTGCCCAGAAGGTGCTGCGACAGCTGTCGCAGCACAACATCTTCTGCAATCAGGAATACTTTCAGAAGATGAAAAAGTTCTATTACTTAATACTGGGACGGGTCTGAAATACCTTGATATGATCAAGTAAGGTTATTTCAAGTCGACATCCGTTACGTGTGGTGCGTAAATGGACAATGAGCTTTCCATCATCATCTTTACCATTGCATGATCTGGTACACACTCAGGGCACTCTTCATTAATACCTTTTACGTACTCCACTGAAAGGGTTTGATCCTCTAAGGATATAAAGTTAAGTGTTCCGCCTTCAGAAGCAACAATAGTTTCCATGTTGTCAAGAACAGTTTGAACACCTGGGTCTTGTAAAGTTGTCATGGTTTTTTCCTTAATTCATTCTTTCAAATATTGTAGCAATGCCTTGGCCTCCACCGACGCACATTGTAACTAATCCGAGTTGACTATCGGATTGTTCCATTTCTTCCATTATTTTAACAGTCATAATAGCTCCTGTTGCTCCTACAGGATGTCCGAGACTAATACCGCTACCATTAACATTAGTTTTATCTAGATCGAGACCTAGCTCCCTAATGCAGTATAATGCCTGAGAGGCAAAAGCTTCATTAAGTTCCACCACGTCAATATCTGATAAACTCATTCCAGATTTCTTAATTGCTTTATTTACAGCTGGAACGGGTCCTGTTCCCATTATTGCTGGCTCCACTCCCGCTGCACCTCGTGTGAGCCATTTCATTCGTGGGTTTATCTCTAAAGTTCGAGCTTTATCCGCTGACATTAGTACTACCATAGCAGATCCATCATTTATGCTTGAGGCGTTACCTGCTGTTACCGTACCGTCCTTTTTAAATACCGGTCGTAATGAGCTTAAGCTTTCTAAAGTTGTGTCTGCCCTCGGCCCTTCGTCTACTGAAACACTTATTGGGTCAGCTCTTCGCTGTGGGACCTCAACCTCAGTGATTTGGGATTTGAATTTTCCACCATTTATTGCTGCTACAGCTCTGTTGTGACTTATCATTGCTAGCTCATCTTGATCTTCTCTACTCACCCCGAACCTTTCTGCAACATTTTCAGCAGTAACCCCCATATGGTATCTATTGACTGGACAGCCAAGCCCATCGGTTAGTCCGTCGGACAAAGTAGAATCGCCCATACGAAGACCGTCGAACCGTGCTTGATAATTCACCATGAAAGGAACCTGGCTCATGTTTTCAGTTCCACCCGCAACGATTATTTCCGCTTCCCCGGTTCGGATTAATTGTGCTGCAAAGTTAATAGCTTCAAGACCGGACGAGCATTGCCTGTTGATAGCTACAGTAGGTGTTTCGTGTGGTATTCCTGCCCTTATGGATGCTAACCTCGCTGCGTATCCGGCTTCCGCGGCTTGAATAGCGTTTCCGATGACTACTTCATCCACCATGTCAGGAGAAATTCCTGCTTTGTTCAAAGCAGATTTTATAGCGGTAGCACCCAAGTCAGGAGCGCTAATATTTTTGAAAGATCCCCCAAATTTTCCGACAGGAGTTCTTGCTCCACTAACTATCACTGCGTCATTCATTTCAATCTCCTATAGAATTAAAATACCTTGTTGGCCTTCGATACTTTTAAGATATCAGAGGGTTACATGCTATGCAATTGGGACCTCTAAAACAGGAATCAGTGCAGATTTTGACTGTGGAAAGCACGATTATAGTACTGGCATTTCTATGCTATTCTTTTGTGAAATATTTTGAGGGTGTTTTATTTGTTTGTTATTGGAACTGCCGGTCATGTTGACCATGGGAAATCCTCGTTAGTCCAAAGATTAACTGGTATTGATCCCGATCGATTTAAAGAAGAAAAGCAAAGAGGCATGACCATTGATTTGGGGTTTGCTTGGTTTGGACTTCCTAATGGAGATGAAGTTAGTGTAATTGACGTACCGGGACATGAAAAATTTGTCAACAACATGCTGGCTGGTGTCGGTGGGATAGATCTAGCGTTAATAGTCATTTCAGCTGAAGAGTCTGTCATGCCTCAAACGAGAGAACACCTTCAAATACTTAATCTTCTTGGAGTAAATCGTGGGATTGTCGCTTTAACTAAAACTGATTTAGTCGAATCTGATTGGGTGGAGTTGGTGAAATCTGAAGTTATTGAGGAATTGAGTGGGACATCCCTCAAGAATGCTGACATAGTACCTGTTTCGTCAGTTACAGGGTTTGGGATTATAGATCTTGTATCAGTTATTGAGACAGAAATAGAATCCACGGAGCCGAAGGTGGACTTAGGTCGCCCACGTTTGCCTATTGATAGGTCCTTCACTATTTCTGGATTCGGAACTGTTGTTACGGGAACACTTGTAGAGGGACAGTTAAAGGTTGGTCAAGAAATTGAACTGTACCCCTCTGGTCTAAAAGGAAGAATACGTGGACTGCAATCCCACACTAATAAAGAAGACGTTGTATTTCCAGGTACTCGAGTGGCCGCCAATATATCTGGGATAGACCACAGTGATATAAAAAGAGGAGATGTTCTTTCTCTACCAAGTTTGTTGATTAGCAGTGAGGCATTCGATGTCAGGTTACAGGTCTTGGATGATTGTCCTTATGATCTTAAGCATGATTCGAATGTGACTCTATACACTGGGAGTAGGGAAGTGGGGGCTAGGCTCAGATTATTAGAAGGCAATTCGGTATCCAAAGGAGATTCGACTTGGGCGCAAATAAAACCTACCTATCCCATACCAGTATTAAAAGGAGATTTTTTCGTCATTCGTTCTAATACTGAAACCTTAGGTGGTGGGGTCGTAGTCGATATTCAATCTAGGAGACATAAACGTAGAAGTTTGAGCATTATAAAAAAATTGGAAATTTTAAAGGATGGGTCTTTAGGTGAGATACTTTTAAATATGATTGAAGCAAATCAACCGCTAGAATTTTCAAGTCTTGAAAATTCACTTTTGTTATCCAGGACAGAATTGAGTAATGCTATCACCGAACTGGTGACAAAAGACAAATTGTTTGTAACTGAAAACGATATAGAGCGTGGTTATATTTTTACAAAACTAGGTTGGGAATCCACAAACATGAAAATAATGGAAACACTAACGGGGTTCCACTCTGAATTTCCTCTAAGGGAGGGTATTCAGAGGGAAGACCTGAGAATTCAAGTATCTCTTGATATTGGTCCATTTAACCATGTTGTCTCAGAGCTTTCTAAAAGTAATTTACTCGTAGAAAATGGATCTGTTATAACCTCTGTTAATCATGAAGTGGTCTTGGATGATAAATCAAAGTTAGAGTCAGCCGATTTTATAAATAAGTTATCAGTGAGTCCTTTCTCTCCCCCAACGGATTCGGTATTACATGAGGATGTAGTGAACTATTTGACCAACAGAGGAGAGGTAGTTAATGTAGGGCAGGGCATTGTGTTTCTAGCATCTGCTTTTGATGAAATGCTCTTGTATGTTAAATTCACGATAGAGGATAAAGGTGAGGTTACTGTTGGTGATGTTAGGACTAGATTCGATACAAGTAGGAAATACGTACTAGCTTTTATGGAATATCTTGATCAACAGCAAATTACTCGGCGCGTCGGAGACTCCAGAATACTTAGATGATTTCGATATATTAGCTTATCTTTACATTGAGGGGAAAATATGAAGATAGTGATACCTTCAAGAAAATTGTCTGCAACACACATTTCCACTTTAATGAGAGTTATTCAAGCTACAATGAGAGAAATTGCTGGGCAAGAAGTAAATTATGAAGCTGACTCATATCCTGTTCTTTATTGTGAGACCAATGTTGAGGATGATACGGGAGCCTTGGTCTATGAGTTTATGTTTGTAGATAAACATACGGGATCAGCTATAGAGGAATATACAAATCAAGTTGGAGAGAATCTGGTTGACGAGGTTGTTAAATACATGAACGGCAATTCCCAAGCTAGTCTGTGGGGGTTTTCAGTAATTGATAGAAATAAATACAAAGATCAACCTATCAGTAGGCTAGAGAAATTAAGAAGGGAACTTAATAAATACACCGGAACATATATTGAACATGATGGCAGAGTCGTGGAATTTAACGGGGAGTCGTTTAATTTTAAGGTTTAGAGGCGTTGTTTAGCTTATAAATGTTCAAGTTCTTCATCAGTTATTCCAAAGTGATGAGCGATTTCATGCAAAATCGTTTTTTCTATCTCAGACGTTAATTCTTCCACGGTGTCACATATGCTTTCTATGGAGTGCTGAAATACGGTTATTTTGTCTGGGAGGACCATATCGTATGTTGACCTTAAGGTAACAGGTATTCCTTCATATAAACCTAGAAGATCCGATCTGTCTGATAAATTCATTCCGAGTAATTGGTTATTTGTTGGAAATTCATCTACAACAATATCTACGTTATTTAAATTGTCTTTGATGTTGTCCGGCAAATTACTGATAGTATCTTGGACAAATAATTCAAAATCAGATCTAGAGACATTAAACATATATTAATGTTATCAAATCATTTTGATTAAATATCAATTATTAAACACATACCTATCAGTTTAGTTGACTGGGTTATAAAATTTATCTTATCTTTTTGTGAACATTAACTAATTTTTTAATTTCGAAGGTTAGATTATCATGAAGGTCAGTGAAATCAAAAAATTCCCCATACAAGACAATGAAGGTAAAAATTATTATGTAATTAAAATTGAAACTGATTCTGGTATATATGGTCTTGGAGAGGCAGGAATACCGGCATGGGGTGGAGCTATATCTAAAGCAATTGACCATCTTTCTGAAACAGTTATAGGTCAAGACCCGTTTTCAACTGAAAAATTATGGCAACGTATGTTCAGAGGAGGGTTTTTCCCTGCGGACAAAGTTTATTCATGTGCCATAAGTGCGATTGATATCGCTTTGTGGGATATTAAGGCTAAATATCTAAATATGCCTTTATACAAATTGCTCGGAGGACCTGTAAGAGATAAAGTGGTTTGCTACCCACATGCACAAGGTAACAGTATGTCGGAACTGATTGACAACTGTAACAAACATGTAGATGAAGGTTGGAAATTTGTTAGGTGGCATCAGCCGGAAACGAGTGGGTCTTTTACATACAAAGATAATCAGAATATACTAGAGCCAGTCGAATCTATAGCTTTAGCTGAAGAACAAATAGCTACCATAAGGGAAACAGTAGGTCCGAACATACAGATATGTTTTGACATCCATACGCGGTTGGATACAGCTCACGCTATAACTTTATGTAGGGCAGTTGAAAAATATAGGCCTTATTTTATGGAAGATCCATTGAGGTCTGAAAATCCTTCTAGTTATAGAAAACTTTCTCAGCATGTTTCAATTCCTATAGCTGCGGGGGAACAGTGGTCCAGTAAATGGCCTTTTCGGGAAGTGATAGAAGAAGAATTGATAAGTTACGCCAGGATTGATTTATGCATAGTTGGAGGATTCACCGAAGCTTTAAAAGTGACACATTCTGCAGAAACGCATTATATAGATATTGTTCCCCATAATCCTCTGGGGCCAGTGAGCGCCGCGGCTTGTGTGGCTCTCTGTATGGCCTCTACCAATGTGGGGGTTCAAGAGATGCCTAAAAAACCTGGGACGTATGCCACCAATTTGTTTCCAAAGCAAATTCAATGGGAAGACGGTTACGCATGGTGTCCAGATGAACCAGGTATGGGAGTAGATATTGATGAAGATGTTGCGAGATCAAGTATTGTTGATACTACTGGTTGGTTGCCTCAATTGAGAAGAAATGATGGCTCTTTTACTAACTGGTGATCAACGAGTACTTAAAATTTGAGAATATCAAGTATTACCTGTATTCTAGCTGCTAAGAGTTAGATGAGCTTTATTACTTTTTAAGTTAATGCAAAAATCGAAAATGGAGGTTGTATATTAATGACCGATTTAAGGAAAACGGTGGCGATAGTAGGGGTAGATGAATCTGATGAAATAGGGAAAGTACCCAATAAATCTAATCTTCAACACCATGCGGAAGCAGCGCATAATGCATTGGAAGATGCGGGGATGTCGATGAAAGATGTAAATGGCCTGTTCACGGCAGGGACATCTACTTTGAATTTAGCCGAATACCTTGGGATTGAGCCCAGTTTTACGGATACCACAGCAGTTGGAGGATCTTCTTTTATAATTCATATAGCGCATGCAATGGCTGCAATTAATGCTGGCTATTGCGACGTCGCTCTTGTGACTCATGGAGAGGCCGGTAGAAGCAGAAGAAGTAGGCCGGGAGGAGACGCTGCCGATCCAGGTTCACAGTTTGAATTGCCTTATGGATTTATTGGGGCACCAATAAATTATGCAATGGCGGCACGAAGATATATGCATGTTTATGGAGAGGAAAAAACCAGACAAGCCATGGCCGAGGTTGCTGTTGCTACTCGTAAGTGGGCTCAGCTTAATCCCAAGGCTTACATGAAAGATGATATGTCCTTTGATGATTATCATAATTCTAGGTGGATTTCTTGGCCCTTCCATTTGTTTGATTGTTGTCTCGTCACTGATGCTGGTGGGGCTTACGTTATAACTTCAGCGGAGAGAGCTAGAGACGCAAAGAAAAAGCCGGTATGGGTACTTGGCGCCGCCGAGTCTCATGATCACAATATGATCAGCCAGATGCCAGATCTCACTAGAACTGTTGCAAAGAACACAGGTCCTTCAGCCCTCGAACGGTCAGGGGTGACTCATAATGACATTGATCTCGCTATGATATATGACTCATTTACATATACAGTTTTGGCGACGCTTGAGAGCCTGGGTTTCTGTGGCCCAGGAGAAGCTCCAGATTTTGTGGCAGGTCAGCGTACGGCTCCAGGTGGTGATTTCGCCATGAACACGTCTGGCGGGGGGCTCTCATACACACATTCGGGTATGTATGGTATGTTCCTTGTTTTGGAGGCGGTCAGGCAGTTGAGAGGGGAATGTGGTGATCGGCAACTCGATGATCCCAAATTGTGCCTCATCAACGGTACAGGCGGATCTCTATCATCCACAGGTACCACGGTCCTGGCGGTCGACTAAATTTAAGGAGAGTAAAAAGATGGCATATAACAAACCAATACCTGTTCCACAAGGGGAGTCCGACGTTTATTGGCAAAAGGCCAAAGAGAAGGAATTGTGGCTAAGATACTGCAATGGCTGCAATGAGGCCTATTTCTATCCTACCGACTTCTGTCGGAATCCAGAATGTGCTACCCCGCGAGATACTAAATGGGTTCAAGCTTCAGGGAAAGCAACATTGTTCACATACGGCATTGTTCAGAGGGCCCCACACCCAGGGTTTGTAGAAGATGTTCCATTTGTAACTGCTATCGTTGAGTTGGAAGAAGGGCCGAAAATGGCCACGAACATTGTTATTGATGACCCTACACCAGACAATCTGACTATAGGAATGGATTTGGAAGTTGTTTTTGAGGATATAAATGATGAACTTGCATTACCAAAATTCAAGCCTGTTTAAGATTTTACAAAGTTCTTAGTTTCATAGGGCATTGGCCTAGATTGGCGCAGTGCCCTATTCCATGTTTTACTTCCTAGCGCATCTGCACATAGCTCTCAAAACATCAAACGGAAATATGCCTGTGTAATGTGCGTCACTCCAAAGGAATTGAATTGCATATTTACCCACAAATAAATAATCCTCTGCTGTAAGGTCTGAGGGTACGGTAGCTGGATCTAATAATTGTCTTTTGCTCCACTCCTCCACACATTGTGCACACTGACAGCTGATTCTGATTTCTTTGGCTCCAAATGTGCACTCATGGCTATCGTCCCACCTTATAAGAATCTTCTGTCCGTAAAGCCCAACTCGGTCAATCTTAATCTTGTTACTCAAATATTTAAATCCATGTTTTCTATGTTACGTACAATCCTTTAAGCCGCAATCATATCAGAAGTTTGATGCATTTCATTTTATTATCATCTATTTGAAGTCCGTCACTTGTAGCTATTGTTATACTTGCATTAGGTATTCGACTAGGCTTGAAATAGAATCATGGTTGTTAGTGTCTGTAAAATTGAAATATTGTTGTATTCGCGTTCCTTGAAAGAGAAACGGCGAGTTATAAAGTCTTTACTGGCACAAATACGATCTAGAAAAAATGTGTCAGCAGCTGAGGTGGGCTTGCAAGATAAGTTTGATTTTTCCATTGTGGGATTATCATCTGTTAGTGATAACCGAAAAGTATCTGAAAGTATAATTGATCAGACCATAAGGGTTATCGAAAATAGTAAATTTGAATTTGAAATCATAAAAATAGAACGAGAGGTTGCTCTTGGTATATGAAGAAATTTTAATTGTTAATTAGCTGAGAAGGAAAAAGATTGACCAAGAGAAGATTTGGGAAAACGGTATCTAGGGTGGGAAGAGATGCAGGGGACCCGGACGTAGAAATTAGCGTGGCAGCTGATTTGTTGTCCGTTGCTGGAATACCCATAAAAGAGGATGAAGTTTCCTACTATAGCCGAGAATATCCTCTAGAAAGTTTTGCTATCGAACAAAGTGCATCGGCCATCTGGGCAGAAAAAGAGAGGATAAAGCACACCCCTGACACCGATGCACTTTACAAAGATTATCAGGACGAAATAGCACCGATTATTGAAAAATTGCGCAAACAGGGAAATGTTAAACCAAATGGAATAAAAAATACTGGTGACATTTCAGGTTTGATCAAAGATAAAGCAAGAGAGCTTGGGTACGGAGAGGTAGGGTTTACAAGGTTTGATAGGCGTTACGTATATTCAAGCCGTAGAAATGAATTACGTAGTGACCTTGGGAATGCGATTTGTTTAGCCTATGAGCAAGATTATATAAAAACACAGGAAATTCCGGGAATAGAGGCAGAAATAGCCCAAGGAAAGGCTTATCAGAGACAAGCTGAGTTATCGCTCGAATTATCAAATTTTATCAATGAGCTTGGTTATGGAGCTCAAATATCTGGCCCGACTTGGTATTTTGGTCCTGTTATTCCTATGTTTGTTCAGTCCGGGTTAGGGCAACTTGGTGTCAATGGACAATTGTTATCTCCTCATTTTGGTTCACGAGCAAGGCTTCAAATAATAATTACTGACGCTCCGTTAACTTTCGATAGTCCTATTGACTATGGCATATATAAATTTTGCGAAACATGCCAGATATGTTTTATGAGATGTCCGGGAAAGGCAATTCAGGCTCAAAGGGTGTGGTTTAGGGGCGTGGAGAAAAACAAGTTGATACACAAACGATGCCGGCCTGTAATGGCACGGTATTCTGGCTGTGGTATATGTATGAAGGTTTGTCCGATCCAAAAATATGGTATGGCGCCTGTTATGGAACATTACTTGGAAACAGGACAAGTTTTAGGGAAAGGGTCTGATGATTTGGAAGGATTCTTCTTGGAGGACAAAGGTTACTTTAAAGCGGGGAAAGTTCCGGTTTTCGATAAATCATTTTTTGATATGCCAAATGGCAAAGCAGAGGAAACTGCCTATGGTAGGCTTATTGAAAATTTAAGGAAAACCAAAGAGGATGACAAACAACTTGTTGAGGAAATATGGGCTTCATATAGGGATGAAATAGACAATATTGAGAGCCAAAAAGGAAATATTGTGGATATGGGGATGGATACAGATTCATGATCTATATGCTCACGTTGGCAAAGGATATTAAATTTGATTGACCGATTTATGCTGATGTGGTAATTTCACCAGAGGTAAGCATTATTTAATATGGAAAGGAGATAGATATGGCTGGCGAAGCTAAGATGGATGTAGAAATTATTTATTGTGTCCCTTGATCACATCATGGTATGGCGGTCTGGATGGCCACCGAGTTTTTTGCCGAATGCGGTAATGATATTGCGATTACGATAACCCCTGGTGTCGGTGGGATATTCCAAGTATTCGCTGATGGAGATAAGATCTATGATAAAAATGGGGAAGAGAATGGAGTGTTCCCGAATCTGCCTAGAGTTAAAGAACTTAGGGCGGTTTTGAGAGATAAACTATCTGTACTGACTTCTGCGTAGATCCAAATACTATAGACGATTTATAAGCCTCGAACTTGTTCGGGGCTTATTTTATTAATGGGTTTAATCAGCTTATGAGTATAAAAGTTAAATCTGCTTACCATGGAATAAATATCCTTGAATTGACCAAGAGCAAGTCTGGCGCGTTTTGTGGAATGATGATGGCCGATAATGGGGCGGAGGTAATTAAGATTAGCGAGATTGATAAGGATCATTTTTCATCTGATCCCGTCTATTCGATTTTAGACAGAGGTAAGATTGTAGTCGAACTCGATATTACTGATGGCATTGATAAGATAAAATCATTTCTTGAAAACGCTGACGTATTTTTGGTCGATTACGAATTGCCTGACTCAACCAAAGATGTTTTTTCATATGAACTATTGAAAGAAATTAACCCGTCTCTGATACTTTGTTCTATTACAGCTTACGGCGAAACCATTGATCGTCATAACGAAGATGCAATAGAAGATTTGGTTAAAGCAAGAACTGGATTTTGCAGTAGTATGCCAGGGTTTTTTGAAGGTGATACTCATATTGCTCATCCTATAGCCTATATAGGTGCGGGTCTTTTAGCAGGGTTAGGAATTGCGGCCGCCCTATACAAAAGGTTGAAGACAGGGACGGGCACTGTCGTTAGCACTTCCTTGTACGCTGGGTGTCTATTGTTTTCTCCCAAAGCTAAAGGGGAAAGAGTGAAGGCAAGGTCTGTCAAAGTGACGGCCTATGGAGGAGGGCCCTTTTACAGTGTTTTTCAATGTAAAGACGGAGAATGGTTACAACTTGGTTGTATTCATGGAGGGTTTGTAGATTTAGCTGCAGCAGCGATGAACATAACGCATGTGATGCTGGATCCAAGATATGGTGATGGCCGTACTCCTGTTGACGAGGAGGCTAGGAAAGAGTTGTTTGAAATTGTAAAAGATTCAATCAGTAAGAAAACATCTGTGGAATGGCAGAATATTTTTACCGAAGTCGGTGTTCCCTTTGCTTTAGTAAATACAGCTGAAGAGGCTCTCGAGCATGAACAAATTATATATAACGAGATGCTCTATACATGTATTGATCCACTTCTAGGCCAAATGCTTCAACCAGGTGCGCCAATAAAATTTTCCAGAACCCCTTCGGAAATTAGAGGGCCTAGAGAGTTTAAGAACACAGAAGCAATTAGTTTTAATTTGGAAAGTGATAGACGTTTTAATGAAGTTACGAATTTTTGCGGAAGAACTAATCTTCCATTGGAGGGAGTAAAAGTATCTGATATCACCAACGTTATCGCAGGGCCAGTAGCTGGTAGATTACTTGCAGATTTGGGAGCCGATGTGGTAAAGATCGAACCTCCCTACGGGGATATATCACGACCAGCCAGCGGACCATATTTTCATGCGTTAAACGCAAATAAAAGATCCATTGCTATAGATGCAAAAACTGAGTCCGGGCGAGATGCTTTGCGCAGAATTGTGGCTTCCAGTGATGTGTTAATAGCGAATCTTCGACCGGGCGCTACAAATAGGATGGGATTATCCGAAGAGTTATTACAAAAATCGAATCCTAAGCTCATAGAGACCCACATTACAGCGTTTGGTTGGGATGGCCCTTTTTCTAAACGCCCTGGCGTTGATCCATTAGCTCAAGCCTGGACGGGACTCCAGCTGGCTCAAGGAGGTGGAAATGAACGACCTTCATTCTTACCACCTATTGCTCCGACGGATTACGCTGCAGGAGCTATGGGTGCTTTGGGTACGGTAGTTGGGCTATATGTCGCTGAAAAATATGGATATGGACAGAATATACAAACCAATTTGCTGAACGCTGGATGTTTTCTCACGGACGGAGATTTTTCTATGTATGATAATAAACCCTCTCGTAGATTAGCTGATAAGAATCAGAAAGGCATCAGCGATTTTCATAGACTTTATGAAACAGCTGATGGGTGGCTATATATTAGCTGCGAAAGAATTAATTTGGCTAACGCATTCTTAGAAGCTGTTGGCCTCTCCGGTAGTTACGTGTTGAATTTAGAATTTACTACGTCAAACCCAGCAATTAATTCAGAATTGGGAGAAAAAATTCAAAAAATCATGAAAC
>CEVA01024138.1_pt1 | contig 13781 bp, 16 predicted proteins | sample 361521 | NCBI WGS metagenome assembly CEVA01 (sample SAMEA2622823, study PRJEB7988) | marine metagenome | isolation source: saline water (ENVO:00002010), including
CATACCGTTGGGGTTGTCTACTATGTCGCCTAGAGGTTCTGGTGACGTTTAAAAAGAGGAGGGCAGTCAAATGAAAATTCAAAATATCGAAACATTTCTTGTGGAGCGGTTTGTGATTGTCAGAGTCACCACAGATACCGGTATTCAAGGTATAGGGGAAGCTACTTTTTGGGCTATGCCAAAAGCGTCGGAAGCGGCAGTTACAGCATTCAAAGATGATTTGATTGGGATGGACCCTGCGAATGTCGACTTTATTTGGAACTATCTGCATAGGAAATACAGTTTCAGAGGTGGAGGAGCGATAGCAGCTGCTATAAGTGCGATAGACGTAGCTTTGTGGGATATCAAAGGGAAGAGACTTCAAGTGCCTGTATGGGATCTGTTGGGAGGGAAGTCCCGTCAAAAGGTTAGGGCTATCACAATGCAAGTGTCAGCAGGCACTCCCGATGAAGTGTCTCTTCAGGCGAAGAATGCAGTCGCTCAAGGGTTCACTGCTTTGAAATTCACGTCCTTACCGGAAGAATGGTGGCTTAAAAGTTACCCGGAGATGATTAGAGGTAGTTTGGGGTTATTGGAGGCTGTTCGGGAAACGGTGGGTTGGGATTTTGATATAGGTGTAGAAATACACCGGAATATGCTTCCTTCAGATGCAATGGTGTTTGCCGAAGGTGCCTCCAAGTACCTACCGTATTTTATTGAAGATCCAATTGCTCCAGACAGCGTTCTAGCTATGGCGGATCTTTCTGAAAAACTTAATGTACCCTTAGCTGTTGGAGAGCGCAATTCGGGAATTTGGGAATTCCGGGAGTATGCTCAACTTACAAAATGTCATTTCTTTAAGCCAGACGTTGGTTTAGCTGGAGGTATAACAGGGTTAAAGAAAATTGCCGCTATTGCAGAGTCCTATCATATTCGTGTAGCTCCTCATAATTTTCTTGGACCTGTTGCAACAGCAGCTTGCATTCAACTGGGTATAGCTGCGCCAAATTGGGACGTTTTAGAATTCTCTGATGAAACTGTTGGGGCTCGCAGAGCGATTGTGAAAAATCCAAATCGCATAGAAGATGGGTATTTTGTTACTTCTGAAGCACCTGGTATTGGAGTCGAATTGGATGAAGTAGCCATTAAAGAATATCCTTTTGAACAGCAAGGATTCCCACCACCAATACGGCCCGACGGGTCTATTGGATTGAGGTAATTTGTTATGGGGTCAAGGTTAGAAGGTAAAGTCGCTATTATTACCGGTGGAGGCAGTGGAATGGGAGAAGGGCAGGCACGAGTTTTCGCGTCTGAGGGAGCTATTGTCGTGGTGGCTGACATTAATAATGAAAATTGTGGCACTGTTGCTGAAGAGATTAAAACGGTAGGGTTCAATGCGCTCCATTATCAACTGGATGTACGGGATCAACAGAACTGGCATGATTTAGTTTCTTACACTTTGGAAACATGTGGGAAAGTCGATATTTTGTGTAACAACGCCGGGATGAATTTTAGGACCGATTTTCATAGTCAAACTTACGATCAATATAGACAGATAATAGACGTTAATTTGGATGGCGTTTATAAGGGATGTAAAGCCGTTGGTGATGCGATGCGAAAAAATGGGAGAGGTTCAATACTGAACATTGGATCTTTAGCCTCGTCAAAGCATGGAGGTGGAACTGGTTATACAGTTAGCAAAACTGGCATTATTGCTTTGACGAAGAATGTTGCTTTAGCTTACGCAGCGGACAATATCCGGTGTAATGCCATATGTCCGGGACATGTGGATACGCCATTTATCAGAGAAGATTCTAAACACTCTCCTAATAATTGGAATACCACCATTGAAAATCCTGAAAATTACGCACGTCGATTGGAAACTATTCCGTTGGGGAGATTCCAGACTCCAGATGACGTAGCGAAATCAGCTTTATTTTTATGTAGCGAAGAGGCGTCCATGGTAACAGGTGCTGTTTTGAATGTAGATGGTGGAACTTCTTTACTTTGATTGTGAGGAGAATTAATGACCAGACTTTATCTGCACGAAGAGGAAGCTATTAGCTGTTACTATAGATGGCTTGATGCGTTTAACCTGAGGGATATAGAGGGAATGCTTAATGAAATGCATTTCCCTCACTGGAGAATTTCGGGGAATAATTCATTGCAGGTTTGGCAAACAGAGGATCAACAGAGAGAATTACATGATGGTATGACGGATAATCTTCAATTGGAAGGATGGGTCAGAACGATTAGTACGGGGTTGCGTGTTATACATTCGAGTAAAACCAAAGTACACATAGCTATGAGGCAGTCACGGTTAAATGATTTAAATGAAGAATATAATGGTTTCGAGACTTTGTGGATAATGTGCCTTATTAAAGGGCGTTGGGGGGCCCAATTCAGATCATCGTTCTCAAACGGAGTTTCTGAGATAGGCGTACTAACTAAGTAGTTTTTTTCTTATACTAACCTGAGTTCCAAACCAACCACCCTGATAATATTGTCCATATGGTGGCGCACAATAGTAATTGTTTATCTGTAAATATCGCTTCCGCCGGAGATTCGCCTTTTCCATAGTGTTCGCAAATGTACCAGTAACGGAATAGACCATAAGCTACTAATGGCACAGTTATAATCAAATTTTCTTTCGAGGTAATTACAAACAAGCTGTAAAAAATTAAAGTCAGTGTTCCTGTAACTATGACCAAACGCCGAGTCAGGCCTAAAGAATAGTTTCTCAAAACCGCTCTCGTGGAACCTAACGGATTGTCAATAAGGTACAACTCATGTTTTCTTTTACTTATCGATATAAATAAAGCTACAGATAAAGTGGTAACGAACATCCATGGTGAAACAGGCACAGAAATAGCTATGGCCCCTGCATATACTCTGAGTACAAATCCTGCGGATACACAAATTACATCTATGAATGGGTAGTTCTTTAATAGAATGGAATAGCACACATTTAACAGTAGGTATCCCATTATTACGAGAATCAATCCCAATGACATGGCGAATGCAAGTAATATTACCAATATGAGAAACAAAAAGAGGCCGAGCAAAAATCCTTGGTTTTTGGATACTGTTTTTGACGCTAACGGGCGGCTCTTGGACTTTGTTGGATGATTTCTGTCTGCCTCAATATCTTTATAATCATTAAAGATGTAGGTAACAGAGGATGCGATACAAAATATTAATACTGCGTAGGCAGAATTTAATAGATCATTAGCATTGGTGAAAGAATGTGTAAATAATAATGGGGCAAGTACGAAAGAATTTTTCACCCACTGAGTGGGTCTTATTAGCTTTATTAGATCGACTTTAACCAAATTAAAGGGTTACTCATAGTGCGAAGCGGTTCTTTGTTGAATCTAGGGTTAAAGTATACAGTTTTCGCGATCATAGCGATTTCTATCAATATTTTTTTTCAGGAACTCACATATAATATTTATACAGGGCCTTTTGCATTAGAAGCCTCCATGGTTTGTGGGGTTTTTGTAGGATTCTTAACCAAATACTACTTGGATCGCAAATATATATTCTTTTATCGTTTCATCAGTTTAAGGGATGACTTTAAAATTCTTTTTTTGTATATACTCATGAGTGGTTTGTCCACGTTGATATTTTGGGCTTTCGAATTAAGCTTTGATTGGTTGTTTGAGGCGAGGTATATGAGGTACGTCGGGGCTATCATAGGATTATCCATTGGATACGGTCTTAAGTACATTCTTGATAAACAATTTGTTTTCGTCAGAGGGGATTAGATGAAAGTTAGTGGGTGGGGAAATTATCCAAATATTTCATGTCGGTTATATCAACCAGATTCAATTGATGAAATATTGGATTTCATATCTGATGGTTCGGTTTCACCTTTGATATCTAGAGGGATGGGGCGGAGCTATGGTGATAGTGCCTTGTCTGAGAATATTCTCAGCCATACCAGAATCAAAAGTATATCCGACATAGACCCTAACAATGGTGAATTACTTTGTTCAGCGGGGATCACCCTTAAAGAAATATTGGATTTATATGGATGTGATGGGTGGTTTCTTCCGGTCACCCCTGGTACGAAACATGTGACCGTTGGCGGCGCTGTTGCTTCAGACGTTCATGGCAAAAACCATCATGTTGCTGGATCTTTTAGTGAATACGTGGAATCAATAAAGGTTCTAACTGTGAAAGAGGGATTGGTGGAGTGCTCTCGCGAAATCAACTCTGAATTATTTAGAGCGACATGTGGTGGAATGGGTTGACTGGTATCATAGTTGAGGTAAAACTCAGGTTGAATAAAGTAGAGAGCTCTTTCATAGAGCAAAAAACATGTAAATCAGCAAACTTGTTTGAAACATTTCAACTACTAGAGTCACATAAAGAATATACTTATTCAGTAGCATGGGTGGATTGCTTAGCAAAAGGAGCGTCTAGAGGTCGTTCTGTTGTTACATTTGGCGAACACTTAAGTGACGAAGTATTTGTTCCAATTCCAGAAACTAAAATCAATGTTCCATTTAATGTTCCAGATTTTGTTATGAATAAATATTCTGTTAAAGCGTTTAATAAAATATATTATTCAAAAATTACTTCATCGCTGGAAACCCGAAATGTGCATTTTGATTCCTTTTTTTATCCTTTAGATAAAGTCGATAATTGGTATCGTCTTTATGGCAGAAATGGATTTCTCCAATATCAATTTGTGGTGCCATCTGAACAGGCTTTTTCTGTATTTGAGGAGATTTTAATGTTGTGTACTAAATTAGGTATATTGCCGTACTTAGCTGTAATGAAAGAGCTTGGCGCATGCAATAACAATTATTTAAGTTTTCCTAAAAGTGGTATGACTCTTTCGTTGGACTTCAAAATCAGTAGAAGCTTGTTTCCACTTTTGGATAGATTTGACTCCTTGGTTGTTTCAAATGGCGGAAGAGTGTATTTGGCGAAAGATTCAAGAATGTCAGAAGTTATATTTAAACAAGGATATCCCGGTTGGGAACTGTTTGCAGCGGTTAGAGAAAGATACGGTGCTGACGAGATGCTCCATTCTTTGCAATCCAGAAGGATTGGGTTATGAGAGACATAAAAGGGGTCGTAGTATTTGGGGCTACATCCTCTATAGCGACAGCGGTCTTAAAGTATTATGCTACCCGAAGTTACGAAATGTTTTTAGTTGGTCGAGATAGGCATAAACTTCAGAAAATAGCTGACGATATGTTAACTATTGGAGCTAAGACAGTTTATACGGATTCAATGGATTTTACTAAGCATGACGACTTTACTGCAGTAGTTAATAAAGCTTTTTGTAAATTAACTAATGTCGATGTTGTTTTGGTCGCCCACGGAACATTACCTGAAAACAATTTGCTGCAATCGAAATCCTCCGAAACATGGGATCAGATTAAAATAAATGTAGTTAGTACGATATCAATACTCAATGAGGTTGCAAGTAAATTGGAACGGCAAGACGAAGGAACAATCGCCGTGATCACTAGCGTCGCTGGAGACAGATTGAGGGCATCAAATTATTTCTACGGTGCAATGAAAAAAATGATTTCTGTTTACCTGGATAATCTTAGGATGAAATTTTATATGACGGGGATTAAGGTCATTGATTTGAAACCAGGTCCTGTTGACACTCCGATGAACAATAGGGTCAAGAGCGGGTTCTTATGCTCCAAGCCGGAGGATGTAGCTAAAGATGTTGTTGAAGCAATTGATTCTGGCGTAAAGGAAAAATATATACCTGGGCGCTGGAAGTGGATAATGATAATTATTAAATTAATTCCTAATCCTATTTTCAGGAAATTAAGGATTTGAGATAGCCCTTGGTGACCAATTAGTGGCGTGGTACCAAGGGCCGTTTGCTCAATTCACCGGTATTTGTTGTCGTGGTTCTGGATCTGAGATTGGGAGAGTCACTTTGAGTATACCGTCTTTGTAGCTAGATTTTACATCCTTAGACATTATTTCTTGAGGTATCTTTATGATGCGCCTAGACTTTGTAGAAGGTATTTCTTTAATTAGGTAGCTTCGGTTATTGTGTTCCTCATCACTATCGGCTAATTCAATGCAAAGGTTGTTTTTTACAATTTCTACATTTATTTTATCTTTTTGAGCTCCTGGTAATTGAGCAGTCACATAAAGATTTTCTTTGTCGGAATACATGTCTATAGGGAATCCTGTATTCGTGTGTCGATACAGCATTTTGTTACTTCTCGGAGATGCGTTCTGATTAATAAAACTGTCGATGTAATTATTTACCAGACGTGGCAAGTGTTGTTTATTGTTGATATATCCGATTCTTTGAAGCATGGCTACTACTCCTTTTAGCATGTAGTTAATGATATGCAGGTATCATAAACTTTGATACGATTTGTGTCAAGTATATTTACTGATATCGTATTATTATGTCTTTTATAATGATATAAAGACTAAATTATCCAATTGATATACCATGGCAAATAGAGGTTCTAAATAGACATATAGGAGTAGAAATAATGTTTCACATAAAGAGGGTATTTAAGGCCCAACCAGGGCAAGCTAGAAAGGTAGCTACTTTGGCATACCGTGCTGCAGAAGCATACAATCAGGCAGGTATGCGTGGTGATTTTTCAGTTTATTTTAACCCTGGAACGACTCCTGGCGAGAAGAATATAGTAGTATTGCAATGGACTGACGATGCTTTGAGATCTGTGATGAGGGGTGATAACGATATTCCTGATAAATCTTTGGAGATGTGGAGAGAACTAATGGCCCATACTGAAGATAATTGGATAGAAATAAATGAATTCCTTACCCCTGATAAAATGCTTGATTAACGAAACCAGATAGCTATAAATAGTAGTGATTTAGATAGATAGCCGTAAAACTGTCGCACTTGCATGTTGGATTTTCAGTGTTAGCATTGCTTTTTAAGTTATTTATCTAGTTTTATCACTAAGGAGTATCCGATGGCTCAATATATGGTTGTACATTCTCTTAAGGTTTCTGCTGATCAATTCTCTCAGGCTATGGCAGATGATTCTATGCCAGAATTCGCTAAAGCTATGTTTGCTGGCGAAACTCCAGCTAAATGCCTTAAAAGTTGGAATCCCATTCCATATGGAAACACAGACACATTTATATGTTTGTGGGAGGCTGATAAAGAAGAAGATATTGAAGCCACTCTTGGACCTGACATGCTATCGTTAATAACCTGTGATCCGATGGAAGTAGATGAAATAGATTGGGCTCAAATAGCTGCGTCTTAAAACCATTAATTTTTGGAATGCACAATCAGATTGTGTGCTTTTAGATTGAGGGTTGTCGGATTTTATTGACCCTTTGGGAGTAGCGGATTATATTCTTTCTATGTAATTGATAAGAGAGGTCACTATGAGAAATGGTCCACTTATAACCAAAATAGAGGCAATTCACCATGAGTACTCATTGGAGAATGTAGGGAAAGACTACAACACCTTCAACATGGTTTATGAACCAGGATCAGCATTGGATCAAGCGAGTACTATTTTGAGGATTCACACGGATTTAGGAATCGTTGGTGAATATGCAGGTGTTATTGGGCCAGCCTTGGCTGAAGTCAGGAACCTTGCGGGTTACTTACTTGGGAAAGATGCACTAGCTAGGGAGTTTATATATAACGATTTAAAACGTGCCTCGCGTCAATGGGCAGGACTTGGGTTAGGCGTGATAGATATTTGCCTGTGGGATATTGCTGGTAAATTTTATGATGAACCTCTTTATCGTTTACTGGGAGGGGAGAAGCGACCTTTACGGGCTTACGCCTCTACTCTTCATGGTGATGAAAACGGAGGCTTGACGACACCAGCCCATTTTGCAGAATTCACACAACAATGTGTGGATATGGGATATAAGTCATTTAAGGTCCATGGTTGGGGGTTAGCCCGAGATAACATTGATCGGGAAGTTGAAAACGTTCTCAATTTGGGCTCAAAGTTTGGAGATAAGCTAGATCTTTTGATTGATCCTGCTTGTGAAGTGAAGAATTTTGGAGACGCATTGAAGTTGGGACGAGCTTGTGATGAGGCTAATTTTTTCTGGCTGGAGGACCCGTTTCAAGACGGTGGGGTGTCACAATTTGCACATCGCAAGCTTCGGCAAATGATCAAGACCCCAATTTTGCAGACGGAACATATCAGATTGTTGGAGCAGCATGTTGATTTTATAGTTGCTGACGCTACAGATTATGTTAGGTGTGGTGCTCATGAAGATGGAGGTATTACAGGAGCTATGAAAATAGCACATGCTTCGGAAGGATTCGGCCTAGATGTTGAATTGCATGGACCTGGGCCAGTACACAGGCACGTAATGTCGGCAATAAGGAATACAAACTTTTTTGAAGTTGGATTAGTTCACCCTAATGTAGACACCATATGGCCACCAATCTATGAGGATTATCATGACAACTTGGATTGCATCGATTCTGAAGGTAATGTTTATGCACCGGATGGGCCAGGAATAGGAGTTAACCTTAATTGGGATTGGATAAACCATCACAAAGTTGCTGAGGAAGTAATAGCTTAATGGTAAATGCGCTTATATCAAGGCTTGACCCCAATTATCCATATAAGCGACTTCTGAAATAGGTTGTCTTTTGGGCTCAGACCATCTCCCTTTCGATGGATAGCCCAGAGGGATTAACGCCATCGTCATGGCATCGTTAGGTATTCCCAATAGTCGTTTCACGTCGTCTTCATGACCTGAATATAAGGTAGTTAACGTGGCTCCTATGCCATATGCCCTAGCCGCTAGCATCAAATGTTGGACAGCACCATAAATTGATGCCCCTGCTCGCGGGTTTTTGGAGGTCGCCGCATCTCTCAGTATTGCGATGATCCATACCGGAGCATGTTGGATGTTGTTTGCAAGATGTTCTGCACTGAGAAAATTCCTCGGTCCTAAAGAGTCTGATTCATCTGTTTTGTTAAGTATTTTACTTTTCCGTACACCGTAAGCTGAGTCCCATCCTTCTCTATACCATTCTGATATCTGAGCCTTTTTAAGTTTGTCTTTTAATACAAGCCAACCCCAACCTTGATTGTTTCCTCCGGACGGGGCACGTATTGCAGCATTTAACAGGTCTATTATAATTTCGTCTGGAATGGATTCTTCTGATAGATATCTCCTAGCGGGAGTAGAATGAAGAGCGTCCATTAGCCCTATGTCTTTCGGTGTGTTTTTATTCATAAATAACCTGCTTTACTTTCGTTTTATGTTTCTGGATTATCATAAGTTTAGGAATTACTAGTTGATGTTTTTGCCAGATTTAACTCGGAGTTTTAGTATCTTAGTTTCGTCAAGAAGGCGCTGTTCGGTTATGGAAGTAGGTCTGTTCGGGGAATGTATAAGTTTGTATTCAAGGTCATTTAATTGGGATAAAGCATGACTTTTGCACAACTGTCTGCCCTGTATTTCGTAGATATGGCCATTTTTGTCACAACAATCTTTGTCATCTCGCAACTTATTAATCGTGTAGTATTGACATTGGATTGATTCTGACATGCTAAGTTCCCAATATTTTTTGATTAACTCTTCAGTTAGTATTTTTAGATGCGGATTTTCTCTAAACTATTAAGCTTTTGTTAGGTTCCCTGAGTTTAATTGAACCGGTGTTTTTCATTGCATTGCGCCGTTAAGGTTCTATGATAATTTTGACTTGCTCCCGCGGCTCATACAAACTTTCAAATGCTCCCTGTATATTATCAAGTGCCACGAAGCTAGCATCTGATAATAGAGGATAAAGGGATATTTCTTTTTTTCTAATTAATTCTAACGCTTCTAACCAATCTGAAGGACTTTTGCTGGCCGATGTTTGTAAGTTCACTTCTCTTCCGATCCATTCAACCGGAGTTACTTCAACTGGCTCCCAAGGTATCGCTACCAAGACTACTTGGCCATGTCTTTTTGTCATCGTTAAAGCCTGATCGAGGGTGCCCTTTGCCGCTGCACATTCAAACACAATATCAGGTCCTATGCCTTTAGTTTCAGAAACGAGTCTGTCAACAGGGTTTACTTTTATGGGATCTATAACTAAATCAGCTCCCAGTTGAATCGCGACTTCCCTTCTTGCTGGGGATGGTTCAGATACTAAAATGGAACCAGCACCAGCGGCTTTCGCCACTTGCATGCATAATAGGCCAATTGGTCCAGCTCCTATTATTGCGACTGAATCTCCCAACCGCATTTGAGAATTCCTTATTGCCCTCACAGCTATAGCAACAGGCTCACACATAGCCGCTTCCTCATCGGAGACATTTTCTGGTATAAGCATTGGCTCCCATGCCTCCAGCCTTACAAATTCTGCATAGGCCCCATTCGTTCCCATTCTTGGGAGGCTATCACGATAACTATACCTTGGGTCACCGGTAATCCCATAGGGAACTCCTATGGGAGAATCTCCACCTCCACCTATAACTCTGTCTCCAACCTTCCACTGGTCAACGTCTTTTCCTACCTCAACAACAATTCCGCAATATTCATGTCCAATAATTGAGTTTGGTAATAGCACATCGTACATCACAGTATGAACGTCCGTACCGCAAATTGCGCAATACTTGACCTTAACGAGCACTTGATTAGGACTTATTTCAGGTACCGGGATATCTTCAATGGAGAAAATTTTGTTCCCTTTGTAAACTGCGGCTTTCATTTATGGTTCCTTTATAATTAATATTAGTTTATCGTTTATTTCTGCATGGTTTTAATAACATCTGATATGGTTTCTAGGGTTGTTAACACGTCTTCTTTGGAATGAGACTCTGATATAAACCATATTCCTCTGCCATTTATTCTGATTCCTTTCATTCTCATTAATGATACAAATTTGGCATAACGTTCCTGATTGGTATTTTCAACATGTGATCGGTAATCATGCACCTCTTTTCCGTCTGTGAAGCTTACTGCGAAAACTGAGCCCAGTCCTTGGATTAACATGCCTGCTTCTAGTTCTGAATTTATCTTCCTAATACCTTCCATCAGCATGGTTCCTATGGCATTTATTTTGTCATTGACCCTTATTGATGGATCAGAAAGACGATTCATAGCCGCTTTTGTAGCAGCCATCGACATGATGTTGGCATTTAATGTTCCAGAATGAGTTACTGTTCCATTTCCTATGAGTGACATGATTTCTTTTTTTCCGCTTATCATCGATACTGGAAATCCTCCCCCTACAGCTTTTGCATATGTTGCTAAATCAGCCTTTAAATCGAAGAATGCTTGAGCGCCTCCGGCATTCACTCTAAATCCAGTAATTACTTCATCGAAAATCAATAATGACCCGTTTTTATCACAAGAGTTCCTAAGATGATTTAAATATCCAGGTTTTGGCATTATGCAGTTTGTGTTGCACATAATGGGCTCGGTAATAATCCCAGCTATTTGGTCACCGTAATCTGCGAAAGCCTTGTCAACCACCTTAAAATTATTCCATGGAAGGATGATTAACCCAGAGCCTGAATTTTCAGCGATGCCATCACTCATTGGTTCAATTTTGACCCCCCCCTCTCTATTTTTAGTTGCAGGAGGGGCCGCTGTGTTGAAGAAAGCACTATCTGACCATCCGTGATAGTGGCCTTCAAATTTAATGATTTTATTTCTTTTTGTGTATGCCCTAGTTAGGCGAAGTGCTGCTTCTACAGCTTCGGTTCCTGAGCTAGCAAATCGGACCAGTTCTGCGTTAGGAATCATTTTTTGCACAGCTTCAGCGGCTTCAATTTCTATTTCGTGTTGCCCTTGAAATATTTGGCCATACATGGATGCCTGTGTAACAGCATCAAGAATAAATTTAGGAGAATGTCCAAATATAGTGGGGCCCCCTCCGAGCATATAATCAATATATTCGTTTCCATCAACGTCTATGATTTTGCTACCATGGCCTTCTTTGTAAAACAAAGGGTGTGGAGTTTCCGAAAGGCGTACGTTAGAGTTTACTCCCCCTGCTAGAGATTTCAGTGCTCTTTCGTACAGTTCTCCACTTTTACTCAATGATGCGGTTTTTGCGCTATTATTTTTCTTATATTGCATATAGACACCTGTTGGATCTTAAAATTCTTAAAGCTAAACTGAGGGTAGCATAAAATGAAAATCGCCATTTTAGGCCTTTATCACGAGACTAACACTTTTTCAAAAGTAAGAGCTGATTATGATGCTTTTGAGATTTATAGAGGTCACGAAATTATTGACCAATATATAGATTCTCATTCCACTAATGCAGGATTCCTACAGCTTGAAGAATATCCTGAGGTACAGGTAGTTCCATTGGTTTTTGCTATAACCGGGCCAATAGGAACTATTACTAGAGAAGCGTATGAATCTATTAATGAGGAGATGTTATCCAAACTTACTTCATTAGGCCCATGGGATGGAGTTTTACTGTCCCTTCATGGGGCAGCTGTTTCAGAAGACTACCCTGATGCGGACGGTGAAACGTCATATAGGGTTCGAACATTGTTAGGTCCCGATGTGAAAATTGGCATGAGCCTAGACATGCATGCCAATATGTCACAAAAAATGGTCGACAACGTAGACATTATCACCGTGTATAGAACCAATCCTCATCTTGATGCTAAGGCAAGGGCATTTGAATGTGGGAAAATGATTATTGAAGCTATAAAAGGTAATATAAATCCTATTATGTGGTTAGAAACACCACCAGTAGTCATAAATATTGTGAAGCAATTCACTGATGAAGAGCCAATGAAGTCCTTAATGGAAAAACTGGATGAGACACTTTCTTGTCCCAATATCATCCACGGAAGTGTTGCGGAAGGATACCCATATGCCGATGTTGAAGAAATGGGAATGAGTTTTCTATCAATTGCTGACAATGATATTAAATCAGCTCAATCTGCATCGAGGTGGATGGCGGAACAAGCTTGGGAGATTAAAGAGGAATTTATTGGTTCAACTCCTTCTGTATTAGAGGCACTATCTTATGCGGATAGGAATTATTCTGATATTGATGGTCGCCCTTATGTATTGATGGATGTTGGGGATAATATAGGGGCAGGTAGTAGCGCTGATTCTACTTATTTACTGTCAGCCGCTCAGGAATTGGGGATTAAAGGATTTTTACAGACGTTATATGATCCTGAAGCGGTTAAAGATTGCGCTTCAAAGGGAGTGGGCAGCCAAGTTTCATTGTTTGTTGGAGGCAAAACGGATGAAATGCACGGAAGTCCAGTTGCGGTAAGTGGTATAGTCAGAATTTTGTTTCATGGTAAATTTGAAGATGTACGCCCCACTCATGGAGGGTTTAAGCATTATGACGGTGGATTAACTGCAGTTGTTGATACTGAAGATCAACACACTCTCGTGTTGACTAGTATAAGATGTGGAAACACCAGCAGGGAACAGATGTATTCAGTAGGTGTTGACCCAGAGAAATACCGTATCGTTGTCGCGAAAGGTGTAGTGTCCCCCCGTCCCGCATATCAGCCGATCGCGAAGGAAATCATTCTGGTAAACACTCCAGGGGTCACCACTTCAGATTTATCTTTTTTTGAATATAAAAGAAGGCGCTCAAACTTGTATCCGTTTGATAAGGCAGCTAGCTATCCTTCTATAGAATAGCTCTATACTATGCAGGCGGATCTTCTTGAAATAAAGTAACACCCATATCTAAATATTTGCCTCGTTCCTCTGGCTTGGTTCCCGTACCCATCGCGAGACCGATGCCTGTGCCATCTAGTTGTGCTGCCACATTACGCATACAGTCGTCAACGCTTGCTAAAGGATATCCTTCGTGTCCTTCCATGTTGAAGGAGAGGTCATTAGGACCAAAG
>CEVA01052696.1_pt1 | contig 13772 bp, 23 predicted proteins | sample 361521 | NCBI WGS metagenome assembly CEVA01 (sample SAMEA2622823, study PRJEB7988) | marine metagenome | isolation source: saline water (ENVO:00002010), including
ATAGTGTTCATGAAGTCTTTTATAATGAAGACGGTAGTATTTATGCCCACACCGAAGACCCAATTACTATTGTTGGAGAAACCGAAGCAGAAGCGGTAGAACAAGCGGAGCAAATATTGAGAGACATAAAGGACACGCCAGTTCTTGTGGCGTCTGAAATAAAATTTAAAGACCATGAAATAGAATTATGAAAAATTACAAAGGAATACCCCTTAACGACGACGACCTTGAAGAAGTCATGGCTAGTGATTTTCCGAGGGTTTATATACACGACATGAAAGATGGTCCAGATGAAAATTGTTCTATGGAAATTTCTACCAACAAAGCTTTTGACGAACTCTTTAAGAAAGAAAAAAATCGTAAGCGAGTTAGCAATAAAGGAATACAGGAGTTTTTTACAGAGCTACTCGAAAAGGGTCTAGCTAAAGAAGATGGGTACGATTTAAAGACATTAGACAAGTGTAAGTCAAGTAAACTTTACAAATAGACGGACAAATGTAAAATGAATATAGCATTACCAATTTTATTATTAGTATTCGGGGGTTTAAGCTTTTGGATTCTTACAGAGTCAAAAGTCAGATGGTACATTAAGACTGCTTGCATCTCTGTATTTTGTTTGTTTACAGTAATTTTTTGGATGTCTATTCATACGTTTTTAGGCTGGCCAGCGTTAGAGTCAAATATGCCAGAGAAAATGGCCGTACATTGGATAATTATCAAAGAGCCAAATAAAACGACGGGATTCAAAGGTAAAATATATATATTATCTGAGTCAATGGACAAAGCTGGTTCAAATTTTTTAGCTGATTTTTTCGGATATGGAAAAAATAGAGTTGAACCTCGTTTGTATGGATTAAAATATGACCGAGAGCTACACGAACAGCTAGAGAAGGGAGTAATGTCTAAATTGAGACAAGGAAGGCCTGTGGCTGGCAAATTTATTAAGGCGAAGGGCGAAGGTAAAGCTAAGTCAGGCAATCAAGAGTCGGACAAAAAAGGAGGGGGGAGTGAATCTCAAGAACAAAAGTGGGAGTTTCACGAGTTGCTTCCTTCTGAAATACATGAGAAGCCAGCACAATGACGAATGCAAAATTACCTTCATATATAGTTCCTTACGGTGAACGCAAAAAGTTTTGCAGAAAAATTAGAGATACAGAAAAAGAAATACAAAGGCTTAAAAATAAAAAGAAGTGGAAAGAAGCGGCTCAATTAGGTTATACTTTAAGAAACTCTTGGTGGGGTTATAAAAGGTACTCTCAATGAAATATTTAGATGACAACGAAGTTAAAGAACTTCTTTCTGGTCACTTTTCGTCCGTAATAGATTGCGTTGAGTCTGCGTTCGTAGATTCTACCGCAGACATGGTTCCTAAAATTTATCTTAATTCAGGAAATAATCAGCAAGGGGATTATAGAGCAATGCCAGCGGCGTTAGGGGGCTATGCGGCACTAAAATGGATTGGTGTATTCCCCAATAACCCGAAAGGCGAAAACCCAATGAATCGAAAGCTTCCGACAACCATTGGCACTTTGATTCTAAACGATAGATTTACGGGGTTTCCTTTAATGGCTATGGATTGCACAGTCCTTACTGCTTATAGGACAGCCGCTACTTCTGCGATAGCCGCAAAATACTGTGCGCCAGATCGAGTAGAGGAAATAGCTCTTATAGGTTGCGGGGATCAGGCTTATCATCACGCTTTAGCGTATAAAGAAATTTTCCAAGATTTTAAAATATCTTTACACGATAGAAATATGGAAGCCGCAGTGAATCTTTCTCTAAAACTAAAAAAACATGGCCTGAGTGAATCAAAATTTAGTTACAATGTTAAAGATGCTGTTTCAAATGCAGACATAATTACTACTCTTACCCCCTCTACAAAACCTTATCTTAATATATTAGATTTAAAAAGTAATTGCCACGTTAACGCTGTCGGTGCAGACGCGGTTGGGAAGCGCGAGTTAATGTGTAATGTGATTGACGGAGCAGCAGATATTATAGCGGATGACCCCGAACAAGCGTTTCACTCAGGAGAGTTACAATACAATGAATGGCCTTATCTTAATGTTTTAAATTTTTCCAATTTTCTTAGGGATCACAAATCCATGCAGTTAAATAAGGGGGTTTCAGTGTTCGATTCTACTGGCGTATCAATAGAAGATATTGCTGTTGGAATTTTAGTTCATAATTTATACCATGATAACGAGGTAGAAAGATTCCACTAAATGAGTTTAAACTCTAAAGATAAAAAAAAGTTAAAAAGTTTTCTTAGTTCGTTAAAAGAAAAAAGAAGAACTTTCGTAGGCTACCCCGTTAACACGGCTTTTGATTATTCTGAAATTTCAGATTTTTTAGATTTTCCCATAAACAATGTTGGCGACCCTTTTGACTCCAGTTACTATGGTATAAATTCTAGAGAGTTCGAAACAGAAGTTTTAAATTGGTTTGCTAAGCTATATAAAGCTCCACTAAATAATTATTGGGGATATGTTACAAACGGGGGAACCGAAGGCAATATGTACGGTCTTTATCTAGCTAGAGAAATTTATCCCAAAGGCGTAGTATACTATTCTCAGGACACTCATTATAGCGTTAGCAAAAACATCAGGATGCTTGGAATGGATCATGTAATGATAAAGTCTAGGCGTAACGGAGAAATGGATTACGATGACTTTAAGTCTATGCTTTCAACTTGGAGATCAGCACCGCCTATTATATTTGCGAACTTAGGAACAACAATGAAAGAGGGAGTGGACGACATAAGCCAAATAAAGGAAGTTTTAAAAGAGTTAGCTATACCTGAATATTATATTCATGCGGATGCCGCTATGGCAGGAATGACTTTGCCTTTTATTGATGGTTCAAATTTTTATAATTTTCAAGACGGCATTCAAAGCGTGTCCATAAGTGGTCATAAAGTGATAGGTTCACCAATTCCTTGTGGCATTGTTTTAGCCTTAAAAAGCAATGTAGGAAGAATAGCTAGAGCAGTAGAATATGTAGGAACCTTAGATAGCACTGTAAGCGGTTCACGAAATGGGTTTACACCTATATTGTTGTGGTATGCTATTAAAAGTAAGGGATTTAATGGGTTTAAAAAAGTTATAAGGAACTCCTTAAGAAGTGCGGAATATACAGTTAATAAAATGAACGAAAACGGAATACAGGCTTGGAAAAATGATTATGCCATAACAGTAGTATTTCCGAAACCCTCCAAAGATGTTTGCGAAAAGTGGCAAATGGCTCTCCAAGATGGATTAGCTCATATTCTGTGTATGCCTCAAGTTACTCATGAGCTTATAGATGAGCTTGTAAGTGACATTTTAAATAAATAAGATTGATTTTTTAAGTATAAACTTTAAAATATTTACAGCCATGAATAGACGAAATTTTATAAAGACCATGACTGCTGCAACCGCAGCAACCACAACATTACCTCTAACTTCTCTTGGGGAGGAGCCGATGGGAACCCTTACTGGAACCACGCCCCCGCCATCATGGTATCGTTGGGATTACAGGGTTTACTGTTATGAAAGAGAGCAAGGCGAGTGGTTGTTTAGCCAAAACATTCGGGGTAGTTTCGCTCACCAAAGAGAGTATATGACTTTTGATGAGGAGAACGACCTTACTTGGAACGGTTATTGCGGTTGGATGGACGGTGGCAAATTGCATTTTACTTCTCTTGAGGAAGCTCAAGATTTCGTTGATATGCACGTTAGAACTAAAGAGGATATTAATATCGTGGATTCTATTTATGATATTTATTATGTTTCTAGAGAGCTAGACGAAAAAGAAGTCAGCAGCGGAGAATACAAAGAAACAGAAATAAAAGTAGCCCACTACTGGTTTAATGGTGACACAGGTAGACAAATTCATTGGGTCTCAGAAAAACCCTATACAGATTACTCAAAGGTTGAATTTTCATGACTCCTTACGAACATAAAATTGAAGAAGAGAAAAATAAAATAAAAGCTCAGGAAGCTGCGCTGGAATGGGTTCCCTCCTTTGCTTCTACAAGGAGAAAGCTTAGCAGTTTTTTGAGAGAGATGGAACCTTTTAAGCTCCACCAGAACGAAATTCCACTCATAATTAAACTTGTTGAAAATCCAAAATACAAAACCTCGAAGTTGTTTGGGGGCGCGGTAGATTTGTTTACTCACGATTGTATTCATGTTTTACTTGGCCGTGGGCTTCTGCCTAAAGATGAGGCTTTTGTAATTGGGTACACTATGGGTTCTGGAAAGAATATGAAACGATGGAAAAGGAATCTTTTTATGTTTTTTTCTAAATATCTTTATCCAAAAGAATATAAATTTGGAGAAGAAGAAAGGTTTATTTTTAATATGGGGGTAATGGCTGGCTCAAAGTGTCCTACAAATTTGGCTGAAATAAATTTTAATAAATATTTGAACAAGCAAATAGGAACTCTCAGAAAGGAGTTGAAAATAGATGTAGACTTTTTGGAAAAATGTTACAAACTAGAGTCAAAATGTTTTGATTCTCCCGAAAGTCAAAGACTAAAAGCATGACTGAACCTGTAAAAAATTATTTTGGCTGGATAGGGACATTCTTAGTATTGATTGGCTATTATTTAAATGCTAATCAAATTACTTTGTGTTGGCCCGTGTGGATAATTGGAAATTTCTTAGTGGGGATATATTCCTTACAAAAAGAAGCTTACCCAACGGCTGTTTTATCTTTTACCTTAGTAATAATGAGTATATACGGATATTTTAAATGGCTATGAAAAATGAATTTCAGGAAATAATTAAAGATGTATTAGTTGAATATTCTTGGGATAATGACGCTCAAAAGATTGATTTAACTAAAGAATTGTCGAGAGATTTGCTATCTGAAGCCATAGAGGGAAAGATAAAAGAAAAATTTCATATTTTTAGAATAAATAGGATTCTTACTGATAATCTTCCTCGCCCCTTGGAAACGGGAACAAATTCACCGCAGTCATGATAAATGGATATATTCCTAACTGAGTTGTAGTGACTCACTAAATCTGTCTGTTAGTAGGTGAATACGTCGATAGGGGCGGGGATTTTTCTTGTAAAATAAAAAAATTTTAATACTATTTCCTTATGGATGATAGTAAAAAAACTCCAACAGTCGTAGTATTGCCGGAAGGCTCTAAAGTTCCAGCGGACGTAGAAAAGCGTTCTAAAATTATTGGTTTTGTCCGTGAAGATGGATCAATCCTATTAAACCAAGAAGGTAAGGATGATCTTATTTTTAGCAACATGAGTCAATTTTTTAAATATGTTGGAGAAGAAAATGATTAAATATTATGAAAAAAGATTGGCAAAGTAAAATGTCTGAAGAACTAAACAGAAGGTTCGCTTCTCATAGAAATAAGATCAGGTGGAAGGACTACGAAGTTCAATTAATTAGAGATAATTATCTGAGGTTATCAGATAAGGAAATTCACGAACAGCTTTTGCCCCATAGACCACATAAGGCAATAACTTATAAGCGTTGTGCTATCGGTTGCCATAAAAAAATGCAAAAGCATCAAGCGTGGACAAATGAAGAAATAAGTTTACTTCATAAACATTGGAAAAACTACGACCAAAGACAGCTAAAGGAAAAATTTTTCCCAAATAAAACAATAGAACAAGTTAGGTCAAGAAAAATGCACGATGGACTTAAAGGTCGTCGTATTTGGAGCGAAGAAGAAAGGGAATTGTTATTTAAACACGGAGCAAATTACACTCATAAACAAATGCACGAACTTTTTCTCCCTAAAAAAACTCCTAGACAAATAATCGACATGAGAAAATATTTTGGAATTAAAAGGAAAAAAAATGCGCGTTAAATTAATATCTCTTACTCAACCTCAAATTAGCACTCCTGACCGCGCTGGCATGAGCGCGGAAGATGTTATTGCATATTGCGCCAGAGTTTCAAATCCCAAAAATCAAATGAATACAGCAACCGCTCCAAAGTTGCTGAAATTTTTAATAAAACATAAACATTGGTCGCCTTTTGAGCTTGCAAGTATGTGTGTAGAAATAAAAACAAGCAGAGCTATTGCCGCACAAATATTGCGCCACAGGAGTTTTAGTTTTCAAGAGTTTAGCCAAAGGTATAGCGAGGCAACGGACATGGAGCCTTTAGAATTACGTTCTCCTGCCGAAAAAAATAGGCAAAGCAGTAGCGATAAAATAGATGATACAATAATTAACAATGTTGCTAAATATTCAATGGAACAATCTCTTAATTGTTATAATAAACTTATAGCTCAAGGAGTAGCGAAGGAATGCGCTAGGGCAGTTCTTCCATTAGGCACTCAAACAACTATGTATATGAACGGGACGGTTCGTAGTTGGGTTCATTACATAGATTTAAGAACTGAAGAAAATACACAGAAAGAACATAGAGAAGTTGCGGAAGAAATTAAAAAGATTTTCACCCAGCAATTTCCAAACGTAAGTGAGGCGTTGGAATGGAAGTAAAAAAGCTTATTAATATGCAGTCGGATTTGGGGGAATTAGTTTACCTCAAAGACAGTGATATACATGGCATAGGTCTTTTTGCAAAACAAGATATTTTAAAGGATACATTTATCCATTATACTCATGGTTATCATCCTCGGTATAAAGATTGGGTTAATTTAGTTCCTAATTGTAAATATAATCATTCTAAGGAGAATGAAAATTGCGAAATAATTATAGAAGAAAAAACTATGAAAATGGTTGCTTCAAAAAATATTAATAAAGGGAAAGAGCTTCTTGTAGACTATACAAAAAACGAAATCCTTGAGCAACCCCAAGAAGAATGGATAAAATAATATGAAGACAAAACCCCCTTGTGGTATTTAGGTTGCCTTAATTTAGAACTTTATGAAAACTATAAACAAATACAAGCTAGAACTAACCCCTTACTTTAACTGTAAGGACAAAGAGAAAAGCGATTTATCAGCTAATTATATGTATGGTAAATTTCTTTCCTATCTTAGCGAAGATGATTATATTGGTGCTAGTTTAGCCAAGAGATTTATTCGCAAAGGTTGGAACTGTTGTAATATTAACGATTATCCAGATAGCAACTTTAAAGCTCATTACAAAGAAGCTACTAATAATCCTAAGTATAAAATGGTAAAAAATAAATTTTATTGCGAACTATAATAAGAACACAAATAATAAAATGAAATTATCCAGAAAAGAATTTAATATTTTAGGCTTACCTAGTGATTCTTGGTTTTTTGCTTATAGAGATAGAACCCCAAATGGTTCATCCATCCAGTCTCCCGAAGTCGATGAGTTGATAGACTATTTACTTAAAGGCTTTGATGAGGAGAATGATGAGGAAACCAATACCGTAAGAAGAAAATTTCGTGAGGCATCGGGCTGTTTTGATGAAGATGGAAATTTGCAAATCTGGGGCTGTGATGATGATGGTTATGATTCACGAAAGAGTTTTGAAGGTTTTGTTGAGTCTGTTGTCTGTAAATATTCTCAAGGAGCCACCGACCTAATACCCGAATCAGAAAGCAAATCATGACCGACAAGCAAATACTGGATGAAGTTTACAGAAGGCTGGTGTCTGAAAGAGAAAATTATCGTAGCCAAGTTCAAGGGTGGCTGTTTGGCGATCCATTGATAAACTTTATCGAAGAAGAGTGGCAAAAGCAAGATGATATAGAAAACACTACGTTTAGTAAGCATTGGTATATGGATGTAAGCGAAATGGAAAAACATCGTGGACTAGAAATAGGAGAAGATGGCACAGTAAAAAGCTTGGAATGAGAATTGAATCAGAAATAAAACTAGACTACAAGGACGTTCTTTTGCGCCCCAAGCGTTCAGAACTTACGTCTCGTAGCGAGGTAGACTTGATGCGTACTTTTACCTTCAAGAACGCTGGCGCAGACGGCGCTGGTAATCCGGACTACGGTTGGACAGGTATTCCTATTGTGGCGGCTAACATGGATACCACGGGTACATTCGAGACTGCAAAGGTGCTTGCCCAACATCATATGCTTACCTGTATCAGTAAACACAATGATGTAAAAAAATGGGTGCATAAGCTGAATGGCTACGGAGTTTACAAATCTCAAGAGCAAAGGTTCGCAAATAAAGAGAGTTGGAAATATGAGCGCGGTGCGGATAATTGGCAGAATAGAATTTACGACCATCTCTGCCCTTCTATTGGTATTAAATACGACCCAGATAAATATGATGATTTAGATTACCTGAGAGATATCCAGTGGAAATTTTATTGGAATAGATTTGTTTGCATTGACATTGCAAATGGTTACAGCGCAAAGTTCTGCGACTTTATCAAGAAAGTTCGTGAAGAGCATCCGCACATGATTATAATTGCTGGTAACGTAGTTTCCGGAGAAATGACAGAGGAGATTATATTAAGTGGGGCAGATATTGTTAAAGTTGGGATTGGCGGGGGTAGTGTATGCACTACTCGTATACAGACTGGCGTTGGATACCCTCAATTATCGGCTGTTATCGAGTGCGCTGATGCTGCTCACGGTATCGGCGGTCATATCATGGCCGATGGAGGTTGTGTCTGCGCTGGGGATGTATCCAAAGCATTTTGTGCTGGTGCTGATTTTGTTATGCTTGGCGGGATGCTGGCAGGACACAATGAGTCTGCTGGACAAGAAGAAGAAGTAAAAGGAGAAAGATACAAGACGTTTTATGGAATGAGTTCTGACACAGCCATGAATAAATATCACGGTGGAGTTGCAAGCTATCGTTCTTCAGAAGGAAAAACCGTAAGAGTAAAACATCGTGGAAGGCTTAAGGATACTATAGAAGATATTCTTGGAGGGCTACGCTCTACTTGCACTTATATTGGAGCTAAAAGACTAAAGGATATGCCCAAGTGCGCTACATTTATTAGAGTATCACAACAGTCAAACGAAGTTTTTGGAAAAAATGTATAATATTGATGATGTTACTTTTGTTTCTGGCTATTGGATGGTAGAGAGGCCAATAAAGTACGAATTTAATCATTACCATAAGCTGATACCTAAAACTTTTTCTTTGCTTGAAAATAAAAACGTAGCATTTTTTTACGAAGACAGGGGCTTTCTTGATTATCTCAATAAACACATTAAGACAAAAAAATTTTTATCTTATTATTTGCATTCAATTGATCTTCCCGCTCACGAAATAACTAAAGATTATGTTAACACTTGTAAAGAGCAGGACGTAGCAAGCCTTAAAAAAATATACCCTTACAAGGAAGGGGGTCTTTTGTGGTACGAGCAAGTTGAAAAGGGGCTAGAAAAATGGCCGATGATGAAGGATCATGAGCCTTCTTATTTTACCCAAACTTGCATAATGTTCAGTAAGTCATTTCTTGTGAAAGAAATCATCAAGAAGAACCCTTTTAATACTAACTATTTTGCTTGGGTCGATCTATCCATAAGTAGGTTTAAGCATAATAGAAAAAATGCTGATTTTACAAAGTTTGACTTTACTAACAAATATATGTACCATTATAGCTCCTTTGTGAGATACTATGGAAAACGACAAAAAGTAAACGGTAGCTTTATGTTTGGACATAAAAGTAAGTGGGAAGAATTTCTGCCTCTTTACGAGAGCGAATTAATAAAACTAAAAAATTCAAAATATTGCCATTCAGACGAAAGCGTGATAACTTCTGTTGTTAATAAATCGCCAGATCTTTTTAAGGCGATAGATGACGGAGAAAGACCAAGAATTGGGCTATTGCCCAAAACGAAAGCAGATTAATTAGAGAGATGTCCAAATGGGATTAGCTCATCAACAGGCTTGGGATAAGGTAAAGAGTCAAATTTTTGGCTCGGTGTGCGAGGTTGCCAGAAGAACCCCTTGGGGCTTTAAGCGTGACGACGATAATATAGATAACAAAACCGTTAAAGAATATTTAGGCTCAAAAGATTTTTTTGATACAGTCATTCTGCATATTTTGTCTGGAGAGGGAGAGGGTCAGAGCCAAATAATAGATGTCTTGAATCATGCTTACGCAAATTCAGTTAAAATTCTTGTTTTAGAACATAACCCTTATCACGAAGACTGGAATGATTTATCTAGAGAAATGATTTCTTCTAAACCTAGAGACATTGATTTCATAAGAAAATGGATTAGTGCTAAAAAAGAAAAATTTGATGAACACACCATAGGAAACGGAAGGAACTTATTAATTTCTTTTACCACGATGCAGCCCTTGCATTTGCCTCAATTAAGTAACGATTATTTAAAAGAAAATATAGATAAAAAATATGTTAGCTCTTCCGACTGCGGAATAGATAAAAAATTTAAAGTTTACACTCATACCAGTGAATACAAAATAGATTTTAATTTACCCGAAGGAAAAATTTATTGGACAATAGGAGGGGGGCTGTCTTATGAGTCGATGAGTTCTAATAATGAAAATATTTTATTTGATTCAGTTTTACTTCAAGTATTGCGTTGTGGTTTTTTATATAAAGTAGACAAAAATAAGTTAAAAAGAATTTTCAAAGACATAGATAAGATCGGTAAAGGTTCTCCAGACACCTTGCCCCACTGGTATAATAGACCCAATCTTTGGAGAAAGGTAAAATCTAACGAGGTAATTCCGAATAGCATAATTCACAAAAACATAGAAGATTTAAATTGTGAAAATCATACCGTATATGTTTCAAGTATAAATAGGAGATTTTGGAGGCATTTGGAATCAAGGAATAATATAATTGACTCTTGGACTAAAAGAGATTTTCCAGTTTTTTATCCAAGAGGGACTCATGAAAAAATACCCATATTGTTTGAGGACTTTGAATTATGTTGGAAAAATAATTTATCAAAGTTTATATCCTTGACCAAAGATATAAATTATTTTCAATATGGCATATTTTATACTGAAGCTTATTTATTTTGTTGTGTCTGTGATTTACTTGGAGTTGATTTAATTTTAGAATCCGGAACAGCTAATGGTCAATCCACTGAAGTATTTGGGACTTACCTAAATAAAGATATTATTTCTATAGATTTTGATAAGTTCTATCATCAACATCAAAATACATCCCAAAGGCTGAATGAATATGAAAACATTAAGCTAGTAAAAGGAGACTCTCACAAAGAGCTACCCAAGTTGGCAGAACAAAATAAAGATAAAAAAATTGCAGTTTTTATAGATGGCCCAAAATGGCAGGAAGCTAGAGACTTAGGCCAAAGTTTAACAAAAAAATACAAAAACATTTTGTGCGTTGGCTACTATGACCTTGAAAACGCTAGAGTAATAAGAATGTTATCAAATAATCCAAATAAAATTTTTGATAGTCAAGACATCGAATTTATAAACAAAGACTACTGGTATCTTAATGATAAAATACCAAATAATTATCTTGAAAAATATCCCAAAGGGCCAAGGCTAACGATTGAAGTTGTTTAAGATGTCTTACCGAACTCCAAATAAAGAGTATCAAAAAGTTTGCCCTTGTGGCAAATCTTTCAAAGCAAAAGGAGCAAATGCTATTTATTGTAGCCAATCCTGTTGCTCTCATTTTAGTTACATTCGTAGAAAACCAACGGCTCCCGTGTGGGAGCCAAAAGAATTGTCGTGCGCCTTAGAAAGCTGTGGTAAAAAGTTTACGCAAAAAAGCAGGAACCAAAAATATTGTAGCAAGGATTGTTCGCATATAAAAAACCACGGATCATTGCCCATTGGAGAAATAGAAAAAGTTTGTGTAACGTGCGAGAATACTTTTAAAACCAAAGCTCATAATCAGAAGTATTGTCAAATATCCTGCCAACCATCATATTCGCCAGTTGTTCCCCAAGGGGAGCTTAAAGAGAGAAAGTGTGAGTTGGAGGAGTGCGACAATAAATTTACGCCTCCCACAAGCTCGCCAAACAAAAAATTTTGCTGCAAGGAACACGCTTCCCAACATCATAAAAAACTTTACCGATTAAATCTAAAACCTAAAGTAACCAAAACATTTACTTGCGAATGGTGTAGAGAAACTTTTGAAAAAACGGGTTATGAAGCCAACCTAAAGCAAGTTAAGTTTTGTAGTACCAAATGCAACGTAAAGTCGTTACAGGCAAAATCAAAATCAGTCACGAATCATTCTCCTAAAATAGCTTTAACAAAAAAGGGTAAAGTAAACAACCAAGGAGATGTTAAACTTGGCCTTCCAGACTACCGATTTGGTGATTCTACATTTTGCACATATTGCGGAGATTCTTTAATAGGGGTACAAAGTGACGTTGACCACTGTATTCCTCAATCGTTTTTTTTAGATGTAGGAGTTCCGCATTCTAACGCCAGAGGCTTAACCTGTCCTTCTTGTCATAAATGTAACTCTCTTCTTTACAATAAAATTTTTGACACCTTCAAACAGAGAAGGGAGTATCTTACGGACAAATACCAAACGGTTATCGACAGGTATTTTAATGAGGAAAATACATGGACGGAAGAAGAATTGGACGAGCATGACTATGATTATGTTTTAAGGAAGTTTATAGAACAAAAGATATGGAACAGATATGTTCTTTTAGATAAGGTTAATTGGCCGTTTTCCGCTGAATATGGGGGGATTATCGAGGCTGTTGAATTTGACATTAAATATACTGAGGAATTTAACGAGGCTCAATTACCCTTTATGAAAAGATTTTTTGAAATAAAATAATTAAGTTGTTTTAGATGAAAAATATGTTATTATTATTGAATGCAAATAAAGATTGAAGAAGGGTTTTTGATTTGGCATAGAATTACTAATCCTCATTTATATCTCAAAGGAGTCAAAGCTACTGAAAGAAAAAAAGAGATTGCCGAGTATATAAACGATGTTTTACAAGAGCATATCGAATCCATGAACAGCCTTATGGATGATGACTCACCTGACAGCGGCTTTGAAGATCAAGCGGAGTAATTATTATGGAAGAAGGAATCATATTTACCAAGGACAAAACCGAGCTAGAAGTTTTTTTTCTAAAACCTCAAGACCCTCCCAAAGAATTATTTTTGGACGATGCTCCCGCCTTCAACGAGATGGATGTAAAAGAAAACTCCGATGGAGTCACACTAGCTAACTGTATGGGGCATTATGCGTATGATAATGAAGGGACAGTCACGGAGATTAAGGACTCTTGTTGCCCTATTGGCCCAAAGGGAGAAACAGGCCCAGCGGGAATAAATGAAGATGATACTCTTTATAGTGTTATATTTGATTCTGTAAAAAGATTTGAAAATACGCAGTTAAATATTTCATCCGAAACATCACAAGAAATATTAACTATGGTAATAGAAAAAAAAGTAAAGGCTCTTTTGGAGTATAAAGGAAATTTAGACTAATGAAAAATAAACTATATAACGCACTCAAAGCTAGATATGAAGCTCAAAAAGCAGAAGCAGAAGCTACATTAGCAGTATATCTTAATAATGCTGCTGGAATTGGAGAGCATCCTCAAATTGTAGACGAAATGGATAAGAAAGTAGAACAATACGCAAATGCTAATGATTGTCTTGAGGCTCTTGAGCATATCAAAGTTAGCGTAGAAGATCAATATAATTAAAAATATTCTTGATTTTTTTAAAAAAATGTTCATAATAATGATATGAGTAAGTTAAGTGTAATAATCTACATGAACATTTTGATTCTAGCTGCAAGCGCAAACCTGTGTTTCTCTCAATACCCAACCCCTAGTTATTCAGCACCAAGCATGAGCCAGCAGCAGTTCAATGCTGCTAGGCAGGGGCAAATGTATAGCGGTTTTCAGAATAATTACCAGCGACCAAACGCAAACTATGGTTTTCAACAGCCAAATAATTAC
>CEVA01242778.1_pt1 | contig 13745 bp, 12 predicted proteins | sample 361521 | NCBI WGS metagenome assembly CEVA01 (sample SAMEA2622823, study PRJEB7988) | marine metagenome | isolation source: saline water (ENVO:00002010), including
TAAAGCCCGTACAGCACAGCTCAAAGCGCTACTTAAAAATAAGCAGGGGCTTTGGGATTCGCTGTTACGTTTGCTTGAGCTTGCTGAAGAAAACACGCAAACCATTCTACAAGGGCAGCCGACAGATTGGCAGCAATGGCACTATGGCAAGTTGCAGGGGCAAATTAACCAGGTGATGCTTGAACTGGGTGAGCGAAGCGCCGCACAAATTAAAGCCTTTTCACAAACTACATGGGTGGCTGGCATTAATTTAATAGATGCGCCACTAAAAGCCGGTGGTGTAACGGTAAATGCAATGACGCAGCTTTTACAGCATCGCCAGCTTGTGGCCATTGATAATTTTATGGTTGACCGAATTAAAGACGTATTAAGCGGTAAGGCTGATTATATTCGATCGCAACTTGGTCTTGTGATGATGGGGGCGCAAGATAGCGAAACTGCTAAAAAAGCCATAGCAGAAAGTTTAGGCGAGAAAAAGATGTGGCGCGCTAAGACGATTGTGAACACCGAGCTTAGCCGCTTGTATAACACAGCAAGCCATATGCGCATGAACGAAATTGGTGATGCAGTACCAGGCATGGAAAAAGAGTGGCGTTTAGGTCGGCGTAAAGAACACCGCGTTAGTCACTTGGCCGCAAACAATACTCGCGCTGCTGCAAATGAACCTTTTACTATTGGGGGCATTAAGATGATGCACCCTCATGACCCCAAAGCGCCAGCAAAAGAAACAGTCAATTGTAGCTGCTTTACGGTACCAGTGATGAAGCACTGGGAAGTTGATAAGACACGTGCAGTAATTGAATAAGCTGTGGTATTTTAAAGGGAGTTTAAATAGTTTAAAGGAATTGCTGTGGGGAATTTTAATAACAACCTTATTGCTAAATGGCGAGAACGGTTCGAGGTTATGGTTAGATTAACATTGGGAATTCCAATAATACTAGCTGGTTTACAGTTAGCGCTGGTTGGAAACCAACTTAGTTTTGATTTAACTAAGCTGGCAACATGGACGAACACAGAAAAAGTGTTTGCTTTACCTTTGGGTGCATTTGCTTTATTTGCGGCTGTTACCTCACTTATTGGTTTGTACCATCGCAGCATGTTGTTAAATAGGCAGTTGGAAAAGGTCCAAGAGCAAATAGCAATTTCTAATAAGCAATTTAAACGCTCTGAGGAACAATTTAAGCTGTCACAAGAGCAGTTTGCTTTGGCTGCTAAGAAGGAAAATTATTACTTTTATACTGAGCACTGTAAAAAGATTAATGAAGAGGTATCTGAGCATATTAATAATTTAGAATCATTTATTTCGGAGAATAAAAATAAATATGGCAGGTTTTTATTTGACTTTCGTATTTTCTATGAACTTTGCTTCCCAGAAAATAAGTATGATTCAATGTTAGTTTTCGAACATAAAGCTCAAGACTTTCATTATGAAGAGCAGCTTACAAAATATAAAGAAATACTTTCTCAGTTATTATTGAATTCGGAATTCAAACGGATAACAAATGATGACCTTTATTCATGTTTGATAAAAAACCTGTTTAGTTCAGGCTTAACTTATGTTCCTAAATATCTGGATAGGGACAGTGATAATAAGTCTAAAATTATATATGAAGTATTTAATAGCCTTGAGATTATTTTTCAAGTGCTTACTCATTATCGCTTAGTTAAGGTCGAAACATGTGAGCAATGTAAACATTTAATCAAAAAGCTAGAGCAAGCATATATTGGAGCCAATTTTTCCTAAAACCCTTTAATTTAGCCCTTCAACAAAACCCCTTACCTTAAAGACTCATTAGCCATATTCACAACCATTGAGGGCAACATAATGAGTCTTTTTGCTTTACTTTCGAAAGGCCACGCTGTTTTAGAAATTGCATCTAAAGCGCTTGAGCTATACGAAGAAGTCGTTGACTTAGGCGACGACAATAAACCTAAAACCGATGAACGTGGCAACACGCTTACCAAAAAACAAATCCGCCAAGTTAAGCCAGATGAAGTGTTCGACTTTAAAGTTGAGCGCGAAACAGGCGTTGTTAAAGCGTTAACTAAAGCAGGCCAACGTGTTGAAGGCGTACTTGCGACCGCAGACCTTGCTAAAGCGGTACTTGCTAGTGATGGTGACAATACCAGTGAGCTTGCACACGCCTCTGATGATGCTGCTCAAGCATTGTTAGCCAAAGCTGAGCAAGAAGCGACAGCAAAGGCAAAAGCAGCGGCAGCTGAAGCTGATGACATTATTGCTAAGGCCAAAGCAGATGCAGAGCAAGAAGCAACTGCGAAAGCGAAAGCTGCAGCTAATGAAGCAGAAGCTATTATTGCCAAGGCTAAAGAAGAAGCTAAAGCACTTTTAGAGCAAGCTGAAAAAGACGCTGCAGCAACAAAAAAAGCGCCAGCTAAAGCTGCGGCTAAGTAAGGGGCTAAATTATGTTGACCCTTTTACCAACAGGAACCGGCTTTTTAGGCAATCGCGCATTTGTTGAGGCTAAATCATCTGATTATCACGATGTGATGACGCTTGTGACTGCAGAGCTGCGTAAGTTGCTGGCAACTAACTCGCGTGATAGCTGGGTTGATATTACGGCTTTTTATGCTGACAAAGTGGTGGTTCGTAAAGATGGCCGCTACTGGGCATACCCTTATGCGGTGAATGAGTTAAATCAGGTGACGTTTGAAAACGCCATTGAAGTCGTCAAAGAGTACAAGCCCTCTGACGTGGTTAAGTTAACCGAAGCCTGGTATGACGAAACTAAGTTTATTGAAGCCAGTAATGTTAAACCTAGTAAGTTTTTAGTGACATTGATTGAGGTGGGTAAAAGCTTAAATGGTGTTGACTATCCAGCCCACGTTCTGCGTGAAGCAGCCCCTTTGTTTAACGGTGCTAAATGCATGGTTAAGTCTGATGACGACCATCTTAAAGGCACTGCCCAACACTTTAATAACCTAATTGGCCAGTTCAGCAATGCACAATTTGTTGAAGGTGTTGGCGCAGGTAAAAAAGGTGCACTGCAGGCTGATTTAACTGTGCTTGAAAGCTCGGGTTATGCCACTAAATTGCGCGAAGCCGTTGATAACAATATGCAAGACCTGTTTGGTTTAAGTATTGATGTGGATGGTACAGCCTCTGGTAAAAAGGGCAGCCGCACAGCTAAGAAGTTCCTCAAAGTTAATTCCGTCGATTTGATCATGGTACCTGGTGCAGGTGGTCGGATCGTGTCATTTAAAGAAGCTCATAATCAAGGCAATGTCATGAATGAACAACTAATGCGCCTACTCGAAGCGCTTAAAAAATCGAACCCTCAGCTTGCAGCATCTGTGACAGCTGAAGATGATGAAACAGCCATTGTGCAATTAACTGAAGCACTGGCTAAACACGGTGCCCCTGATGCAGGCCAAGGTACAGGCTTAACACTTGCAGACGTAAACAAAGTGATTGCAGACAGCCAGCGTTTGGTTGAAGCAAAGCAAAGTGCTGTGACGTTAATTAATAAGTCGACTTTGCCAGACGCCGCCAAAACGCGCTTGGTAGAAAGCGTGCAAAGCAGCGAAGACGTAAGCACTGATAAGGTGCAAAAGCTGATTGATAATGAGATTAGCTATTTAAGCAAGTTTACTGAGTCAGGCAAAGTGAACATGCCAGAAGGCGCGCAATACTCAGATAACCCAAGCGGCATTGAAATGCTCACGGCATTATTTGACCCTGCTAACAAAGACGTTGTGAGCCTAAAAGAAGCTTACATTGACCTTACCGGGGACAAGCATTGTACAGGTAAGTTACGTGATTGTAGCCGCACGCGAATGGTCGAAGCACTTGATAGCGATAGCTTACCTAATGTGCTGGCTGATGTAATTAATCGCCGTGTTGTTGATGTATATGGCGGCCTTGATAAATATCAGCTGTGGCGCAAAGTGTTCCGCATTGGCACTGCAACTGATTTTAAAGATCAGAATGTGACTGAATGGGGGGGCTATGGCGACCTACAAGAAGTACTTGAAAGTGGTGCTTACCCGGAGCTTGCAAAACCTACCGATAGCAACGCGAAATACCGTGTGAGCAAAAAAGGTGGTATTGCAACCATCACTATGGAAATGATTAAAAATGATGACCGCAACATCATTACGCAAATTCCTAATAAGCTGGCTCGTGCCGCTGCGCGCACACTTAGCAAATTTGCGTGGGATTTCTACCTAAACAACCGCAATGCCCCTGATGGCAAAGCACTGTTTCATGCTGATCATAACAACTTGTTTAGTGCTGCACTAAGCCAGGAAGAGTTAATGGTGCATTGGCGCGCCATTATGAACCAGCAAGAGCTTGATACTGGCGAGATGCTAGAAATTGAGCCAGCGTTCTTGTTGTGTTCGCTGGGTAATGTAGATGCAGCCTTTGACTTGTTCCAACGCTTGCAAAACAACGACAAGGGTTTTGCGCAGCAATTAAACCTTGAAATTCTGCGTGTGCCTGGTGCGACTGATCCAAATGATTGGGGCTTAATGACCGACCCTAGTGAGCTTGCCAACTTTGAAATGGGCTTTTTAGACGGCATGGAAAACCCTGAGATTTTCACGCAAGACATGCAAAACGTGGGCACTGTGTTCACGAACGACCAAACCACGATGAAAATCCGCCACATTTACGGTGGTCAATGTACTGACTACCGTGGTACGACTAAAGCGCTGGTTCTTTAATTCCTTGGTTCCTCTGGTGATTGGATGACACGGTTGCGCACGGATGCGCTTTATAAGGTGTTTTAACTATGTACGCAGACAGACTCCCAGCTTATGTACAAGACCAAGCAGGCATTTTAAGCGCTGATGAAATTGCCAGTGCCTATGCCGATATGCTGGCGAAGTACCAAAAAGATACGGGTAACGTTGAGATTGCTGCAGAGCATGTGGATGCCTGTTTAAAACTCGCAGCGGCAAGCTGCATTGATAAGTTGGCCACGTATTACGCCAACGATGATAACAGTACGATTTCAAGCGATAGCGTTGACCACGGCACTAAAGCCGACAGTTTCAGACGCATCGCCAACGGTTACCGCAGCCAGTATGCGGCGGCTGTCGTTAATGACAATAAAAGCAGTGCGCATGGTAAGGCTGTGCAACTGCCTAAGCGCCAGCGGTTGCGCTAATGACTGTGCGAATTACAGCAAAGGGCTTTGATGCATTGACTGAGCTTTGGCAGCACTCACCAGCAATGGTGCAAGAGCAGCTCTCGAGCGCAATGAATGAGTCGGTAGCTTACGCACAGTATCAAGTAGTTAGTAGAACCCCTTTGGGTAGCGGCGATGGTGGCCACTTAGCCGCCAGTATTAATAGTGAAGTTTTAATAAACCCAGCTGTGAGTATTGGTTATGTAGGTACTAGCAAGCTTTACGCTGAAGCCGTAGAACTTGGCACTAAACCACATATGCCACCAATTGAACCCTTAGTGAATTGGGTTGAGGCGGTGCTTAGCCTTGAAGGTGATGAAGCAGAACGAGTAGCTACATTGATTGCATTGAAAATTAATGCGCGTGGTACGACTGGCAAATTGATGTTTAAAGAAGGCCTTGAGGCCAGTGAGCCATATATACAGGCACGGTTTAACGAAGCAATGAAGTTGATGATTAATAAGTTGGGTGGCGCAAATGCTTAACCAGGTAAGAACGGCGATTTTGAATGTGCTCAATAGTGCAAATGTAGGCACCTTTTATAAAAAAGAGCGCTTTAGCAAAAACACTCAAGAGCTAAAAGCCATGTATGCCCAAGGTGACGCCATTAGTGGTGGGTATATTCGATTAAAACGCCGTAAACGCCAAAACCCGTACGCCTCTAGAACAACGGTTGCTTATACCTTTGATGTGGTTTTTTTAAAGAGCTTTGTAGATGACGAAGATAGCCAAGAGCACTTTGAAAATGCCATTGAATCTTTAGATGACGCATTTGCAGGTGATCCATTACTTAACGATTTGGTTGATGACCTGGACGAAGGCGACGACACAGGGCTGATTTTAGATGACCACTCGCCAGTTATGTTTTGTGGTGTGTTGTGTCATCAGGCGCGTATGCGTTTAACAGTGAATGTAAGTAGTTAGGAGAGCAGCATGAACGAAAAGCCAAGCCAAGGCGGCAGCTATATAAAAGACGCCAAAGGTAAGTTGAAGCTCGTGGCCAGAACACAGCCTGAGAGCACAGCTAAAAAGCAAGCGAACAAAGTTGAAGACAAAGGTGCAAGCAAATGAAATGGTCACAAACCAGCCTGTTAGCGGCAATTGAACAAACGTATGGCACGTTGCCTGGTGCAATGCTTGCCATGCTAACTAAAGATATTGAGCTACGCCCACTTGAAGGTGAGGAAGTTGAACGCGGTTTAAATACGCCTTACTTAGGCGCTGAAGAAAGCATGTTTACGAATGAATATGCGGGTATCAGTTTTAAAGTTGAACTGGTAGGCAGTGGCACATTAGGTGTTGCCCCAGCGTGGGGGCCATTAATGCGCGCTTGTGGTATGGCTGAAGTTATTGTGGCTGATACCAGTGTTGAGTACACACCAATTTCAGATGCGCCTGAATCAGTGGCTATGCACTTTCAGCTTGGTCGCAATAAACACACCTTGTTAGGTGCACAAGGCAATGTGAGCATTGAGCTTGAAAAAGGTATTCCTTATTTATCGTTCGATTTTAAAGGCCTTTATGTTGCGCCTGAAGATAACGCATTACCAACCGCCGACTTTAGTGCATGGCCTAAACCTATTCCGCTGGGCGCAGGACGCACCACTGACTTTGAATTACATGGCTTTGAAGTTGTGCCGTCGAAACTTAGCATCGATGCAGGCAACGAAGTGGAGTTTGATCCAACGCTTACTACGGAAAAAATTGAGTTTTTAGACCGCGCAATGTCTGGCTCGGTCAATATTGCTGCGCCTAATGTGGCTGATATTGACTTTTTTACTCGAGCAAAAGATTCGACAACCGGCAATCTGCAAATTAAGCACGGCCCTGCAGGTGGTCACCGCGTAACGCTTAGCTGCCCTAAAGTGCAAGTGAAACAGCCTAAGTATGTTGAGCGCACTAAAAAGGCAGAGCTTGAAATGGCCCTAGCTATTTTACCGCAAACAGGCAATGACGAGTTTAGCCTGTTACTTGATTAATTCGTTTTAAAACACTTTTACACCAGGAGAAAACAATGGCTTTTTCAATTGTGACAATGCAGAACGTGCAAGTTCATCAGCCCGTTAAGTTTACCTTTGATGGCAACAGCCACGAGTTTACCGCTCAATTTAAGCTACTTGATGATGACGCAAACGAAGCACTTGCCGAAAGTGGAGACCACGAAATGATTAAGCGCGTGCTCGTTGACTGGGGTGATGACTTTGTTGATGAAAACAATAAGCCACTGCCATTTAACGATGACAATTTAGCTAAATGTTTAAAGGTGAGTTGGTGGCGAACTGCTGTGCTTGATGCCTACTTTATTGCAGTGGCTGTGGCTGGCAGAAAAAACTACTAGAGGCTGCCCGCTATTGGGTAGCCGACGAACACCCCGACACCAAACATTTACTTGAAGTTTTAACCCAGCAAAAAGCACCCAAGGAAGTCATTGACCAAGTAAAAGCGCAAAACAAAGAGAAACATTTTGATTTGTACAGCTGTAATGCTGAAGCAGTAAATGCGTTTTTAATGGTTGAAACACAATGGCAAGGAGAAGGACGCGGCCTTGATTATGGCAATGCTGAAGTCGCTTGGCGGCTAGCTGGGTTAAACATTACCCCTGATATTTTTAAAAAAATTCAGGTGTTAGAAGTAGAAGCAATAAACGCAGCACGAGAGCAGCATGAGCAGATATAACTTAAGTTTAAAAGTACTGTACGATGGCAAAGCAATTAGCCAGGGTACGCGTACGAATACAAACGATATACGCTCGTTACAACGACAAGCGCAGCAGCAAGTTGCGCAAAATCGTGCGCTTGAGTCTAGTAATAATAGTGTTGCCCGCAGTTATACCAGCCTTGCCACCGCTGTTGGTGGCTTTATGGCTCTTAATTTTGCACAGCAGCAAGTGCAAAACATTGGCCAGATCCAACTACTTAATGCCCGTTTGCAGGGGCTAACCACATCAAGCCAAGAATACGCCCAAGTGCAGAATTACTTGATAGCAACAAGTAATAAGCACAACCAAGTGTATTCAACAATGGCTGATAGCTACAGCAAGTTATTAACTCTGCGAAATAGCGGGATTGTTACCGATACTGAAAGTAAGCAATTGCTTGAAGGCATGAGTAATGTAGCTAGTAAACTGGGCGCTGATTCTACTCAATTAGGGCAATCACTTTATGGTATGGCTCAAGGTTTTAGTGCTGGCACTTTGCGTGCAGAAGAACTTAACCAAGTAACAGAGCCTTTACCTGGTTTATTGCAAAGCTTAGATAAAGCGGCGGGCCTTGTGTCTGGTGGATTTAGACAAATGGTTGTTGATGGGAAAGTTAGCAGCCAATTCTTTAAAGAAACGCTTATTAAGGCTTTTGATGATTATGAAGGCGCAGCACAAAGAATTGCAGGTACTATTCCTGCGGCTCTTAATCGAACTGAAACCGCCTATGAGCAATTAGTTAATCGTATTGAGCAGCCTGTTAGTGCAGCATTAGTGCCAACAATAGACACGGTGACAAGTGTTTTAAAAGAGCTAACAACTAATCAAGAGCTTGTTGAAGACATAACAACTGCAGCTACTGCGCTGGCTATTGTTATTGGTGGGCGTTTAGCTTCAAGCCTTGCTGCCAGTGCTGCGGGTTTTGTACAAGCAAGTATTGCTGAGGCCCGTTTATTACAAGAGACAGTAAAGCGCACTGCTGCTGATGTACTTTCAGCAAAAGAGACAGTGAAGCGAACTGCGGCTGAAGTAGCCTCAACTCAAGCTTCCCTGAGAAAAGCCCAGGTAACGGCTAAGTTAACGGGGAGTATAATAGCTCTTACAGCAGCTGAAGCTAACGCTACAAAAGCAACTCTTGCGCACTCAGCAGCTGAAAAAAATGCAATAGCTACAAAGGTTGCCCACGCAGCTGCAGCACGTAATGCCAATATAGCGCTTAGAGCTTTAAGTGGCACGATGCGTTTACTCGGTGGTCCTGCAGGTTTAGTGATGTTGGCTGCTTGGGGGATTTATGAGTTTGCGAAATCAAATGAAGAGGCCACGCCAAAGACGAAAGCCCTTGCTGATAATGTATATGACCTAAGCGCTGCATTTGACTCTTTGGGTAATAAGAAAGTAACGACTCAGATCCGTTCTAATCAAAATCAAATTAATAAATACACAGTTAAGATCCAAGAAGCGTACGAGAAAATTGCAGAGCTTAAAAAACAAGAGGAGTCTGCAAGTACAGGCCGTGCTGCATCTGCTTATAGTCGTCAGATTAGAAGCCTTGAAAGTTATATTAAAAATCAGGCTGCTTTACGTGCTGAACTTTTAAATAGTAATTCAGAGTTAGCAAACTTTGAGGCTAATTTAGGTAAGGTTAAATTTACAGCGCCGACGGAACCTAACAAAAACCCTGAGCAAAGCTCGAGTGACCTTTCTGCTTTTCAAAAAGCGAATGCCTCTTACCAGCAGCGCTTAGCCTTGCTAGGTAAAAACACTGAGCTTGAAAAACTTAATTATGAAATTGCCAGCGGTAAATACGCCAAGTTATTACCCCAGCAACAACAAGAACTGCGTAACCTTGCCAGCTTAATTGATGAAAAAAACAAACAAGCGGATATTGAAAAAGACTTTACGCAGTTAACAGAAGACCTATTGACTGAAGAAGATCGTATTCGTCAGTCTTATACTCGTCGTACAGAGATAGCTAGAAATGCTCTCGATGAGCAAGGCAAAGACTCTGCACGTTATGCTGAAATTGAGCTTCAGCTACGCCAACAAAGAGATGCAGCACTAGAAAAGCTTGAATCAGACAAGCAAGCGCGTGAAATACAGCGCCAGAATGAAGCCCGCCAACGTGAAGACCAAATTCGTCGTGATAGATATGAAACTGAAATTGCTGAGTTGCAAGGGTTTCATAGCCGTATTGAAGCTGAAGAGGCTGCGCATGAAGACCGTAAACGCGCTGTTCAACTTAGATATGCAGGTAACTATGGCCAAGTAGTCCAGCAGTTCGTTGATTTTGATCGTGCCAGTGGTAATGACCGTGTTGCCATTGGTTTAGAAATTGGTGAGAACCTAGCTGGCCAATATGCAACGCACAGTAAAAAGGCTTTTAAAGTTCAGCAAACACTGAATATTGCTAAGGCTTTAATGAGTACCTATACAGCTGCAGCTGCGGCACTTGAATTGGGGCCAATTGCTGGACCAATTGCTGCGGGTGTAATTACTGGCCTTGGTTTGGCTCAAGTTAAATCTATAAAAGATCAAAAACCACCTGGTTTCCAATATGGCGGTTACACCAATAGTAACAAGTTGATTGAGATTGGTGAGCGCAATACGCCTGAGCTTGTAGAGCTAAATGGTAAACATTATTTAGCGGGCGGTAATGGTGGCCGTGTGTTTAACCCTAGCCAAATGAAAGCGGCAGGAACACCAGGCACAGCTGCAGGCGCAACTAACGTAAATGTAGTGATAAGACTTGTTGAAGATGCAAGTCGTGCTGGCACATATGAGAAAACACGTTCAGAAAATGGCGACGAACAAATTAACTTGTTTGTTGCTGACATTCGAGGCGGTGGCCCTATGTCTGAAGTGCTAGAACGCACTTATCCAAATATGCAGCGCACGGGAACCTAAGATGATCAATTACCCAAGTTCGCTGCCTTTACCACGTTTAAAAGATGCAGCTTATAAACGACAACCAAACATTCTTCGCACAGAAATGAGCACTGGCCGAGCACGCCAGCGCCGTAAGCATTTAAGTGTACCAACTCATATGGAAGCAACTTGGCGCTTAAGAAAAGACGAAGCGACAGTGTTTGAAGGTTTTGTTGATCATGGAGTGAATTTAATTGACTGGTTTTTGATGGATATTTTAACGCCTCGAGGCGTTGTTAAGCACCAGGTGCGGTTTATGAAAGATCCACTAGAGAATTTTAAACCAATAAGCGCTTTGGTATGGCAATACCAGGCGCAGATTGAAATGAAAGAATATAAAGCAGCGAGTGAGGAAGAGGCGGCTATAAATGCGCTAGCACCGAACACGCTAGAAGAGTTTGTGAATGGTGTTGAAAGCGCCTTAAGTACATATCAGGAGAATTAGAAATGGCATCCTTTTTTAGTTTAGTTACAGAGCTTGAGACCTTACTTGGTCAATTGAATATTATTTTAGCAGGCGCAGAAGATGAAACTGTCGAAGTGAATGGTGTGACTAAAGATAGTATATCAAAGGCCATTAGAGATAAGTTTTCAGCTATTCAGGCAATGGTTCAAGGACGTTTATCTTTTGAAAATAAAGCAGCTCTTGATGCATTTGGTGCTCCAGCCAATAGCGAGTTAGCTGAAGTTTGGGATGACAGTTTAGAGCTTAACAATGGTTTGTACGGTTATAAAGGCGGCGCATGGGTAAAAAGTCCGTATGATCGTTTGACCAATGTAAGTAAAGAGCTAACACAATCTAGTTCAGCATTGGATCATATTTTTGGTTTGACTCGAAATAAAGCTGAAAATGCAATACAAGGTCAAGCTGTTAAATATGCTGATGGTACTCAATTTAGTGCATCAGGCTGGGAGTGTACAGACTACATTCCTGTAAGCAATAGCAGTTACATTGTTCGTGATGCATTAATCTTGATAGGTCAAAATACCTCAGTAGCTAGCATCGCATTTTATGATGCTAGTTATAATTATTTGGGTTATTACAACAACCAAACTACGAGTGAAGTTGTTTTGATATCTGAGCACTTCCCAAGCGCAGCATATATTCGTGCTTGTAACGTAATTGGCAATGATTTTACCTTGACCGTAGAGCAAGATATTGAGTCAAAAAATGTAAAAGGCTTGGACGATTTATTAGATACTGTGAGCAGAACAATATCTAAAAATGAAGCTGAAGCATTTGATGATACCAACAACCAAAGGAAGTATTTAAACCTTCAAGGTGAGTTAGTTACAGCGCAAAATTGGATAGTGTCTGACTTTATTGCTGTTAAAGTAGATGATGCATTTACATATTCAGGTCAGTCTTCATCAATTGTTTCATCAGTTGCTGGTTTTGATGACGGTTTGAATTTTGTGGAGGTTTTATTAACCAATACTTTAGCTGGTGAAGAACACAGCCTAAAAGTCACGAATCCAGCAATAAAGTTTGTTAGAGCAAGCGCATCATTTATACAACCTCACTCATTTAAACGAGTCACCACGTTTGTAGATAAAAACCAAATATCAGGAATATCCAACGAGCTTGAAAAAATAAACAAATACTTACTGAGTAAACCTAATCATGATTTTTCTGATGATTTAATGAATGGTTACATTTCAAAAAGTGGTGAATTTGTTGAAATTGCTAATAACTGGGGTGCTACTGACTTTATCCCTTGTTCAAATGGTGACATTTTCACTTACACAGGTGGTAGTTCATCAATTACCTTGAACATGGCTTTGTATGATGAAAATAAAGATTTCATTAAAGGGTTACCTGCTGCACAGAGTGATTATGAGAATCTTACTGTTCGTGTTGATGAACCGAATGCAGCCTATATACGCGCTTCATTTAAAGAGCCAGAAACAAGTCAAAAAGCTTTTCTTGGCACAAAAGTGTATACAAGGGAACAAGGCGAACCCGAAGATAAACTTACTTTAAAATATATAGCTCCTAGCGAGGTATTTGCACTAAAAGGTGAGCCTATTTATTTAAATGCCCGTGGTATTTTGGCTGATAGAACGGTACCACTTGCGTGGAATTTTTCACAATCAAGCGAAGAAGTAGCAAAAATAAACCCAGCTACAACGGATGATATCAACATTAAGTTAAAAGCAAGAAATCATAATGGCAATCAAGCATTTGTTGCTGATATCACTGTTAAAGTTTCGGATGTTCCTGTTTCACCTAGTAACCCTGAAAACTTTATTTGTTTAGGTGATAGTTTAACAGAGGGATTCTCTAACTCTGGTATTCAAGGAGCTTATTCAAATGAACTTTCTCGAAGACTAACAGGCATAGGTAAAGAGCTTCTTTCTGGCGCACAATCACCAGCTCCATTGGCTTTAAGCAATATTTATTTTAGAGGTACCAGAGGTGATCAGGCGGTTAAACATGAGGGTCGAGGAGGCTGGAGACCTTCTGATTATTTGAATAATGCAAGTGTAAACGGCGTCACAAACGCTTTTTGGAATCCATCAACCTCTGAGTTTGATATTGACTATTACCTACAAAGCAATAACTTTGATTGGCCATCAATAGATGACGGCGTTATCAGCGACGGTTCAAATCTGACTATGATCATCTTATTAGGCTGGAATGATGTATACAAAACGACAGCCGAGTCTTCATGGGCGAATACTCAACAACTCATAAATAAAGTTAAAGAGAAAAAGCCTCAAACTCGATTTATAATTGTTGGCTTGAATCCCGCACCAAAATTAAATCACAAGTCATTTTCGGGAGAACGGTGGGTATCCGAATTGGACGTTTTTGAGAGTGCAGTTTACGAGTTCGGAAAAGCTTACAAAGCTGGCTGCGAAGAGCTTGATAATTGTGAATTTTTACAGCTTTCTGCTGTATTTAATCCTGAATTTGCTTATAACCGCTCAAATGTGTCTATTGGTATTCGAACAAGTGAAGTCGT
>CEVA01029310.1_pt1 | contig 13715 bp, 11 predicted proteins | sample 361521 | NCBI WGS metagenome assembly CEVA01 (sample SAMEA2622823, study PRJEB7988) | marine metagenome | isolation source: saline water (ENVO:00002010), including
GATCGACTGATTTGGCCACTGCGACGTATCCCAAAACATGAGCGGCGACGGAGCCTTGAGGATAATGGCGAGCCGCCTCGGTCAGTATTTGGATGGGGGAATCAACAGGTGTGTTTTCGATCAGCCTTGCATATTCCTCGGCTTCCAAGCTGTCTGCCAACCTCAAGGGAAGCAGCAGGCGCGTGTCGAAGTGATTTTTCAATGCAACTCGATCGATTACCTCCGCTCGACCAGTTACCTCGTTTATTTGGCGAAGGTATTTGCCAACTACCGCGAAGTTGCTGTCCAGCTTGAGTTTTGCGCTGTCTATTCGAATCTTCTTTTGAGAATACAATCGCCAGTCGGATCCGGAAGGATCACGAGTGACCTCTACTTCAATCAACCCGGCAATCCTGACTTTTACGTGCTTTGACTCAGGTTCCAAATCCAAATGGAAACGTCGTTCCGGATCGAATTGATCGAAAAATACTTTCCATTCTCCCTTGGCATTGGATCGTATGGATCGCTTTTGGTTTTGCCAGACAACGACTCTCGATGCATGAGGTTGGCCTGTACCTCTTATTTCAAAGGCGCCTCTCTGCCTTTTACCATTGGGAAGCACTTGAGACAAAATTGCTTGCAATGAGCTGTTTCCTTTTATTTTAGCTTTCGCATTACGAGCTTTCCGCACCATGTTGATGTATTCCTTGGACAATTCCTTTCGAATGTCGTCTGGATAAATGACTGCGGAGAAACGAGGGCGGTTGCCGACTAGCAGTTTGCCTTCTCGATCAAAGACGTCTCCTCGAGAGCCCGGAGTAAGAATGCGACGTTGCGCCTGCATTTCCTCCTTCAAGCGATAGTTGCGATTTTCGATTACTTGGTGATAGCCGAGCGTGGTCAAGAGTGAGGCAATGAGCACGAGAAATACCCAATGGAACAAATCCACCCGTCGGTTGCCTTTTTCATGTCGCTCTATGAGGCTCATGAAGCTGAGTTTTGAATAATCGCTTTCTCCATGCCGGCCAAGTTCAAGAAGGCTTTGTGCAAATCAATGAGCCAAGGGAACGCAATAACCAGCAGCACTTCCGAACAGATCAGGTCGATGCACGCTCTCCCGTGCAGTATTTCGCCTCCTTGAGGCGTTTGGAAGGTGAACCATGCGTGCAGGGAAGTGAAAAATATAAAATTAATTATCAAGGCGGCTACGACGGGCATGCGGCGCCGAGAAATCAGAGTCTCCTCATCAATCGCGCGAAGAGCCACGCAGGCAATCGCCAAAAGACATGCATGGAATCCGAATGGTGTTGGGAAAGCTGCGTCGAGAAAGCAACCCGATAGAACGGCGCAGGTGAATCCGCGGGGGAAATCAAGGCGAGTTGCCGGAAGAATCGCAAAGATGCCCACCATGTAAAAATAGATGGGTAAAAAGGCAAAGAAGTCGTTCCACAAAGTAATTAGAAACGCCCATAGCCCATGGGTCGCCAAGAGAATCATGAGTTGGACGTTCGGCCGTTTACTCATTGATCGGTTCCTCGTTCAAGGGGCACGAGCACCGTTACTTCCCTGAGGGTGAGTAACCGAGCGTCCATCTCGACTCTACCGGTTCGAAAAAGTCCGTTTGGATCGGTTTTCAAGTTAGGAACCTGGCCAATTTTGATTCCTGCAGGGAAAGTTTCACTTAGAGGTGAGGTGACCAAGTCTTGGGGTGAGTCGGAGGTGGGGGAAATGTCCGTTGGAGCGTCTCTGGCAGTGCCAAATGGAGAGGAGAAGCTTTGGTTTCCTCCTCCTTGGAAGGTGATGGGGCGATCATCGCCTCGGAAATTGGCAGCTATCCTGAAATAGGGACTGGTCGCCAGTTGAACGATGCTTGCTCTCGTCGAGGTTTCAATGATTCGACCTACCACACCACCTCCAAAGATCACACCGTCTCCTTTGCGGATTCCATCCTGTTCCCCTTTCCTTAGATGAATGCGTTGCCACCACGTATTCAGTTCGCGCTTGGTTATGCGTGTTACAAGAGGCTTGAATTCCGGGGGGCCGGCCATGCCCAAACCTTTCCGAATAAGGGACACTTCCTCCGCCAAGACCAACAGGCGCTGACGTTCGGCAGGCAATAGGCTATTATTGATTGCGAAGGCTTCTTCGCCACTGGCAAGTCGAGCTTGATCTCTTCCGGCGGAAATCAACTGCTCGTGCGAACGTACGCGGTGGGACCAAAAATCACCGAGATCGGCGGCTCTCGAACTGAAATCCCATATCGGGGCTTGAAAAGACTGGAAGGCATCTCTCAAGGAGAGTTTGAAGGCAACGGGAAGAACCCACCAACTAACAAGGAAAATTGCGAGGACAACCAAGGGCTTCCTTCGAATGCTCGGCGTCTTGGCCAAGGCAGTTTGCTCAGTTAATGGCTACCCGGGAGCGTTTCCGGTCAAGATCACCAAGAGAATTCAGGTAGATACCTGTGCCATTGGCTACGGCGCAAAGGGGATCCTCCGCTTGGATCACGGTCAGTCCCGTGGCGTCACTCAGCATGTTGTCGAGTCCTCGAATCAAGGCACCGCCTCCAGCTAATACGAAGCCATGATCCACGAGGTCTGCGGAGAGTTCGGGGGGGCAACGTTCCAAAGCGCTTTTAACCAAGTCTACCACTTGCTGAATGGTCTCCTTGAGGGCGTCTTCACGGATTTCCTGAGAAGTGATATGTATGGTCTTGGGCAATCCGGCCACCGAGTCCCTTCCACGAACGTCCATCGAAAGCTCTCCGGATTGAATGGGTACGGCCGAGCCAATTTTCATTTTGATGTCTTCGGCCGTGCGCTCTCCAATCAGCAGATTATAAGCCCTCTTCATGTATTGCACGATGGCTACGTCCAATTCATCCCCTCCGACTCGTATGCTTTTGGAGAAGACCACTCCAGACAATGATATGATAGCCACTTCGGTGGTGCCACCTCCAATGTCCACTATCATGTTGGCGGTCGGTTCGGCAATGGGCAAACCACTTCCAATGGCCGCCGCCATGGGCTCCTCTAGCAAAATGACTTCACGGGCTCCTGCATTGATGGCGGAGTCCTTCACCGCCCGTTTCTCGACCGCGGTGATACCGGAAGGAACGGCGATGACCACGCGAGGTGGAACGATTTTGTTCTTGTCGACCTTTTCTATGAAGTATCGCAACATTGCCTCGGAAATCTCGAAGTCCGCAATCACGCCGTCCTTCATGGGGCGGGTAGCAGTGATCGTTCCGGGAGTTCGTCCAAGCATCCGCTTGGCTTCCGCTCCCACGGCGCATACTTTGCCGGTTGATTCATAGACGGCAACCACGCTGGGTTCTCGCAACACGATACCCTTGTCTTTCACAAATACCAAGGTATTTGCAGTCCCAAGGTCTATACCTATGTCGTTGGCTAAAAAGCCAAACATGTTTCTTAAAGCAGCCACTCCCTTTCCTCTCTACCTTTTTCTCCTGCAAAGGGAGCAATTGTCAAAGTATATTTGCGTGAATCCGTATTTTTTTGTTCACCGCTTCTCTGATTACAGGATGTCAGGTGGCTTCAATGTCACTCGGAATCGGCTTTATCAATTGCTTGAGGAGAGTTTTTGCGATGAACCCATGCGATTAGGCCGATTCCTCCCGCAATCAGGAAACAGGAGTAGAATTGTCCGCGCGTTATACCAGCGATCAAGCTGGCATCGGGTTCCCTGAAAAATTCATCTAAGATTCGCATGATTCCGTAGAGGCACAAGAATTCACCGCCCAAACTCCCAGCCGGACGTTTTTCGTGGTCGCTTTTCCAAAACCGCCATTGCAGGTAGATAAAGGGAATCAAACCTTCGAGGACTGCAGCGTAAAGCTGCGAAGGATGGCGGGCGATTCCTGCGATGAAACCAGGGGCTTCAGGAAATAGAACGCCCCATGACACTTCAGTGGGGCGTCCCCACAGTTCGCCGTTGATGAAGTTCGCAATGCGCCCGAAAAAGAGACCTGGAGGAGTTACGGTGACCACGATGTCGCCGACCGCCAAAACCGATTGATGAGTGGTTCGAGCATACCATACGAGAGCAAGGAACACTCCGATGAAACCGCCATGACTGGCCATGCCCCCTTTCCAAACTTCGAACACCTTCCAAGGGTTTTTCAACCAGTCATCAAAATCATAAAGGAGCACGTAACCGAGCCGGCCACCGATTAAAACCCCGAGAATCAAGAAGGTCATCAAGTTGAGAATTTGTTCCCCTTCGTATGGCGATCTTTCTTTGGCGTAGTAGCGACGCAACAGAAAGTATGCTGCGACGAAACCAGCGAGGTAGGATAGTCCATACCAGCGTATGCCGACGTCGCTGCCGTTTTCCTTCGTCCAGAAAACGATCAGAAAAGGATCGAGGTCATGAACCCAATGACCGATGGCTTCCATTATTCCTTGGAGTCGGAGGAGACGGTGGTTCTTTCTTCAGTCAGCGCTTTGGCGGCTTCCGAGTCCTTGGCCGTCTTTGTTCGCATGGCGAGTTCTCTCATGTCGACTGCGACGTCGTCTTTCTCGAATATTTCCCGTCCTAGGATACTTTCGATGATGTCCTCCATGGAAAGTACGCCGGCTGTGGAACCGAATTCATCGACCACCACCGCGAATTGCTGGTGTTTGTGCAGGAAAGTGCGAAGTGCTTTGTCGGCCGTGGTTTTTTCCGGCACGAAAATGATTTCCTCCGAAAGCTCGGCGACCGTTTGTTTGAATTCGTCGTCGCCTTTCGCTCGCAACAGATCACGCCGTCGAACCATGCCGGTAATTTGATCGACGTTTTCACTGTAGACGGGCATGCGGCCGAAAGGGACGTCGTTGTGGGTGGCGAAGACTTCTTCCACCGTGCTGTTTTCCTCCAGCGCCGCGACGACCGTCCGAGGGGTCATGATGTCTCCCACGGCGACGTCGTCAAGATTCAGGGCGTTGGAGATCATGTCGCGCTCGTCGTTGGAGAGCTTGCCTTCTTTTGCGCCTTTGCGGGCCAACAGGATGATTTCCTCTTCGTCGGAGGTTGTTTCGGGAGGTTTGTCCGAGACGACTGCTCGCACCGTCGCTTTGCAGATCTTTGCGGCGGGAGCCATTATGAAACGAACCACGGCAAGCGGATAAACCAAGGAGCCTTGAAGCTTCGAGCGGTAAAGCACCCCGATGTTTTTCGGGATGATTTCGGCGAAAAGCAAAATGCCAATGGTCAAACCGATGGCGAAATACAGGAGGCTGTGTTTGCTGGAATTGAAAATGTCCTGAGCCAAGCCGCCGACGAGCGTGGCTCCCAGGGTGTTGGCAATCGTGTTGAGGCTTAGTATGGCGGACGAAGTCTCTTCGATTTCAGAACGAAATCGTTCCAGCATTTTACCTTTTTTTGAAGATTCTTCCTTGAGAGCTTCGATTTCTGCAGTAGTCGAGCTGAGAATCATCGCTTCCAGAATCGAGCACAACCCGGAGATTCCGATGGTGATGAAGATTGCGACTCCGAGAAGAACCAAGTCGGTGTTCAAGTCCACTTTAGCTTGAAATGGAATTTCGGGAGAGCTCGATCTTTTCCCCGAAGAAGAAATTCGATGACCGGAACGTTGGGTGTTCCTTTGACCGCGAGCACAGGCATCCTTGACGATTGCAATTTCTCGAGCGTCTCTTCATGTAGTTTCAATAATAAACCACGTCCGTATGCCTAAACGCAAGTTCCCTTTGATGATCGATTCATGAACCAACAAGACAAGAAGATCCCCCTACATGGCTTTCACGCTGAAAGAGGAGCTAAGTTCGTGTCCTTTGGAGGTTGGGAAATGCCCGTGAGCTATGGCCCGATCATGGAGGAGCATCGAGCCACTCGTGAAGCGGTCGGTTTGTTCGACGTCAGTCACATGGGGGAAATCGAGGTCAAGGGCAAGGATGCTAAAGGTTTTCTTAACTATGCCCTCGTCAACGACGTTTCGAAGGCGGGGATAGGAGGAGCCACCTATTCTCCGATGTGCAAGGAAGACGGCGGCGTGGTCGATGACTTGATCACTTATCAACTTGCGAAGGAAGAATTTCTGCTTTGTGTAAATGCATCCAATGTCCAGAAAGACTTTCAGTGGTTGAGTCAGCTTGCGGACGGGTTCGATTGCGTTTTGCGCGATCTATCCGATCAATATGGCCTTCTTGCCATTCAAGGGCCTTTGGCATCCAAGGTTTTGCAACGCATAGTAAATTACGACTTAGGCGCCATTCCCCGTTTTCGGTTCGTCTTTGTCGAAATGGCAGGGAACGCAGTGCTTTGCAGTCGCACGGGATACACCGGTGAAGACGGTTTTGAACTTTACTGTCCGGTTGCGGGTCTCGAGGCGTTGGTTACTGCCCTTGTGGAGGCAGGTGAACCCGAAGGCTTGAGATTGGTCGGGCTTGGAGCGCGCGACAGCTTGCGATTGGAGGCGGGATATGCCCTCTATGGTCATGAAATCGACGAAGATATCACTCCGTTGCAGGGGGGGCTTGGTTGGACCGTCAAATGGGATAAAGGTGATTTCATGGGTCGCGCTGCATTGCTTGACGAAAAAGAAGAAGGGGTAAGTCGCCGAATCGTTCATTTCCTTTTGGACGGTCGTCGGATTGCCCGCGAAGGAGAAGAGGTCTTGTCGGACGGCAATGGCGTGGGGACAGTTGTTTCGGGGGGATTTTCTCCTATGTTGCAGCAGCCCATAGGAAGCGCCTTGGTGAGCTCATCCGCTCTGGAGGAAGAACTTTTCGTTTCCTTGCGAGATACAAGGGTAAAGCTCGAGGTCAAGAAGCCTCCCTTGCACCTAGGGTGACAATGGGTTCACTAGTCTCTCAAGACTTGGAATCAATCTTCTGCTACCTCAACTGTATTGAATCCAACTATGGTGATGTTCACTCCGGTGAAGTTCTTCAAACCTAGGTTGTCAACCAAGACGACATCCAAATGATTGCGAAGGCGGGCTCTGGCTTCGTTGATGACGGTATCGCTATTTACTTGCAGCCTCACGTTTAGAGTCAGCTTGCCTCGATCGAACATTATCTGGGTGTTTCGGCTTTTTACTTCTTCAATCTGCTCACAAGATTTCCTTACGAGTTCGTGCAAGGCATGGGGCGTGACGTGAACGGAACCTTGTTTGTCTTGGAATGCTGGTATTAATTCAGTTTTCAACTTGCGGGCCAAAACAAGCAATCCCAGCAAACATACCAAAAGAGCTATTGCACCGAGATAAACGGGCTCATTTAGCGCTTGCCTGATCGTCAGGTCGAAAAGGTCTGGTTTCTGAGCTATGATCAGTGGCATGGAATTCAAGGCGATCAATCCGTTGACATGGTTTCCCATTCACTCTCTTTTGCCAGAGTTTGACTGGAAGTCTCCATTTTGATGCCATCTATCACGACATCGATGCGTTCGACTGGTTTGCTCGTCATTTCGATCACTCGGTCTCTAACCGTTTCTTGTATACGTATGCCCACTTTTGCCAAATCGACACCAAAACGGAGGATCACACGAACTTCAATTTCGTAAGCCCCCGCATCTCCTTCCGCCACACGAACTCCTCGCTCTGACTCTTTCTTCGAGAGAAATTCAGCAATGCCTTCGACGACACCCCCACCTCCAACGGAAAACACGCCATCAACCTCCATGGTTGCAATGCGAACGATGCTGGCCACTACACTGTGGTTGATCTTTATGTCACCTAGCATAGTGGATTCCTCGGTGATGGTCGGGAATTCCTGATCTCCGGCCGCTTCGGCTTTTTTTCTGGCGTTCATGTCATTTGATTAAGTGCTTGTCTTTAGAGAATAGGTTCTTCGGCGTTCGTTTCAAGAATTCTTCTATGTAGCCAGTGCTTGCTTCTCCTTGACGAAAGGCCGGATCCACTACGATTGCCTTTGCAAAGCCGACGTTGGTCTTGACTCCCCGGATGAGGTATTCGCTGAGAGCTCGATACATCCGGTCGAGGGCAATCTTGCGGGTTCGTCCATGAGCGATCACCTTACTGATCATACTGTCGTAGTAAGGAGAGATCACGTAACCACCGTAAACGTGAGAATCCACCCTGACCCCATGACCGCCCGGAGGATAGTACAGGCCTATTTTCCCCGGTGAGGGCGCGAAATCATTTGCCGGGTCTTCCGCGCAGATGCGGCATTCCACCGCATGGCGTTCCAGCACGATCTTTTTCTGGTCGTAGAGCAGCCGCTTGCCGTTGGCAATTTCGATCTGTTCCTTGATCAGGTCTATGCCGGTTGCCTCTTCCGTCACGCCATGCTCAACTTGAATCCTCGTATTCATTTCGATGAAGTAAAAATCATCGTTCTGATCCAAAAGAAACTCGATCGTGCCTGCATTGACGTAATTTGCCGCCACCGCCGCCTTGATGGCTACGTCTCCCATTCGCTTTCTTAATTTGGCGTCCAAGTAAGGAGAGGGAGCTTCTTCAATCACTTTTTGGTGTCTCCTTTGGACAGAGCAATCCCTTTCGCCGAGGTGTATGATCTTCCCGTAATTGTCAGCCAGAATTTGAAATTCTATGTGTCGCGGGTTCTCCAGGTATTTCTCGATATACATGGAACCATTGCCGAAAGCTTTCTCGGCTTCCATGGAGGCAGTTTCGTATTCCTTTGCAAAAGCCATTGCATTGTGAGCGATGCGCATACCGCGTCCACCTCCACCGGCTACAGCTTTTATGATCACTGGAAAACCGATCTTCTTGGCGGTTTTCATAGCCTCCGATTCATTTTCAATGGGGCCGTCGCTACCGGGGATGATCGGGACGTTTGCCTTGCTGACTGTTTCTCTCGCCAACGCCTTGTCTCCCATTTGGCGGATAGTTGCGGCTTTCGGTCCAATGAAGTGTATGTTGCATGTTTCGCATTGTTCTGCAAAATCCGCGTTTTCCGAAAGAAAGCCGTATCCAGGATGTATGGCATCCACGTTTGCTATTTCCGCGGCGCTTATTATGCGGTCGGTTCTCAAATAGCTTTCAGCGCTGGGACCCGGCCCGATGCAAATTGCTTCGTCGGCTAAATGAACGTGAAGGGATTGCTCGTCTGGCTCGGAATAAACAGCTACCGTTTGAATGCCCAACTCCCTGCAGGCTCGTAGAATTCGCAGGGCGATTTCGCCCCGATTGGCAATAAGCACCTTACGGATCATTGGATGAAACCTTTCAGGCTTTTATCTTGAAGAGCGGTTGTCCGTATTCCACGTTCTCGCCATTTTCAACGAGGATTTCGGTTACGGTACCTGTAGCCTCCGCCTTGATCTCGTTCATCACCTTCATGGCTTCTATGATGCATAAGACTCCTCCCTTTGTAACCTTCTTGCCAGCCTCGACAAAGTTAGGGCTGTCAGGAGACGGGGCTCTATAAAACGTGCCGACCATGGGGGACTTCACTAGAGTGACTCCCGCTTCCTCCTTGATGGTCGATTCAGGGGCAGCATTGGCAGAGGCTTCAGGAGCAACAACCGGGGCCGGGGCGGGCGCCGCTGCAACGACAGGTGCGGCTGCGATTACTGGTTCGCTGTCATTGCCTCGCTTAATGCGAAGTTTGAGATCTTTTTCCTCGATTTCGAATTCGGTAATGTTCGAACTTTCCATCAAGGAAAGAATTCCTTTTATTTGCTTTAGATCCAAGGTAACGTTCCTTTCCCCCTTTTGGCTTTAAGTAAATTCAAGAATTTCAAGACGATTTTATAGCCTCGTGGCAACGCCATAATTTCGGACGAGTGTGATTGTCGAAGTTTGCCAATGATCATCGTTTCAATGTTTCTCGCCGAGAAAGCCAACGAAAATCGACTTTTTGTCGTTAAAATAGTTCAGGATCAACTCTTAACCCCCATTTCGGATTGTCGAGCCTACCCCTTAACGTGAGTTCGATGAACTTGGACAAAGGATCCAGGAATTCAGCGATCTTTCCCAGTATCGGGATTTTGGATCCCAAGCCTCCAAGCAGATACATCCGGGCCTCGAAATTTATGGTATTGTCCTTGAGCCAATATTTGCCTTCTCCTCGGATCAAGGAACTTGAGCTGGTTATCGTCATGTCCTTGAAAGTAGCGTAGGAGCCTTCCCAAGAGTAAGTTGATTCGAGTCGGTTGAAACGCACCGAACCGCTTGGTATAGGCACCGGATTCTCTTGGATGACTTTTGACAAGGGCCCGAACAATCTTACGCTTCCCAAGTTTTCGTCTTTCAAGTCAATTGCTCCGGTTCCCTTGAAACTTGATAAATCCCCTAGGTTTCCCTTTGCCTTCAACCTGAAATCCAACATGCTTTCGTCTTCTCCCGTTACAGTGATTTCATCGATTGCTGAAGGCGATTTTTGTGGATCGGTGTTTATGGGAGTTGAAAAGGCGGACGACAAACTCAATGATCGTATGACTTTTTCTCTCTTTGCGCCTTTCAATGACATCTCGATTCCCATCCGAGTAACGTTTCCATCTTCGTTTTGCCACCATAAGTTTGCTTTTGCCTCACCTTCGTTTTCCAGCGTCAAATCAAGGTTGCGAGCAAGCGTGCGGTTGCTGTCGACAATGACCTCCAGAGTTCCTGCCTCTATAGGGAATTTGTGAAAATCCAACTTACGTAATTTCACGAAACCTTGTACCTTGGTCCTATCTCCCTTTGAATCCCCCCAGCGTCCAGTGACGTCGAAGTCTCCTTTCGGGGGTAGATCCCCGATGTCAAAGTCTTTCCAGATGTTTTTCCACCAAGCGCCCACCATCCAATTGTTAATGGAGGCGCCTCTCAAGGCGCCTTTGAGCAGAAAACGATAATCATTCGCTTCATTTTGTTGATATGATCCCGAGGCGAAGGAGTCGGTGGCGTTGGAGTCGTCCAATTTGACGTGCAAGGGGGCAACCACCCAAGTCCCTCCCTTGAAGTATCTAGCGCTGGCTTGAAACCGATCCAGTCTGACTCCACGAAAATCGACCATGTTTCCTTTTGCTCGGAACCGGGCTTCATTGATGGAGAGTCCTGGGCCTAGCGTTGCGTTTAATTCCAATAATGAAATCCCTTGAGGGGTTCGCAACCCGAGACTTTCCAAGCGATGAGATTGTAGATCCCCGGCATGAATTAAACCGGTTGCCTTCAGTGAACCGGATTTGAGGAGGCGAAAGTATTCCGTCTCGAGATCGAGAAAGAAGCGGTTTGCTTGAACCCTTGTTTTGGCCCGGATTTCATGGCTAAGCTCAACCATTTCCAATGCAGAGTACAAACTAGCAAACTTTCCATCCCAAGAACCTTCCAGCGCGATTTCTTCCATGGTTAAGTTCGCTTGCAGTTTTTGTCTTAGTTTCTTTAATTCAAAGTTGTCGTTCTGTATCTTTAGTTTGGCTTTTCCCACTTGGCTCGCGTCACCATCCAAAACGAGGCGAGCTCGCTCGAGTTGCACCGTGGGTTGTCCGACCACGATCCATTGTTTGTCTTGGTGGCTCAATGCTAGATGGGCATCCGCTTCCTTAAAGCTCAGACCTTTTCCGGACTCCTTGTCTTTCGCGTTGAAATCTAGTGAAAATAGCTGTCCTTTTTCGTTTTGGCTAACCTTGATGGTGAAGGAACTTTCCGTTTTTCCTACATAGTGAATCGCTTTCTCGATGCTTCGTCTGAACTGCATGTGTCGGACGGGGAATTCTGGCCTCTTGAAATAAGGTAATTTCTTTTTTTCTCCCTTGGACAAGAGCATGGAAGGATCGACGGAGGCGCTCAAGCGAAGCCGAGTTTCTCCTAGCCAACCAAAGGCTCTGGCCACTGCTTCTTTGTCGGAGTTGCGTAGAGAGAAGGAAACCTCCGTTACAAGGGCTTGTTCACCTGTCGTCCCGAAGAGGGCGTCGACTCCTTCCATCTTTATGCTGCGAACAACCTTGGACTCCGAGAGTAGTCGCCATGGGTGCAAACGAAGCTTCGCCGTTTCGATTTTCATCAAGGTCAAGGGATCGGCATGGGTGGTCCTCACAGTCAGTCCCTTAAGTTCTACCATTCCGCGAAAATTGAAACGGGCCGAATCATAAGTCAGATCGAGGCCATTTTTCTCCAGTGACGCATCGGCTGAAGAGAAGATGAATCTTGGTGCAGGAAAACTAATCCCGGTAAGAACCAAAAGCAGTAAGAGCGATTGCAGGCACAAGGTCGTCGACAATCCGATTCGGGCAAATTTTACCCAACGGTCTCTATTGCTCGCAGCCACGGCGATGTCTCAAGGGTTCGTTTCGAGAGGGGGTACGCGCTTGGGGAGTAGTTCTTGAATGGCATCGATCATGCGCTGCTCCAGTGTGAAAACCAAGTTGAAGTTGGGGGAACCACCATATTGCGAGGTTCCTTGCTTTTGGCTGAAAAAATAGGTGCGGTTTTCGGTGACTCCCGAGTCACCTCCGGGCAAGACGATTTCGACAGTCAATTTAAATCGCCAAGGCACTGTTTCGTTTTGCAAGACCAGTTGCTTTTCCGAGTACGCTTCGGGTAAATATTCCTTTATTTCAAACTGCCTTATCAATTCCGAGAGCTTAGTGGTTGCTTCCTTTGTGGCGTTGTCTTCCATTCCAGTGAGGGTGGCATTATTCTCCAAATCCAGAAGGGTGACTGTCTTTATGGTTGCACCCGAGGCCAATGGCTCGACCAAGCGAGTTCGATAATGCAGGGCGGTCAAGGGAACTTGGTCCTGCAATTTGTTCGAGATGACGTACACAACGGGTTCTTTCCTGCATTTTGCATAAATTTCATTTTCACTCGGTGAATTCCCTAACAAAAGCACACGTTGGACCCGCTTTTCACCCGATTGCATTCCTAGCGAGATGGTCAATCTGGTTGGTTTCTTTAAATAATCCTCGAGCTCCTCTTCCAGCGGCAATCCGTAAGAGCGCAAGTCGTTCGCCGAAGGGGCATCGACGAACTTTTCAGCCTCTATTTCAGCGAGTGTGGTTAGCAAGGCTTCGATCACCTTGGTGTCCCCATCCACACTTTCCGAATTGTCCAATGACACCTTCCACTCTTTTTGCTCGTCTCTTTTAAGACTGATCCGACGGCTTTCGTCCGCGAGGTCAATGGAGTCTATTTCCGACGTCTTTTCTTCAATCCGCATGAATCTTTTGTTTCGAAGTTTTCTTTGGGCATCCTTGAGCTGCTTGAACAAGTCATTGGGGGTGACGAACAAGGTGGGGGATCCTTTCAGGTTCGCATATCTCATGCCGGTGAATTCTCCTTCTTCGATCGGCTCGCTGGCCACTAGGGTTTCGCTGCGTAGGTTGCCCTGCAGGGTGATGCTGAAATCGGATGCAGCGACTTTTTCGGCGATGGCTTCCATTTCTTGCGGAGGCATGACGAAATGAGTAACGGTTCCTCTCAACAAGTCATTGATCAGGGTCCGGACCGAGGCTCCATCGGCGGCCACCTCAATGGGGGTCTCGAAAGTCCAGTCTTCATTTGAGGGGGAGATACGGGAAATTTTCATCGTGGATGGGGTTCCACCTTGATTGAATTCAGCTGACAAGGATTTGATCTCGTAGAAATCCAAGTCGAAGAAATTTCGTTGCATCAGATTTTGCAGAGGTTGGTTCAGTGCGTCGTACAAGCCCTTGTCCACCGCGTAGATCACTTGTTGTTGCTTGGCCAAGACGTAAACTTCTTGCTGGTCTCGAGTAGTCGCTCCAAATCCCAGTTCCATGAGGCCATTCCTCCCCATCACCTCGATGCTCAGCGATGGTGAGGCTAGGCCATAATCTTGAAGTGT
>CEVA01104322.1_pt1 | contig 13705 bp, 9 predicted proteins | sample 361521 | NCBI WGS metagenome assembly CEVA01 (sample SAMEA2622823, study PRJEB7988) | marine metagenome | isolation source: saline water (ENVO:00002010), including
TCCGATTTTAGTTTTAGCCATCCTTCTATCGTCTTGTAGCTCTGTGAGAGTAGCTGCAGATTATGACAGAGAGGCTAATTTTGACCAATACAAAACCTTTGCGTTTTTTAAACCAGGAATTGATAAGGCAGAAATAAGTGATATTGACAAAAGACGTATCCTTAGAGCTATTGAAGCAGAACTACTTGCAAAAGGCATGACTAAATCCGAAAATCCGGATATGTTAGTGAGTATCTTCACCAAATCAAATCAACGCGTAGACGTATATAATAATGCTTGGGGTGCTGGTGCTTGGGGCTGGGGAGGTTTCAACCGTTGGGGTTGGGGCTGGGGACCTGGTTTTGGCTGGGGAGGCAGTAATGTCTCAACCACAACCGAAGGCATGTTATTTATTGACTTTATCGATGCCAACAAAAAAGAATTGGTTTGGCAAGGCTCCGGAACTGGCTATTTAGTAACCAAGAATGTAGAAAAGAAAGAAGCGCGTATCAAAGAATTTGTATCAAAAACTTTAGAGCAGTTTCCTCCATCAAAATAAAGATTGAAAATCTAAAAACGGAAGCACTGAGAAATCAGTGCTTTTTTTGTTTACAATTTCAAAATCTCTTTTTATTCTAAATATTCTATCTTTGGCGACTTCAAAATGAAAATGTTATGATTTTAGGTCAAACTACAAGAAAGAATTTTACCCAAAACCCTAAAGACGATATTTTATCTGGCCTTACTGTTGCATTGGCATTAGTACCAGAAGCTGTAGCTTTTGCTTTTGTTGCTGGTGTTGACCCATTAGTTGGATTGTATGGCGCTTTTATGATGGGAATAGTTACCGCTTTGTTTGGTGGTCGACCAGGAATGATTTCTGGTGCTACTGGCGCAATGGCTGTGGTTATGGTACACCTTATTCAAAAAGGAAATGAAGTTGGTATTAATTTAGATACACCTATTGAAAACCTTGGGCTTCAATGGCTTTTTATTACCTTACTATTTGTTGGTAGCATTCAAATTTTGGCAGGTGTTTTTAAGCTTGGAAAGTTTGTTAGACTTATTCCTCATCCTGTAATGATGGGCTTTGTAAACGGTTTGGCCATTGTCATATTCTTATCACAATTAAAATTATTTCCTAATGCTGTACCGCAGGATATTTCATTTTTTGATAATACTTCTGAATGGTTCTCAGCATTATTCTCAAATGCTGCTTTTTGGAAAATGATGGGCTTCATTGGATTGACAATGGGAATTATGTATGGACTACCTAAACTCACCAAAAAAATCCCTGCAGCTTTAGTTGCAATCCTTGTTGTCGCTTGTATCACTATTTTTGGCGGAATTGAAATGAGCACTGTTGGTTCTTTTATTACAGAAGGTGGTGGTAAAGGTTTAGAAGGCGGATTACCAACATTTCAAGATCAAATTTTTGGATTATTCGGAACACTGACAGGACATTGGGATATCATTATTTCGACGGCATTCATCTTAGCTGCTGTTGGACTAATTGAGTCATTAATGACTTTAAATCTTGTTGATGAAATCACCGAAACCAGAGGAAATGGTAATCGTGAATGTATTGCTCAAGGAAGTGCTAATATGTTGAATGGCTTATTTGGTGGAATGGGTGGTTGTGCTATGATTGGTCAATCGATTATTAATGTCGATTCTGGTGGTCGTGGTCGTTTATCTGGTGCTTTTGCCGCATTAGCTTTATTAGGGTTTATTTTATTTGCCGCACCATTAATCGAGCAAATTCCCATCGCTGCATTGGTAGGTGTTATGTTTATGGTGGTTATCGGAACCTTTGCCTGGTCTAGTTTTAGAATCATTCGTAAAATACCTATTGCTGATGCCATTGTACTTATTGCTGTTTCAGCAATTACCGTTTGGAAAGATTTAGCAGTAGCTGTTATCGCTGGTGTAATAATTTCTGCATTAGTATTTGCTTGGAAAAACGCAACAATGATTAGAGCACGAAAACGTATGCAACCAGATGGCACTAAAACTTACGAAATTTGGGGACCGTTATTCTTTGGGTCTATTCAGAGTTTTAATTCTAAATTTGATGTAAAAAATGATCCTGAAAACGTTGAAATAGATTTTGTAGAGTCTCGTGTTAGTGACCATTCTGCTATGGAAGCGATATTCAATTTAATTAAAAAGTACGAAGCGGCGGGTAAAAGTTTAAAACTGAAACACCTCAGTGAAGATTGTAAAGCTTTAATGTATAAAGCTAGCCCTAAGTTCAAAGAGGTTATTGTTGAAGACATTAACGATCCTCGTTATTATTTGGCTGCTAATCCTGAAGAATTTACAAAACCACTTTCAGAATACGATTTATAAAAGAAAAGCGACTCAATTGAGTCGCTTTTTTATTTTAATAATTAAGTAAAGCTTCAATCTTTGCTTTCACCTTTTCAGTTGAAGGAATCATTGTTTGTTCTAATGTTGAATTCAATGGAATTGCAGGCATATTTTCACTACCAATTGTCATTACTGGTGCATCTAAATATCTAAAGCATTCTTCCTGAATTTTCCCAGATAATGCTCTTGCAAAACTGTTGTTACTTGGCTCTTCAGTTACCACTAAACACTTACCTGTTTTCTTAACCGACTTCATTATGGTTGCTTCATCTAGAGGATATAATGTTCTTAAATCGATGACTTCTATTTGATCTTTTAAACCTAATTCTTCCGAAGCATTCATTGCCCAATGCACACCCATTCCGTAGGTTACAATGGTACACGTTTCTACATCGTCTTGCTTCCAGATTTCTTGTAATACCCAAGCTTTTCCAAAAGGCAATACATAGTCTTCAGCAGGTTCTACAGAGGTTGCACCTTGTGTTCCTGGTACTTTAGACCAGTACAAACCTTTATGCTCAAAAATAACTACTGGATTTGGGTCGTGATATGCTGCTTTCATTAAGCCTTTTAAATCAGCGCCATTACTTGGATAGGCAATTTTTATACCACTAATATTGGTCACAACACTTTCTACTGAAGATGAGTGATAAGGCCCACCACTACCATAAGCACCAATTGGCACACGCAAAATCATACTTACAGGCCATTTTCCGTTACTTAGGTAACAGCTTCGACTCACTTCGGTAAATAATTGATTGAGTCCTGGCCAAATATAATCTGCAAACTGAACCTCAACAATAGGCTTTAAACCAACAGCACTCATCCCAACCGTTGAACCTACAATAAAAGCTTCTTGGATTGGTGTATTAAAAACGCGGTCGTCTCCAAATTTCTGAGCTAATGTTGCCGCTTCTCTAAATACACCACCAAGTCGGCCACCTACATCCTGTCCATAGAGTAAACACTCTTTATGCTTTCGCATTAATTCTTCAACAGCGAATAAGGCACAATCTACCATCACGACTTTTTCTGCACCTTCAGGCGAACGCTCACCCTTTTCCTCGGTAATTGGTGTTGGCGCAAAATCGTGCGTAAATAAATCTTCTGGTGTTGGATCTTCGGCTTTTAAGGCGTTTTGAAAATCATCTTCAACCAACGCTTTTATTTCCGCTTCAATAGTATCAATATCTTTTTGAGCGAAACCATTATCTAACATTTGCTGTTTTAAAACAGGATATGGATCACGAGACTTTGCTTCTTCCAAGTCATCACGATACCATTCCATACGCACACCAGACGTATGATGATTCAATAATGGCACTTTAGCGTGCACCAAAAATGGACGACGCTCTTCTCTTATGGTTTTTATAACTTTTTCTAGAGCTTCGTAGCTTTCAATAAAATTAGCACCATCAATAGAAATGGCTTCTAATCCGTGAAATCCTTTTGCATATTCTGCAGCATTTTGAGCTCTGGTTTCGGCTTCATTTGCTGAAATATCCCAACCATTGTCTTGCACCAAATATAGAATAGGCATTTGCTTTAACGCTGCCATTTGAAAGGCTTCTGCAATTTCACCTTCGGTAACTGACGCGTCGCCTAAACTACAAACCGTAATTGGATTTAATTGCGATTCTTTGCTATCATTCTGAACAACATTTGAATTTTGAAGTCCTTGCTTTTCCAAATATTGCATTCCCATCGCAACACCAGTTGCAGGAATGGCTTGCATACCTGTTGCTGATGATTGATGTGGAATTTTAGGCTTATCAGCATCTTTTAAACTTGGATGTGAATAATAGGTTCTTCCACCAGAAAATGGATCGTCTTTTTTAGCTAATACCTGAAGCATTAAATCGTAAGGTGTCATACCAAAAGCTAACAACATTGCATCGTCTCTGTAATACGGAAATGCATAATCTTGAGGTAACAATTGCATTCCTAAAGCTGTCTGAATGGCTTCGTGACCACGTGATGTGGCGTGCACGTATTTTGAAACTACTTTGAAGTTGGCTTCATACAATTCTGCCATTGTTTTGGCGGTTACTAAATTGGTAAACCCTTTTTTTAATATGTCTTTATTCATTGTTTTCTGAACTTATTTTTGCGTTAGGGATTGCAGCGGCATCCTTTTTTGCCATTAAAAGCAAAAAAGATATAGCGTAAAGCCCGACCCTTGCGGTAACGCCCAAATTATTTTAAGCTAGCTCTTCTTCAACCTTTATCATCCAGTTGAATTTATCTTCAATTTTTCCTGTTTTTATGGCATTTAGCGTGTCGTTAACCTCTAATCCTACCGGACTTTCGTCAGAGACGTGAATGTCGCCATTTTCTGTGCCAATACTCTGAATGTAAGCAATACCAACGGCTGTTCCTGTTCCGAAAGCTTCCTCTAAAAGGCCTTTTTCTGATGCTTCACGGATTTCGATAAGCGTGATTGGACGCTCAATGACTTCAAAACCTTTATCTTTTAGAATATCGATAACGCTCATTCTGGTAATGCCATCGAGAATGGCGCCATCGCGACGTGGTGTGATGAATTTTCCATCGATTTTGAAGAAAATATTCATTGTTCCCACCTCTTGAATGTACTCGTGCTCAACAGCATCTAACCACAATACTTGGTCGTAGCCTTTTGCTTTTGCCAATTCCGTTGGACGAATTGCTGCTGCGTAATTTCCAGCCGCTTTTGCTTCGCCTGTACCACCATCTACAGCACGAACGAATTTCTTTTCGGCCCACAATTTTATGCGCTTACTAAAAAATGGTCCTGCTGGTGATGCCATAATGATAAACTTGTAACTTGTGGCTGCACGCATACCGATAAAGGCTTCATCGGCATACATAAACGGACGCAAGTACAAGGCGCTACCATCTTGTGGTGGAATCCACGCTTTATCCAAAGCCACGAGCTGTTTTAAGCCTTCTACGAATAATTCTTCTGGAACATTTGGCATTCCCATTCGGTCAGCACTAAAGTTTAAACGCGCTGCATTTTTATCAGCACGGAATAGCATTGGTGTTCCATCGGCATCTACATTAGCTTTCATACCTTCAAAAATGGCTTGTCCGTAATGCAACGCCATTGCTGCTGGATGCGTTGGAATTAAAGCTAAAGGTTCTATTCTTGGGTTTTGCCATTCACCATCTTTATAATCGCAGATAAACATATGATCTGTAAAAGAGGTTCCTAATGGTATGTTGTTGAAGTCGATGGAATCGACTTTTGATTTTTCTATTTTTTTGATTGCTATGTTGTAGGACATAATTTTTATAAATGATGAAATCCTGAATCAAGTTCAGGATGACAGTTAACTATATTTTTCTATTCGTATCAAATTGCTCTAAATAATCAGCAACTCTTCGCACAAAGCTTCCACCTAGGAAACCATCTACGACACGATGGTCGAAAGACAGAGATAAGTACATCATACTTCTAATAGCGATTTCGTCGCCTTTTTCAGTTTCAATCACTTCGGCACGTTTTTTAATAATTCCTAATGCTAAAATGGCAACTTCTGGTTGGTTAATAATCGGTGTTCCCATTACGCTACCAAACGTCCCAACATTAGAAATAGTGAAGGTGCTGCCTTTGATATCGTCGCCACTCAACTTGTTTTCTCTTGCTTTTCCAGCGAGCTCGTTTACGTTTTCGGCTAACTCTTTTAAGTCTTTAGTGTCAGCATTTTTAACGACTGGCACAATTAAATTTCCACTTGGTAATGCTGTTGCCATACCAATATTAATGTCTTCTTTTACGATGATATTACTGCCATCAACAGACGCATTGATATTTGGAAAATCTTTGACTGCTTTAGCTACGGCTTCTACAAACAATGGTGTAAAGGTTAGTTTTTCGCCATATTTTTCTTGAAACGCAACCTTATTGTCATTTCGCCAATTTACCATATTGGTTAAGTCAGCTTCAACATAAGCCGTTACGTGAGGTGACGTATGCTTGGAATACACCATATGATCTGCAATCATTTGACGCATACGATCCATTTCTACAATCTTTCCTTTGCCTTTATCGAACGTTAGTTGCGGAATGCGATAAGCTGTTGGATCTTGAACCACTGGCTGCGCAAACTTGTAAGGCCTTCCGTCTTCGATATAATTGAATACATCACTTTTTCTTAATCGTCCTTCGTTTCCGGTTGCTGGTATTCTTGCTAATTCTTCAAAACTTATGTGATGTTCCTTTGCAATGGAAATGATTAATGGTGAGAAGAACTTTGAATTCGAAGTTGAAGCTGAAGTTGAAACCGAATGAGATTCCTTGTTAATACTAGATGCTATTGAAGGACTCTTTTTGGTCTTCGTTTTTGATGTCTCGACTGCGCTCGACGTGACATCATTTTTCGATTTCGGTTTCGATTTCGATTTTTCTATTTCTAGAAGAGCGATAACCTCACCAACTTTTACCACATCTTTTGCTTGGTATTTGGTTTCTAGCAAAGTTCCTGCTGCTGGTGCAGGCACTTCGTTATCCACCTTATCTGTGGCTACTTCTAATATGATATCGCCTTCATCAAAAGAATCACCTTCATTGATTAACCAATTAATAATGGTTCCTTCTGTGATGCTCTCGCCCATTTTGGGCATTTTTAGTTCAAAAGTCATTAAACAAATTCAGTTTTATTTTAGAATTAAAGATAAGACATATTCAATATCACTTTTCTTAAAACCCTTGATTTTATTTTTTAAAAGAAAAAAAATCTTCAAAACAACTTACTTTAAGAATTTTAAACTTTAAATTGTTAATTTTGAGTAATCAAAAAAAATATTTTTAATGTCTCATACACTAGATAAAATCGACACCCAAATTTTAGCGATACTCCAGAAAGACAGCAATCGCACTACAAAAAGCATAGCTAAAGAATTAGGAATGACCACTTCACCCGTTTTTGAGCGTATCAAAAAGCTTGAAAAAGAAGGCTACATCAAAAAATATGTCGCTGTATTAGATAACAAGAAAGTAGGTTTGAAATTAACTGTATTTATTGGCATAACCCTTCAAGGTCATACCAGAAGTTATCTAGAAAAATTTGTCACTGAAATAAATAATTTCCCAGAAATTGCAGAATGCCATCGCGTAAGTGGAAATTATGATTACCTACTGAAACTCATTGTTGAAGATATACAAGCTTATGAGACTTTCCTTATTTCTAAACTAACACTTCTTCCTTATCTAGGGAATGTGCAGAGTTTAATAACCTTATCTACAGGAAAGGAAACCAATGAGATTGATTTGAGTAGGATTTAAAAAATTGCCAAGTCTTTCTCTCTAGTAATAACACTTATTTTTTGAAAGTTTCGCGAAGCGTTTTATAGATATCGTCTTGCATCTTCATATTTTCGGGAACTTCGCGTAATGGCTCAACGGCTTTTAAACTGTTGTGACAATCTTGCGGCAACTGCTGATATAACTGCGTTCCTTTAGTTTTCCAAACAATCATCTCGTCGCTTACCTGCTTGATAACTTTTGCTGGATTACCAACCACCAAACTACGTGGTGGAATTTTAGTTTCGGCCTTAACAAATGCCATGGCTCCAACGATACTTTCATCTCCAATTTCGGCATCGTCCATAATTACGGTATTCATACCAATAAGACAGTTACGACCCAAATTGGCTCCGTGAATGATGGCTCCGTGACCAACGTGTGCACTTTCTTTTAGGGTAATAGATTTACCTGGAAACATATGCACTGTACAGTTTTCTTGCACGTTAACGCCATCCTCTAAAATGATTTGTCCCCAATCCCCACGAATGGCAGCACCTGGACCGATGTAACAGTTTTTGCCAATGATGACATTGCCAGTGACTGCTGCCAACGGATGCACGAAACTACTTTCATGCACGACTGGTGTGTATCCTTGGAATGCGTAGATCATATAGCCCCTTTTAATTTCCCCAGAGGGGAAAAACACTCCTGTGCTTTTATTGTTACGTGTTCTTTCATTTACTCTATTTACTAGTTCCTTCCCTCTGGGAAGGTTAGGATGGGCTTATCTTTACTTAAATCGTTTTAATGTTTCTTTTGTAAAATCACTTAATACCAAGCGACCACTAATGGCTGCTCTTTCAGCTAGAAGCGTATCCCAATCTTCGGTACCTTGCCAAAAGATTTTCTTCATTTCTTTCATTGCTTCCGGATTGTAGTTGCAAAGATCTTCAGCAAAGGTTTTTACGGCTTCGTCTAATGCTTCTGTAGTATCAAACACTTGTGTAAATAAGCCTTTTTGTTTTGCCCATTCTGCTGGATAAAAGGTATTGGCATCAATGGCGATTTGTGACATTCCGCTTAAACCTAACTTGCGCTCTACAGCTGGACCAACCACAAACGGACCGATACCAACGTTTAGTTCACTCAACTTTATGGCTGCAAATTTTGTTGCCATACAATAATCAGTTGCCGACGCAACTCCTACTCCACCTCCAACGGTTTTTCCTTGCACGCGACCAATGATAAATTTTGGACATTTTCGCATCGCATTAATCACGTTAGCAAATCCTGAAAAGAAGACTTTCCCTGTGGCTTCATCATCGATATTGATAAGCTCATTAAAACTTGCTCCAGCACAAAATGTTCTATCGCCTCCACTTTTAAGAACGATGACTTTAATGTCATCGTTACCACCAGCGTTGGTGATAGTTTGTGCTAATTCAGCTAGAATATTTCCTGGTAATGAGTTATGCGCAGGATGAAAAAATTCAATGTATCCTACTTGGTTTTCTATGGTTTGTTTTACGTATGGTTGTTGTTCTGACATAATTATATTAATCCAAATTGTTCAAAATGATGGTTTAAATGTTTTCTTTCGAGCAAGTAAGATTCGTAACGATTCAACTCGCCAAATACTAAATTCTTCAATTTAGCATCTGGATTTTCCTTGAAAAACTCGATGTATTTTTTGCGTTGTTCCTTAAACTTCTCAATCGCTGTTTCTAAATCTTGATGTTTTAAATCGTCTAGCGTGTCTTTTTCTAACTGTGGAAATTGAGAATTTTGTGGAAACTTTCTATAGTTATACAAGCTTGCGTGCACCTTGTCTAAAATCTTCTCTGGTGTGGCAATTTCAAAATCTTGAATTTCGCCTGATGCAATTTTATAAGTGTATTCTAAATGCTCAATCATATGTTGAGGCGTCATAATTCCCCATTTTGGTTTAGCGTCTGCTTTTAACTTTGATAAGCATTCGTTGATTTTTTCTTCGGTCATTTCAACAAAGGTTTCTTGCTTTTTCTGAACCATTGTTAAGATGGTAGCCACGGCAACCAACGGACTGTCTTTGTCTGTTTTTTGACTTTCTGGTCGGTTTTCAAAATTAGCATCAAAAACCTCAACGTGCCATTTTACAATACCACTTGGATGCTCGGTTGATGAGACATCTCTATCCACTTTTTCCTTACAGGTTAAACGCACATAAATGGTATCATTGTGGTATAATGGTCTTAAAAATCGGATAGAATCCAAACCGTAATTTGCCGCTACAGGACCTTTATTTGGATACACAAACAATCCAGCTGCAGCCGAAATTATAAAATAACCGTGCGCTGTTCGTTTTTCAAAAATACTTCCATCTAAAGAAGTAATATCTGTATGTGCGTAAAAATGGTCCCAAGTTAAATTGGCAAAATTCTGAATATCAGTATCCGTAAGTGTACGCTTATGCGTTTTTAAAGACATTCCTGGTTGAATATCTTCCCAATGGTACTTAAACGGATGGTCTTCAGCTTCCTTATATTTTGCATTTTGCTGATATATGCCAGTGATTTCTGTAATTGTTGATGGTGTTCCTTGAATGGCTGTACGTTGCAAATAGTGTTTAATACCACGCATTCCTCCCATTTCTTCTCCACCACCAGCACGTCCTGGACCTCCGTGAACCAAGTACGGTAACGGCGAACCGTGACCTGTACTTTGTTTTGCCATTTCGCGATTAATCACCAAAATTCTTCCGTGATGACTTGCGGCATTTACAACATAATCAGTTGCAATGTTATCATCATAAGTTGCAATAGAAGACACTAACGACCCTTTACCCATTTGCGCTAATTGCACAGCTTCGTCCATTGACTTGTATGGCATAATGGTACTTACTGGCCCAAACGCTTCGCGCTCGTGAACAACATTATTTCGGAAAGGATTATCTGTTCTAAACACCACTGGACTGATGAATGCACCTTTATTAGCATCTGCTCCAATGGTTTCAATATTATCTAAATTGCCATAAACCATTTCAGCTTCTTTGCTGATATCTGCAATAGAACTTTTTACAGCTTCAACTTGTTGTTTGCTTACCAATGAGCCCATCCGTACTTCTTTAAGTCTTGGGTCTCCAATGGTTACTTTATCGAGTTCTTTTGCTAATGCAATTTGAACATCTTCAACTAAATTTTCTGGAACGATAATGCGTCGGATGGCTGTACATTTTTGTCCGGCCTTTACCGTCATTTCCTTTCGAACTTCCTTAACAAACAAGTCGAATTCTGGTGTTCCAGGAACTGCATCTTCCCCTAAAATTGACGCATTTAACGAATCGGCTTCCATAGTAAAAGGCACAGATTCTTCAATTAATCTTGGATGCGCTTTTAATAAGCGACCTGTTGCTGCCGAACCCGTAAAAGTTACGACATCTTGAGATTCAACCGTATCTAAAACAGTTTTTACGGTTCCGTTTATGATTTGAAGTGCGCCTTCTGGTAAAATACCTGAATTGATAATTTCTCTCGCTACAGCTTCAGCCAAATAAGATGATGATGGTGCTGGTAAAACCACTGCTGGCACACCAGCCATCCAGTTTACAGCACACTTTTCTAACATTCCCCAAACTGGGAAGTTAAATGCGTTGATATGTACTGCAACACCTTTTTTTGGCACCATTATATGATGCGCCATAAAGCGTCCTCCACGAGATAAATCGATTGGGTCGCCTTCTACGTGAAACGGTTTGTTTGGAAACAATTTTCGTAATGATGCGTTGGCAAACAAGTTACCAAAACCACCTTCAATATCTATCCAACTATCTACACGCGTTGCACCAGTTCTGTAACTTAAATCGTAAAATTGTTCTTTGCGTTTTGTAAGGTAAAGTGCCAATTTTTTGAGCATATTACCACGCTCTTGAAACGTCATTTTACGAAGTACTTCGCCTCCTTTAGTGCGTCCGTAATTAAGAACTTCAGGAATATCTAATCCTTCAACAGCCCAATTTGTGAAGTGTTCGCCTGTTATGGCGTCGTAAATTGGTGCTCCTTCTTCTTTTCCTGTAGTCCACTGTCCTTGGACGTAGTGTTGAATTTTGTTCTTCATCTTACTGTTTAAGATTATGTATTATCGACTTTGTATTTTTTTGGAGCAGTTCCCCTATCATTAATCTACTATCTTTAATCGTTTGCATTTAACTCAATTATCTTTTTTATCCAATCTTTATCATTGTTTAGTAGGACATCTGGTCTTATGCCAACTTGTTCGTACTTTAAATAATCATTTTTAATCACTTCTATGGAAAACGCATATTGAATAGAATTACAATTTAATCTTCCTGCTATCCCTTCATTTCCATAACCATATGATACTGCCCCTTTTGAATTCTCACCAACAATAACAGTGCGCTTATCGTCTTTTAGCCGAAGTGTACTTATTTCAGCAGCACTAGCTGTTAAAAAATTGATAAGCACATAAATTCTCTTTATTTCTTTTGTCTTTCTTAAAAGTCTAATAAGTGATTTTGTTTGTAATAAAGAACCACCTCCATTGTTTCTTAAATCTATAATTAAGTAAGGCTTGACTAATTTTTGCTTTAAATCGTTGTAAAACGTATCAGCTTCATCCATTAGCTCATATGTTCGCTTAAGGGATTTGATATTTATATAGTCATGATTAGCGTCTAAAGATTTAAAGCCGAAATTTTCTTCGTGTTGTTTATAAAAATGATATGTATTGTCTTTATTCCAAAAGGTGTTTCCTATTCTATTGTTCTTTATTTCAATATTGTTATTGTATACGAGTAAGCCGTTTTTATAATGCTCGAATATTTCAAATTTCCCTTTTGAAGTTTTGTTGAGCTTTAATCTTATGGTTCCATTTTTCCAAATATCAGAATCTGAAGTATCCATAACACCCAACCAACTCGAATTTGAATGTTTTATAAGTTTTATAGTTTCGTTACCCGAATAGTAAATTCCAGAAATTGAGTCTGAGTCAATAACATCATCAACTTCTCTTTCATAAAACAAAGGCTTAAATAAATCGGCTTCAGTCTTTTGATAAATTATATTGTGATTATCTTTTATAAAGGAAATGTATTTTTGAAGATACCCTAAACAAAAATAATCCTTTAGACTATCTTCATTAATTTCCTTTATTATTTGACTTTTCCATTCTTCAAACCTGAATTCATCTGATTTAGTTTTAATCTGAGACTTATAGCTCTTGGCTACCTTAATCTTTTTGGAAACCTCTTCTAAACTATTTAGGCAATCACAGCTTTTATCCTGACCAGAGGATATATTAGTAAATAATAGAATTAATAAAATCAGAATTTTATTCATGTAACGAAAAACAATAATTTAACTCATATTTTCAATAATAGCTGCATAGCCTTGCCCTACGCCAATACACATCGTTACCAATGCGTAGCGCTTGTTTTGCTCTTTGAGCTCTAAAGCCGCTGAATAGGCGATTCTAGTGCCTGTAACGCCAAGCGGATGGCCAATTGCGATAGAGCCTCCATTAGGGTTGATTCTTGGATCATTGTCTGCCAATCCCCAAGCTCTGGTGCACGCCAATGCTTGCGCAGCAAAGGCTTCATTGAGCTCTATAACGTCGATATCGTCCATTGTTAATCCGGCTTTTGCCAAAGCTTTGTTGGACGCCTCAACTGGACCGATGCCCATAATTCGCGGCTCTACACCCACGACAGCAGAACTCACGATGCGCGCTAAAGGCTTTAGATTGTATTTTTTTACTGCCTCTTCTGAAGCGATAATGGTTGCTGCTGCTCCGTCGTTTAATCCTGATGCATTTCCTGCGGTTACGCTTCCGCCTTCTTTTTTAAAGGCTGGTCGTAATTTGGCTAAAATCTCTTTTGATGTTGTTGGTTTTACAAATTCGTCTTTTGCAAAAACGATTGGGTCTTTTTTACGTTGAGGAATTTCGACAGGAAGAATTTCTTTTTCTAATCGTCCGTTTTCCTGTGCTTTAGACGCTTTCACCTGGCTCCAATAGGCGAATTCATCTTGATCTTCTCGTGAAATATTATATTTCTCTACAAGATTTTCAGCAGTAACTCCCATGCCGTCCGTACCGTACATTTCGTGCATTTTTGGATTTACAAATCTC
>CEVA01514481.1_pt1 | contig 13705 bp, 14 predicted proteins | sample 361521 | NCBI WGS metagenome assembly CEVA01 (sample SAMEA2622823, study PRJEB7988) | marine metagenome | isolation source: saline water (ENVO:00002010), including
CTTTATTAAGAATATGATAGATTGTAGTAAACATGACTTTAAAAATACCCTTTTGGAAGCATTCTTTAAAAAATATTGATTTTGAAAATGTTAAAAAAGCAATATCGAATAACCATATAACATCTGGTCCAATATCAAAAAATGTTGAAGAAAAAATATCAAAATATCTTGATAGCAATTATGCAGTGTTAACCTCCTCATGCACAACGGCATTACAGGTTTCCCTAATGGCCATTGGTATAAAAAAGAATGACGAAGTGATCACCACCCCAATGTCTTTTATAGCAACTTCAAATGCAATAATACTTGCAGGTGGAACTCCTAAATTCGTCGATGTAGACCCTTATACAGGCTTGATGGATTTAAAAAAACTAAAAAAATCAATTTCAAAAAAAACTAAAGCAATAATTCCAGTTCATCTTTATGGTCAAATGACGAATATAGAAGCAATAAAAAAAATAACAGCCAATCGTGACATAAAAATCATTGAGGATTCAGCGCATGCATTTGAAGCAAAAATGAATGGCAAATCACCTGGTTCATTTTCATCCTCTTCAGCATTATCTTTCTATGCAACAAAAGCAATCACATGCGGAGAAGGTGGATGTTTGGTAACTAATGAAAAAACAATTTACGAAAAAGCAAGAAAAATAATCCTTCATGGAATGGATAAAGCTCCTGCATCAAGAGGTTCTCGTTTTTATTCTCATTACGATATGCCAAATCTTGGAATGAAATGTAATCTAGATGATGTATCAGCGTCTTTGCTCATTGACCAAACTGAAGAAAAATGGATTAAAGAAAATCTTCAAAAAAGATGGTTATTGGATTCTAAATACCGTGAAAATCTAAATGGAATTGAACATTTCGGGATAACTCTTCATCCAACTTTGAAAAAAGAAGACTCGCCCTACCTTTTCACGTTAAGAATACCAGAAAAAAGAGATCTTTTCATCAGGCGGCTAGAAGAAGCCGGAATTGGTATTGCCGTAAATTATAGACCTATACACCTTATGGAATACTATAAAAAAACATTCCATTATAAGAATGGGGATTTTCCAGAAGCTGAAAAAATCGGCAAGCAAACATTAACTATCCCATCTCATGGAAACCTAAAAGATGATGAAATCAACTATATTTGTCAAAAAATAAAAAAAATAGCAAGTGAAGTCCTCTAGAAAAAAATTCAAAAATTTTAAAAGTTTTTTTGTGGTTGGCCACTACCTTACACCAGTTTTAAGAAAAACAATTATAGAAATAATTAACGAATCAAAAAGATACCTAGAAGGCTCTGAATTAATATTAATCTATTGGTGGCCAGGTGTAGAAAAAAGCGAACTTGCAAAAGAAGCCTCAGAAAAAGGCATAACTGTCCATGAAATATGGATGGCAGGGCCAATAAATCAGGCAAAAATACATGGTTGGTATAAAAATCTCAATCACTATATCGACACAAACATAAAAGCTTTTTTAAAAATCCAAAAAATTTTTAGAAAAAATTCAAAATTTAATTGTGCATTAACTATATTCCATACTCCCTGGTACGCAGAATTTCTAGCACTTCTTGCAGCACGACCAAGAAAGTTAGCAGTTAAATTCTTCACATCCACAGAACCTTTTGTCCCAATTCATAAAAAAATTGCTCTTGCATTAAATTCAATATTTCTAAATAGGCTCATAGTAAACTCAAATGAAGCTAAAAAATTCGCAATGTCACTTGGACACATTTTTTCAAAAATATCAATTATGAGAAATATTGATATAGTTGCAAGACAATTTGATAAATACAAATCTGATGGCAATATAGTCAGAAAAGAATTCGGCATAGATGAAAAAGCAATCTTGGTTGGCTCTGTAAGCAGGCTTGATCCAACAAAAGGTCATAAAACTTTAATCAACTGCTGGAAAAAAGTTCAAGAAAGATTTCCTAAATCAAGATTGCTTATTGTTGGTGGATCAATATATGGAGAAAAAGATCCGTATCTAATCCAGCTCAAAAAAATTGTTAAAGATAGCAATCTAGAAGATTCTCTAGACTTTGCTGGTTTAAGGGAGAATGTAAATGATTTTTATGCAGCGATGGACATACTTGTACACCCATCTATATTCGATCTATTCCCATTCACAATATTAGAGGCTCAAAGCATGAAAATCCCAGTAATATCGACAAAAGTAGGCACCATACCTCAAATGATTTCAAATGGAAAAGAAGGAATCTTGGTTGAAGAGGAAAATGAAAATGAATTAGCTGACGCAATTATTAAGTTGATAAAAAACAAAAATGAAAGAAAAATCATGGGTGAAAACGGATATAAAAGAAACACAAAAACTTGGACTGCCGAAAGAGCAGCAAAATCATGCATTAATCTCTACAATGACGTAATTGAAAGAAAATGGACTAAAGATTACGAATGTTAAAAGAAATCAAAAAAATAGAAGATTTTAAAAATATTGAAAGTTTTGCAAAAAAAATATTAGCATCGCCTTATAGGTTTATAAAAGAATACCCCTCGCATGTCCACCAAGAACATCTTTTGAAAAAATGGCAAAGTTCAATTGGGTCCGAAAAAAATCTTTTTTTGGTTTCTGAAGATTCAGTTTGCACGGTAGACCATTCCATATTTGATTCAGAAGCTTTTGGTAAAAAATCAGGAATTCTAAATCTTTTTCATTCGGTAAAAAAATCCCAAAAAGAATCAGACAAGTTGATCAAGGAAGCAACAAGATGGGCAGATGAAAATAATTTTTCATTCCTGCAAACAAGAATTGATGCTCAAAACATAGTGGGCATTAGAGCTTTAGAAAATAACAAATTCAATTATGCAGATATAGTTTTAAGAAGCATTTTCACATACGAAGAAGGAATTACGCATGAAATTTATGGGATAAAAAGCAAAACCAACGTCAGGCTTGCTGAAAAAAAAGACTTTGAAAAAATATTAAACATAGCAAAAAAAATATTCAAAAATTCAAGATTTCATAAAGATCCTAATTTTCCTGATGGTTTTGCTGAAAAAATTCATGAATCATGGGTCGAAAAATCTCTAAACCAGGAAAGGGGATTCTGTTTTGTATCAGAGGAGAATAATTCTTTATGCGGATTTTTTACAGCAGCTTTTGATAATGAAATAAATGAACATAGTTCAGACAAACTCATTAGATTTGAATTATCAGCAGTCTTACCAATGAGAAGAGCATCAACTATATGGCTTGATCTTTTAAATGCTGTGGTTAGACATGGGTATTCAAAAGGTGGCAAATTTTTCGAGGGAAGACCTCAGGCTTATAATTACCAAATACTTCAAAGACAAATGAAAGTGCCTCCTAAATATTTAAAAGCGGAAATGGCGCTTCACAGGATGAAAAATAAATGAAAAAATATGCAATATTATCAGTAACCAACAAAGAAAATTTAGAAAACCTGGGTAAAGAACTTGTAAAAAATAATTTTTTAATATTCTCAAGTGGGGGAACAAGAAAATATCTAGAAAAACATGGTGTTGATGTTTGCTCTGTCTCTGAATTGACTACATTTCCTGAAATATTAGATGGCAGAGTGAAAACACTTCATCCAAAAGTTTTTGGTGGGATACTTGCAGATGTAACTAATAAAAAACATATAAAAGAAATGAACGAAAATCAAATAAACAGAATTGATATGGTTGTTGTTAATTTCTATAACTTTTCAGAAGGAAAAAACAAAGAATTCTCTAAAGCGATTGAATCAATAGATATTGGTGGCCCAAGCATGGTTAGAGCTGCAGCAAAAAATCATCAAAATTGTTTAGTTGTAACAGATCCAAAGGATTATGAAGAAGTTATAAAAAATTTAGATAAAGGTTTTGATTCCGAAATAAGAAAAAGATATGCTGCAAAAGCCTTTGAAAAAACTGCAAAACTTGATCTTGACATCTCAGAATGGATGAACAAGGGAGGCAAAGAATCTGAATTTGCTCTAGAAGGAGAATGGGAAGAATTAAGATATGGTGAAAACCCTCATCAAAAAGCAGCTGTTTTAATTTCAAAAAACCTTAAAAAAGAACAAATACAACATCAAGGAAAAGAACTTTCTTACAATAATTATCTAGACATTGATGCTGCTCTAAGGATTTGCAAATCTCTCCCTTCTGATGGTTCGGTAGTTGTCAAGCATACAAATCCAACTGGAGTTGCACTTAACAATAATTTAAGACAATCAATGGAGGATGCTTGGAATGGAGACCCAAGAGCAGCTTTTGGCTCTGTTATAGCAGTAAAACCAAGATTGGACCGAGAAACAGCTAAATATCTGTCTGATTTCTTTGTTGAGGTTATAGTTACACCTTTTGTGGAAAAAGAAGCCCTTGAGATATTAAGCGAAAAGAAAAATCTAAGAATTATCACAATGCCTCTTCTTGAGCGAGAAAAATGGTCACTAAAAACCTTATCAGGCATAACCCTTCGTCAAGATAATGATAAAAAAACTACATCTCCAAAAGATTGGTCTTGGCATGGACCTAAAGCTGACAGTAAAACAGTTTCGGACCTACATTTAGCAAACATTATTGTTAAAGAAATGAAGTCAAATGCAATATGTCTGGTAAAAAATGGTGTGATGATTGGAGGTGGAGCTGGTAGCACAAGCAGAGTTGGAGCTCTAGAAACTGCACTTTCAGTTTCTGGTAAAAAATCACATCAATCAGTCATGTCTTCAGATGCTTTTTTTCCCTTCAGAGACTCAATAGATCTAGCTGCCAAGCATGGAGTAAAAGCAATTGTCCAACCAGGGGGATCAATTAGAGATGATGAAGTTATCCGAGCTTCTGAAGAAAATAATATATCCCTAGCACTGACTGGAACCAGGCATTTTAATCACTAAAAATTTATATAATATAAACCATGAAAGTTCAAGGAAATGTATTTAAGTTTGAAGATAACATAGATACTGACATCATTATTCCAGCAAGATATTGCTCAAGCTATCAAAAAGAAGATTTAACTCCACATTGCATGGAGGGTCATCCTGAATGGACAGACGGATCTTTTGCGAAGCAAGTAAAACAAGGTGATATTATTGTTGCAGGTGAAAATTTTGGTTGTGGATCATCAAGAGAAGTAGCTCCATTATGCATAAAATGGTCTGGGGTATCACTTGTTATAGCAAACTCATTTGCAAGGATTTTTTATAGAAATTCAATCAACATAGGGCTTCCAATTCTTGTTTGCAAAGAAATGGTTGAAATTACTGATCACAGCGATGAGATAAAAGCAAATTTAAGAACAGGTAAAATTACGAATATAACTAAAAACAAAAAATTTTCAGCAGAACCGTTTCCAAAATTTATTGAAGAAATAATTAAATCTGGCGGTTTGATAAACTGGATTAAAGATCAAGGTTTAACATAATTTTGAAAAAATCAAATAATCTAATTTTTGATTGGAATAAAAAAAACACTAACTTCTTTCCAGAAAAAACTCCTCAACTTGATGATGAAACATTAAGAGATGGACTACAAAGCCCTTCTGTAAAAACACCCACAATGGAAGAAAAGATAAAAATAATACATCTAATTAATGATTTAGGAATTGAATCTGCAAACATCGGGCTTCCTGGGGCTGGAAAACATGTAGAAGATTCAGCCTTAAAATTGGCGCAAGAAATATCTAATCAAAAATTAAACATCTATCCGAATTGCGCTGCAAGAACATTAAGAATAGATGTTGAACCTGTGATAAGAATACAACAAAAAACAGGATTAAAAATGGAAGTTAGCACATTTATTGGATCCTCCCCTATTAGACAGTATGCAGAAGGCTGGACTATAGATAAAATGCTCAAAGATACTGAAGATTCAGTTTCGTTTGCAATTGAAAATGGATTAGATGTAATGTATGTTACCGAAGACACAACAAGAGCAGATCCGGAAGACCTCAAAAAACTTTATAGGGCAGCTATAGAATGCGGTGCAAAACGAGTAACAATCTGCGACACTGTTGGCCATGCAACCCCCCAGGGAGTAAAGGCCTTGGTGAGCTTTATAAGAAATTTTGTAGACAATATCGAAAATGGGATACAAGTTGATTGGCATGGCCATAGAGATAGAGGTCTTGATATGCCAAATACATTAGCAGCTATTGAAGCTGGAGCAGACAGAGTTCACGGAACTGCTTTAGGGATCGGAGAAAGGGTTGGAAACACACCAATAGATCAACTTCTAGTAAATTTTCAACTTCTTGGGTGGATAGACAGGGACCTTTCAAAACTTTCAGAATATGTCAAGACAGTTAGTGATGCCACAGGTGTTCCAATACCTAAAGGTTATCCAGTAATTGGTGAGGATGCCTTTAGAACAGGAACAGGCGTTCATGCTGCAGCGGTTATCAAAGCCTTGAAGAAAGGTGACAACTGGCTAGCTGACAGAGTATATAGTGGTGTTCCAGCAGCAAATTTCGGCTTAAAACAAAAAATTGAAATCGGACCAATGAGCGGAAAATCAAATATCATATTCTGGTTACGGGAAAATGGTTACGAAGAAGACGAAACAATAATTGAAGCTATATTTCAAACAGCAAAAAAATCAAAAAAAATACTTGCTGAAAAAGAAATTCATAAACTAGCATCTTCATGATTTTTTTAACACTTTTAATATTCTTTCAAGAAAACCTCATACCCGAAAAATTCAAAGAGCCATCAGGTTTGGCATATTCCGAAAAAAGAAAAACTATTTTTGTTGTAGGGGATGAAGGCCATATTGCTGAATTAGACAAAGATGGAAAACTTATAAAAATGAAAAAAATGCCGGGAGACTCTTGCGAACGAGACTTTGAGGCAGTATCAATTGATCCAAGAAACAACAATTTACTAATCATGAGAGAGCCTTTATGGGAAATAATTTCAGTTAATCCGGAAAGTTTTGAAATTGAATTCACATACAAACTTCCTGGAGCACCATCAAACTGCAAAGATGAAGACTGGGGGCTTGAAGCGTTAACCGTTATCGGTAATGATGAAGGAAAAGATGGTTGGCTAAAAGTGTTAGCTGGAAAACAAAGGTATCCTGCAGCAATTTATGAATTCTCAATTCCTCTAGAGGGAAATGAGGATCCGACACTGAATAAAGAGCATAAACTCAAAATTGAATCTATTTCTGACCTATATTACGAAAAAGAAACTAATAATTTATGGATTTTAGATTCATGGCTAATCCAAAGAATGCTCACTGCAGGTGGTTTTCATGGAAGACTGTTTCTTTTTAAAGATTATAAAAAAATAAAAACTTGGCATCTACCTTTCCCTTTATCAGAAGGAATATCATTTACTCCAAGTGGTGATCTCTGGGTAGCAGATGATACAGGCGGGATTTATCTATTTAAAAAATGGAAAGAAAAAAATCTTAATTTTTAAAATCTTGAAAATCTAAAAAATTATCCCAAAAAGGAATCAAAATTCTTTCTTTGTCAAAAATCACTTCAAGCATCAGTATCTGATCAAAACTTATGACTTCAGTCAAAACCAAAAGCCTTTTAGAGTACCAAGGCAACAAAGAATTATCATCCCATAAAAACCTAACAATATTGTTACCCTTTTGAGCTTGAAGGAAATCGTCATCTTCTTGAGGGATAAAACGTTGTAAAGTTTCACCATTTTTTAAATGAAACTTAACATAAGGCAAAGAATTTTCAACAGTATCTTTAGTTTGGTTGTGAATGTTCAAAAGCCAAAGCTGTTTGCCAGATATCAAACTATCACTATCAGACAAAAGTATCAAATCAGCTTCGTAATTCAAAGACGATGAAAAGCCATAATAAACTTTATCTTTTTGTAAAGTTTGGATATTCTGAATAACAAGATCTTTTAAAGATTCTAAATCTCCATATTTGAACCAAAGCCATGAATAAGAATAACTCAAAAAAGTACGTTGAGTTGAAGCATTTATTTCATCATTTTGAGATTCGTAATCAGAAAGCATTCTTTTTGAATCTTCTACTTTTAAATACCAATCTTCAATATCAGCTTTTTCCTGAAAGCTGAACGAATCCCCTAGTATAAAAATTAAAAAAAATAAAAACTTAATCATGTTAATTTTATATTCTTTTCAATTTCAAGCTTTAGTAATTCAGGATGTGCCCTTCCTTTAGACTTTCTCATCCCCATGCCAACTAACGACTTAATAACAGCAGTTTTGCCATTTAAATACTTTTCAACAATCCCAGGATTCTGTCTTACTATATCTTCGGCAAGCACTGAAAGATCCTGATCGGATAAATAATTAGAATCTCCGAGTGCATTTATGAGAGAATCGATATCTGATCCTTTGATGAGCTTAGGTAAGATTTCTTTAGCTATTGCCCTTGTAACTTTCCCAGACTCAACATAACAAATCAACTCAGTCATATCTTTTACTTTTGGAGATATCCCCAAAACACTTGAATCGTTTTTCCAAAATGATGACAAGGGTCCAGTTATCCATGCAGCCAATTCCTTATTGTTTATACCCTTTGGAAAACTTTGATAATAATTAAAAACTTTATGATTTAAAGAGATGGTTCTTGCCATCTGAAAAGAAACCCCTTTATCCATCATTATCTTAACTTTCTGATATGGTGTCAAAACATCAAAAGAGCTTTTGCGAGTTTTAATCATGCTTAAATCTGGATCAGGGAAATAACGATAATCCGAAGCTGACTCTTTCACTCTTTGGAGAATGCATTTTTGACTAGACTCATCCCAGCCTTTCGTTACAGAATTAACAACCTCGCCATCTTCAACCTGCTTAACCTGACAAGCAATCTCCCATTTTATAGCTTTTTCAACTCCACTTATACTGCCTAAATTTTTAATCTCCACTTTGTTTGAGACTCTCCCATCAACAGATACTGAAACGTTTGGCTCACACCTCATAGCTCCAGTTTCCATTTTTCCAGTTGAAATCTCACACTCTATTAATGATGACCTTAAGCTTCGCAAAAACTCGCCTGCCTCTCTTGAATTTTTAAAATCAGGCTCTGTAACTATTTCCAACAAAGGGATTCCTGATCTATTAAAGTCCAACAATGAATCCTGACCTTTCACAATTAATTGTGCAGTATCTTCTTCAACCTGTATCCTTCTTATTCTTGCCTTGCACTCAACACCCTCGCTAAAGAAAAACCATTCTCCATTTTCTCCAATCGGTTTTAAAAATTGACTTATCTGATAACCCTTAGGCAAGTCAGGATAAAAATAATTTTTTCTTTCAGCTACACTAAATTCGTTTAAGCTACACTTGAGAAGATGTGCACATCTTGATGCAAGATCAAAAACATATTTGTTTGGTACTGGTAATGCTCCAGGAAGCCCATAACAAACAGGACAGCAATTCGTATTTGGATCTGAATAAGAACAAGAACACCTGCAGTACATTTTTGTTTGGCTCATTAATTGAACATGAATCTCTAAACCTATCATTGGATTTAAATTCATATCAAATAATCACCTTGTCCATTTTGAAAAATTATTTATCCAAAGAGCCTCATTTATTAGATTCTCATCCATATCAACCCCTGAAGATACCTGAAAACCATAAGGAAGTCCTTTATATTTATTCCAAGGAATATTAATAGCTGGAACCCCAGCAAGAGATGGAGCTGTTGTAAAAAAATCTTGCCTATACATTGATATTGGATCTTTTTTAGAGTTGATTCCAAATGCAACAGATGGAGTAGTTGGCGTTAAAAGCAGTCCATCTTTTGACCAGTCATTTAAAGTTGAAGAAAGATGCTTTCTTAAGTGGACGGCTTTTTCATACAATCCTTCCTTGTGGCCTTCAGAAAGAACATGACAACCCATTAATATCCTTCTTCTAACCTCCTCGCCGAGAGAATCTTTTCTCCAAACATCTGCATGATGGTTGTTTTTTGGTCCAAATCTTATTCCGTCAAATCTAGAAAGATTGGAGCTTACTTCAGCATAACAGATCAAATAATATACAGGGAGAGAGTTTTCAAAAATATCACATTCAATTTCCTGTATGTCAATATTTTCTTTTGCTAAATCTTTAATTAAGATTTCAAAATCTTCGAAAATGTAAAGTTCAACGATTTTTGCTAAATCTTTTAATTTTGGAACAAAAACTTTTTTTGGCTTTTTTGATCCAAAAGTAATATTTTCCTTAACATCATAAGAGGTAGAATCATTTCTATCAAAACCTTTAATCACGTCAAAAACCCAACGAACCTCATTTAAAGTTTTTGAAAAAATTCCTATCACATCCATTGATGACGCCATTGAAATCAAGCCGTACCTAGAAACACGACCCCATGTTGGCCGAAAGCCAAAAACGCCACAAAAAGATGCGGGATGCCTGACGGAGCCACCTGTATCTGAACCAAGAGCAAAAGGAACAATGCCAGCAGCAACAGATGCTGCACTGCCACCCGAACTACCACCACAAACTTTTGTTGGATCCCATGGGTTCAAGGAAGGCCCATAAAAGCTAGTTTCTGAGCTTGTTCCCATTGCAAACTCATCTAAATTTGTTTTTCCCACCTCGAAACAATCATGTTTTTTGAGCTTGGTTAAAACAGTTGCCTCATAAGGACTAATGTAGCCGTCTAAAATCCTAGACGCACAAGTGGTTGGTGTTGTCAAAGTGCAAATATTATCTTTAACAGCAAAGGGGACCGAACTATCTTTTGCCTCGCAAACTAAAGATATAAATATATTATTTTTATCCTGTCGCGCAAGGCTTAAAGATTTAGAGAAACTAATAAAATCATTTGGATAGCCCAACATATATGTCAGGGCTAGCTATTTTTTAGAAAGCTCTGAAACTAAAGACTTAAAAGCTTCAGGTTCAATTATTGCAATTTCCGAAAGCATTTTTCTATTAAGCTCTACTTGAGATTTTTTCAACATGTTTTGAAATCTTGAATAAGAAACACCGTGTTCCTGTAAGGCTGAAGTTAATCTTGATATCCACAGCCTTCTAAAATTTCTTTTATTGTTTTTTCTATCCCTGTAAGCGCTTGTGCCAGCATTCAAAAGAACCTCTTTTGCCTTTCTAAACCTTCTAGAGCCTGATGCTCTAAAACCTTTTGCAAGCTTAAGAACTTTCTTATGTCTTGCTCTTCTTGTCGATCCAGTTTTAACTCTTACCATTTTACTTACCTAAATTCCTTAAAATTTTCTTCTTTAACGCACCCTCTACCCTAGTACCTTGAGAAAGAGATCTCTTTCTTTTGGAGGATTTTTTTCCAGTCTTATGATTCAAGCCGGGAGATTTAGAAATCACTTTGCCAGTTTTTGTAACTCTAAACCTTTTAGCAATTGCTTTATTTGTTTTTACTTTATTGCTTTTAGTATTTGTTTTTATTTTATTGCTTTTGACCATTTTAAGATTTTCCAGGATTAAACATTAATGTTGCTTGTGTGTTTTCAACTTTTATGTCGGACAAAACAACTCCGAAATCCTTTACTTCCTCCTTAATATATTCAAGTAATTCTAACCCTCTTGACTTGTGAATCCTCTCTCTCCACTTGCGAAAATGAACTGTAACCTTAACTCTATGACCTTGAGAAAGGAATTTTTTAACTCTTTTTGTCCTTACTTCCAGGTCTCCCTTGTCTATATTTAGCTTTAAACGAATTTCCTTCAATTGAGACTTAGCAGTAGCATTTTTAGACTTAATAACCTTTTCTTTCCTTCGCTTTTCATATAAAAACTTACCATAATCTAAAATTTTTGCCACTGGAGGATCGCTGTTTTCAACAGTTAGAACCAAATCAAGCCCACTATTCTTAGACTTTTCTAAAGCTGATCGGACGTCCATAACTCCCAAATTCTCACCATTTTCATCTATCACCCTAATGCGTCTAGCTCTTATATCTTCATTTATAAAATGTAACCTTTTTGGTTTTTTCTGTGAAGATCCTCTTCTAAAGCGACTCAATTAACATTACCTTCTTTTTTTAATTCTTCTATTAGTTCATTTTTGGATACAGAACCTCTGTCTCCATCGTCTCTATGCCTTACAGAAACAGACGAAGAATTCATCTCTCTATCCCCAACAACAAACATATAAGGAACTTTATTCAACTCAGCATCTCTAATTTTTTTACCTACTTTTTCATTTCTGTCGTCAAGCTTAGCTCTTATCCCTGCTGATTTTAAATCATTCAAAAACTCTCTCCCATAATCAAAATGCTTTTCTGAAATGGGCACTATTATAGCCTGAGTGGGAGAAAGCCAGAAAGGAAAGTTGCCCGCATAATGCTCAATCAATATGCCAATAAACCTCTCCATTGAACCGAAAATTGCTCTATGTATAAGAACTGGAACCTCTTCCTCATCATTCGAATTAACATAGCTTAGATTAAATCTATCTGGAAGATTAAAATCGATTTGCACAGTTGTGCACTGCCAATGCCTACCTAAAGCATCTTCTATTTCAAAATCAAGTTTAGGACCATAAAAAGCACCATCACCTGGAATGTATTCAGCATCAATTCCTGCTTTTGAAATTGCAGCCTTTAGTGAAGATTCGGCTTTCTCCCATGCTGCATCAGAGCCTATTGATTTGTCAGGACGTCCCTTGAAAAACAACTTCCACTTAAAGCCAAATTTAGAGAAAATACTTTCAGCAAAATTCAAAACTTCAATTATTTGATTTTCAAGCTGGTCAAAAGTACAAAATATATGCGCATCATCTTGAGTGAAGCCTCTAACTCTAAAAAGACCGTGCATTGTTCCCGCTTTTTCATTTCTGTAAACAGTACCAAATTCCATTAATTTCACCGGTAACTCTTTATAGCTTCTTCTTTTTCTTGAATAAACCAACATATGACCTGGACAATTCATCGGCTTTATCCCAACACCTGAATCACCTTCATCATCTGGACAGATAAACATAAAATCTTTAAAATTTGCCAAATGTCCGCTTTTTTCCCAGAGGTTAGTATGTACAATATGAGGTGTTTCAATCTCCCTGTAGCCATCTTTAACATGCATTGATCTGGACCATTCCATTAATGAATTTAAAAGTTTTTTACCTTGGGGTAGCCAAAAAACTAAACCGCTACCAGCATCTTGAGAAAATATTTCAAAAAGATTCAATTTCTGACCAATTCTCCTATGATCTCTTTTTTCAGCCTCTTTCAACTTATCCAAATAAGCTTTTAATTCAGACTTTTTCTCAAAAGATGTTGCATAAATCCTTTGCAACATAACATTATTTTCATTACCTTTCCAGTATGCTCCTGATGTTGATAGTATTTTGAATTTTCCAATTTGTGATGTTGACGCTACATGAGAAGGCTTGCCTTCACAAAGGTCAGTAAACTCACCCTGCTTGTAGAAAGATATTTCTTCTGATTCAGGTATATCCATTACTAATTCTTGCTTAAAGGGTTGACCTTCCAGCTCTTCTAAAGCTTTCTCTCTGCTTAAAGTAAATTTTTCAAGCTTGTAATCATCTTTAACAATACGATGCATCTCTTCTTCAATCTTTAAAAAATCATCTTCAGAAAACTCTCTACCAAATAAAAAATCATAGTAAAAGCCATCTTGTATTACAGGTCCTATTCCCAACTTTACATCAGGGAACAACCTTAAAACAGCTTGAGCCAAAACATGACTTGCTGTATGTCTCATATTTTCAATTTTATTAATCATTAAACAATTAGATTTCCATCATGGGAGATGGTGGACTTGAACCACCGACCTCTTGAATGTCAATCAAGCGCTCT
>CEVA01240679.1_pt1 | contig 13697 bp, 17 predicted proteins | sample 361521 | NCBI WGS metagenome assembly CEVA01 (sample SAMEA2622823, study PRJEB7988) | marine metagenome | isolation source: saline water (ENVO:00002010), including
ACCATGTCAAGGTAGTGCTCTAACCAACTGAGCTACGGTCGTACAATTTTTGTTATCAAGGCAAAACGTTACGGCGTTGACAACGCGGTGTAATATATAGCGAGAGACGAAGCTAATCAAGCAACTTTCAAGGAATTATTGTTTGTTTGCTGTTATTTTACTCACCTGGTGTTAAATCGCAGTGTTTGTAAAACGCTTGCCACCAGGTTACATGGCGGCGGCTCGATGTTTTAAGCTCCGCAAGCAAGCTCGGCTCCCCATCAGTGCCTAGCAACTGTGCCTTGATATGGTTGTCGTCTGGCTGAAATTGCAGTATGCGAGTAAAAATGGGCTGTAATTGCTGTAACCTGCCGGCGAGGTGGCTTTGAAAACCTTGCAACTGGCCTATGTAGAACTTGTTAAAGATATTATGCACTATCATGCTATCACGGTTGTTTTTATGGGCAGCGCAAATATCCCCAGGTAACTTGATGCGCTCAAGCTCAGCGCTTAGAGCATTGTTTAGGGCAATTTGCTCGCGCGTAGCGCGCAGTAACTTGGCTGTGTAATCACTGCTGTTTAGCTGCTCGAGCGCCTGCGTCAGTTGCTCGGTATCAATATCTTCAACATTGTGCTGGGCAAGGTTATCGGCAATATTGGCAAGTTGGGTCAGCGCACTTTGGCTATTTACGCGACCCGCTTGCTCGTCAAAATCGAGCGCGTTGCGCGAGAAGGTAAACAGATGTTTAAGCTCTTTTTCTTGCGCCAGCAAGTTATTAAAAGCTTGGCCCACAGTGCGTGTTTTAAATTGTTTTTCCTGCTCAAGAGCAGCGATAAGCGATGGGCTTAATGCCTCGCTATCGGGGTGATTTAGGCAGGCGTCCACTTGTTGTAAAAAGCGCAGGTGATACTTAAAACGTTCACTGGCCGTAGCAACTTTACCTAGTTGATTGTTGCGCCCGGCAATGTCAGTGGCAAGTTGACAATGGCCCAGTTGGCCAAGCTCCAAAATGCCCATGCGCACGCCGCTGTCCAGAGGCTGTGCGCTAAACTCGGGCCAGCGTTCAACGGCTAGGGTATGTGCTTCATTAATGGGTAAAAATTTAGCGAGCCGCGAACGATATTCTTCGTGGATCTGCTCGGGCCCCTCGGCGCAGCCAGCGAGCACAAACAAACTAAAAATTAAAAGGAGCCTGAGCAAGTCGCCTCCTGAGTGTCCAAATAAGCAGTACCGCAGCGCAAGATAAGCCGACAATGATCCCTAACCAGAACCCTTGCGGTCCCATCGCTGGTACGATGTAATCAGTACGACCTAGTACGTAGCCTAGAGCAAAGCCGATCAGCCAGTAAGAGATGAAGGTAATGTATGAAATTGGGCTGGTATGCTTGATCCCTCTGAGCATACCGCTGCTAACCACTTGCAGTGCATCCGGTAGTTGATAAAAACAAGCGAGCACCATAATGCTTGCGGCAAGTGCTATTACCTCGGGGTTATCACTGTATATGGCGCTGATATCAAAACGCAGCAGGTAAGTGACTAAGGCAACCAATGCCGCGATGGCGATAGACAACACAAAACTTGTACTCATGCAGCGTTTAAGTGCAACAAAGTCCTGCTGTCCGTATAGATTGCCAAAGCGAATGGCCACCGCCATCGATAGGCTCATCGGCAGCATAAACAATAAGGTAGTGACTGAAGCGGCGACCTGATGACCGGCGACGGCGATGGCCCCCAGCGAGGCAATAAATAAAGGAATACAAGCAAATAACGTCACCTCAAAAAAGGTCGCTAACGACAGCGGCACGCCGAGCTTAAACATCGCCCAAATAGCACTGCCGTCAGGCTTGGCAAAATGACGAAACAAACCCGGTCCGTCAATACGCTTACTTATTAAACTATAAATAAACTGAGCACTGCCCATGGCCGCAAAGACGAGGGCCGTTGCGACACCGCAGCCAGCACCTCCGAGCGCAGGTGCGCCGAAGTGGCCGTGTATAAATATATAATTGGCGGGAATATTCACCAGCAAACCGATAATTGAAATATAAAATGCAGGTGCGGTGTAGGCCTTCCCCTCAGCCACGTTGCGAAACAGCGAGTAAACAAAGAACCCAGGCAGGCCCCATTGGATATAGTCGATATAATCTTGAGCCAGTACTTTTACGCTGGCTTGAGTATCGAGTTGTGCAATGAGCACCGGAGCCAATTGCGCAATCGCGACGCCGGCTAAACAGAGCAGCACGGCTAAGTAACAGCCTTGCTGAAAATGGGTACGAATTGCCGGCTCGTCATTTGCCCCAAAGCTATGAGCAACTAACGAAGTGAGTGCCAATAAGACGCCTAATAGTGCCAGTACCATGGGATTCCACAATCCGGTCGCAATTGAAAGTGCGGCTAGGTCAACGGCACTTACTTGGCCAGCCATAATGGTGTCGACGACCGACATTAATACCAACGTAACTTGTGCAAAAAACACCGGTGCGGCCAAACGCAACAAACGCCCAGCCTCCCACGTACAAAACTTCATAAGAGAGAAAACATCAGATAAGATAAAAGGTAAGTGTATCCTGTGTGTGATATGAAAAAAAGGAATAGCGATGTTTACCGGAATAGTGCAGTGCCAAGCTCATGTCGTTGCTGCAAAGCTCGAAGACGCGGTTCTGCGGTTAGTACTTTCTGTGAATAAAAATTACTTACAGCACCTAGACTTAGGGGCCAGCATTGCCATCAATGGTTGTTGTCTTACCGTTGTTAAAGTAGAAAGCCCCGCCGGTGATGTTGTCGGCCAAGTGCATTTCGATGTAATTGATGAAACTTTGGCTCTTACCAACTTAGGCCAGTTGCGACCAGGTCACGCAGTTAATTTTGAACGGTCAGTCACCTTTGGCACTGAGTTAGGCGGGCATATTGTCTCTGGGCACATTCACACCACCAGTGAGGTGCTTGAGCGTATAGACAGTGAAGATAACTGCCGCTTGCATTTATCCTTAGATGAGAAGTGGCGCGACTATGTCTTATATAAAGGGTTTGTGTGCGTTAATGGGGCAAGCCTTACCGTGGGCGAGCTCAGTGAACAGGGCTTTTGGCTGCATCTTATTCCTGAAACCCTAAGCATTACCAATATTGGCGAGGCAGTCACTGGCAGTGTCTTCAATATTGAGGTAGACCAGCAGACCTACACCATAGTCAATACGGTGCAGCGTTACCTACAACAACACAAACCCTAACAATGCGCAGGTTAAAAAATTTGCTCGTCGTCGGCGTCGACCCTTAACTGTACTTTGTTTAAGGCGTAGTCGATGTGCATATTAAGGTGAATAGGGTTACAGCAAGCTGAGCAATCCTCGTAGTAGTCTTGGTCCCCTGAAGATGTATCGACATCAACAAAAATATGATTGCCGCAATGGGGACAGCGAATGCGCTGTAGGCTGTAGTCTTTCATAGCCGCCTCGTATGACAGTCTGATGACATACTTTGAGTATAGTGCGTTTTTGCTACAAATTCCGACTAATTTGACGCAGTGAAAAGGCGTAATTGTGCTATTAATCGCCACCGTTTTGTTGATGAATTATGGTTTCGATACTGTCACGCGCCTGCGTCAAATAATGACCGGCAAAGATATTGGCATGATTAAGCAGGTGATAGAGGTTGTATATTCCCTCGCGGGAGCGATGATCGTGCGCCAGCGGGTAGTGTGCGTTATACGCGGTATAAAAGGCGTCTGGGAAAGGGCCAAATAACCGTGTCATGGCAATATCCGCTTCTCTATCACCGTAATAACAGGCTGGATCGTATAGACATGGGACGGAGTTAACAAAGCCGACATTACCCCGCCACAGATCCCCATGTAATAATGACGGTTGCACGTTGTGGCTGTGCAAGCGTGCTTTTACACAATCCACTAACGTATCGATATCACAAAAGTGAAACCCTTTTTCCGCCAGTAACTGCATTTGCCAGCCGATACGTTCTTCACTAAAGAATACATCCCACTTTTTGTGCCATCGATTGGGCTGCGCAGTAGCGCCAATGAAATTGTCTTGTTCATTGCCAAACATGGCCTGTTCGTGCTTTTGATGCATCATCGCCAGATATTCACCCATTTTTGCCCAGTTGGGAGGGGTAGGGTCACTAAAATCCAGCCACTCTATTATATTAAAAGCAAACTCCAGTGTGGTGTCTGTGGCTAAGCAGTCCGGCACCAAAAACAACGACTCTTGTGTTAATAGCGACAAGCTTTGCGCTTCGCACTCAAGACGCTCCAGCGCACTGAGCGGGGCAACTTTAACAAAAAATGTATGTTGCCCATCGCTGATACGAAATAGCATATCGGCCGAGGAATTACTTAATTGCTGCTTTTGCGTGATTTCGAAAGGAGTAGCTAAGGTATCACTAATTACTTGGGCGACGGCGTTCCACATGGCAAGTTAGCAAATTTAGAGTGCGGTGATATGAGTATGGCAAAGTTGTTGATTGATGCAAAAATTTTCCGCAAAGTCTAATCCCACGTTAAAATAGTGTGCAGCGATTTTAGAAGGAGTGAACGCGTGAATAAAAGTAGTGTAACGTCATTGATTGCCCTCATTGTTACATTAGTCGGGTGGCACCTAGAGCAGCCACTGTTGTTGAGCATGGGGTTATTTGCGTTATCAGGCGCTCTAACCAATTGGCTTGCCGTGCATATGCTGTTCGAAAAAGTGCCGTTATTGTACGGCTCAGGTGTGGTGCAGGTTAAATTTGATGCGTTTAAGCAAGGGATACATGAGCTCATTGAAGAGCAGTTTCTATCTCCTGATAACCTTAAAAAGGCCTCAGCGCAGATGCCAGCGCCGCAAATGGATGCACTAATTAACCATCTGGATATGTCGCTGGCTTTTGATAAGTTGGTTCAGGTGATAGAGCAGTCACAGTTTGGGTCCATGCTCGGTATGTTTGGTGGTCGAGCAGCGCTCGAGCCGATGCGTGAGCCGTTTGCTGATAAAATGCGTGAGGCCATCGCAGAAATGCTACAAGATGAACAAACACGTGAGCAAATTATTGCGCAACTAGGCGGTGGTAGCGATTTGCAGGCGCAGGTTAAGCAACTGGTAAGCCAGCGCTTAGATGAGTTAACCCCAGCCATGGTCAAAGAGATTATTCAAACGATGATCCGCGCTCACTTAGGCTGGTTAGTGGTATGGGGAGGGGTCTTTGGCGGTGCGTTCGGTGCGCTTGCTTATTGGCTGTAAAAAAAAGCCCGCATTGGCGGGCTTTACTTCCAGGGATGGAATCAAAGGTGATATTACTTTGAGCCGTACACCATAAAAGAATCGGTGTCGTTTTTGGCTGCTAAATCGCGAATAGAGGTTTCAGTTAGGCGCTCTATATTGAGGACTTTGAGGCTGCGATCGAAGCCATAGAGGCTGGCAAATTGGCGAACAGTTAAATCATTACACGCTAATTTGTTTTCCATGGTGTAGGTATTAACGTAATGCTCTTTCATGGAGCGGCGCAGTTTCAGAGGGCTGTTTTTAGTAATTGCCATACACAACTCGGTGCCAGCGCTGTTATCGGCAGCTACAAATTTTGAGCTATCTGCAGCGGCTGTAGTTGAAAGTAGGCCAAGGGCCAAAGCGCTGGTTAATAATGCGGTGCGTTTCATTGTATTCTCCTTAGTACATTCGTCGGGTGCAATGTAAGTATGCGCCACATAATTGTTCATAGCATGAATAAGGTGTCTCCGAATGTAAGCATCTGTGTCAAGTGTGTCGAAGGGCGCAAAGCGCACCATTTTTCAAGGTATTGGCGACCCTATTTGGACACACTTTTTTTGCTTTTTTTGTTGAACAGGGTGACGCTTATTCGAGTTTAATGGTTCATCCCCATCAGTCGCTGGGATTGTGTCACGGCAGATGTAACTGCGGGTGTCAGGATAACCCACTTCAAGGTGTTGGCACTGTTGTTTTTTATTTAATCATTTTTGCTAGGTATGTACCCATAACCCTCTCTTTTTTATCTCAGTTTACTGTTCATTAACCTTAAATTTTCGCATTTTGCGCAATGATTGGTTAAAGTTACGCAAAAAACGGAGTGATGAAAACAATGCGTAAATACACAGCAAGCCTAAGCGCTGTTGCAGTGGCGTTGGCAGTAGCCGGTTGCCAGCAAGACGGTCCGCAAGGCGAAAAAATATCTATCGAAAAGAACCCCTATCCAAGTACTTATCAGCCTATGCCACGTCAATCGACGTTGATCACCAATGCGACAGTATTAACGGGTGATGGTCAGCGCATCGATGCCGGCGATGTGTACATGGTTGATGGGCAAATTAAGCAGGTAGGCAAAGACCTGGACGTGCAAGCCGATGTCACCATCAACGCAGAAGGCAAATGGGTGACACCTGGTATCATTGATGTCCACTCCCACCTGGGTGCTTATCCAAGTCCAGCGGTAGAATCACACCAAGATGGTAATGAAATGACCAGCCCTAACACCGCAGCGGTGTGGGTAGAGCATTCAGTGTGGCCGCAAGACCCTGGATTTAATCGTGCTCGTGAAGGCGGGATCACCACTTTGCAGATTTTGCCAGGCTCAGCGAACTTATTCGGTGGGCGTAGCGTGACGCTAAAAAATGTACCGTCGCACACCATGCAGGGAATGAAGTTTCCTGAGGCACCCTATGGCTTAAAAATGGCTTGTGGTGAGAACCCTAAGCGCGTTTATGGCAGTAAAGGTGTGTTGCCATCAACGCGAATGGGCAACATGGCGGGTTACCGAAAGGCGTGGATTGACGCAACTGAGTACAAGCGTGCTTGGGAGAAGTATGAAGCGGATTACGATGCGGGTAAAAACGTAGAAGCGCCTGAGCGTGATATTACGTTAGATACGCTCAGTGCGGTATTGGACGGTGACATTCTCATTCACAATCATTGCTATAAAGCTGAAGAAATGGCGATGATGATCGACTTAGGTAAAGAGTTTGGCTACCACTCAGGCACGTTCCACCATGGTATCGAGGCGTACAAAATCGCTGATTTACTCGCTGAAAATGGCAACTGTGCCGCATTGTGGCCAGATTGGTGGGGATTCAAAATGGAAGCCTATGACATGGTACAAGAGAATGTTGCCATCGTAGATGCGGTTAAAAATTCCTGCGCTATTGTGCATTCAGACTCTGACACCACAATTCAGCGCCTAAACCAAGAAGCGGCGAAAGTGATGTATCGCGCCAATGATAATGGCTTCGACATTGATGAAGCGCATGCGATTAAGTGGATCACCTCAAATGCTGCAAAATCACTGGGCGTAGCAGATAAAACGGGTACTTTAAGTGCAGGCAAGCAAGCCGATGTGGTACTTTGGAATCAAAACCCATTCAGTGTGTATGCCAAAGCAGAGCAGGTGTTTATCGACGGTGCCAAAGTGTATGACCGTAACGATGAAAAATACCAAGCACAAAGTGACTTTATGTTAGGCCAACGCTAAGGAGTTGTATGATGAACTTATTTAAATTGACAGCAATTAGCGCCGCCTTCGTAATGAGCACGCAAACTTACGCTGAAAGCCTGGCGATTACCAATGCCACGGTGTATACCGCAGCACAGCAGGGCGTATTAAAAGACGCAACAGTGGTAATAGAAAACGGTAACATTGTTGCTGTGAACCCCAGTGAAGTGAGCGCCGATACTATAATTGATGCTGAGGATAAAATCCTCACACCAGGCTTTATTGGCTCGCTGAACGGCTTAGGCCTTGTGGAGGTCAGTGCTGTTGCAGACTCGCGTGATGGTGGCGATAAAAAAGCGACAATGACTTTTGACCCAAGCTTAGCCTTCAATCCGCGCTCAAGCTTAATCCCTTATGCACGCAAAGGCGGTATCACCAGCAATGTGATTGCACCCTACGGTGGCGATGATATTTTTGCCGGCCTGGCGTCATTGGTGTCGTTATCAGGCGAATTTGACAGTGTGACCCGCCAAGGCGTGGCTTTATATGTAAAGCTTGGAGCTAAACATGAAGGCTCACGTGCGCTGTCGTTGCAAACACTGATTGATACACTAGAAAAGCACAGTGAACGCGATGAAGACGATGATAAGTCCAAAGGTAAAGAGGTAGAAATCCTCGATGCAGTCTTTGCCAAAGAGATCCCGCTAGTGATCGATGTGTCGCGGGCATCGGATATGTTAGAGCTGCTCAAAGTAAAAGCACGCTTTGATGTCGACATGGTTTTTGCGGGTGCGCAAGATGCGGTATTAATTGCCGAGCAGCTAGCTGGCAGTGATACACCTGTGGTGATCAGTGCCATGGATAACCTGCCAGGTAGTTTTGACTCGATGCACGCTCATTTAGAGAACGCTGCGAAGTTAGAGCAAGCAGGCGTCACCGTGATCCTGACCATTGCTGGAGATAGCGCTCACAACTTGTATCAATTGCGCTTTGATGCGGGTAATGCCGTGTCATATGGCATGACAACGCAAGGAGCACTAGCAGCGATCACCAGTAATGTTGCCTCGGCATTTAATTTAGATGTAGGGCAAATTGCGCCGGGTAAACCCGCTGATTTGGTACTTTGGAGTGCTGATCCGTTCGAGTTCAGTACACGCATTGAAAAAGTGTGGATAAACGGTACTGAGGTCTCAACTCAGTCGCGTCATGATAAATTACGTGAGCGTTATACCACGGACAGTGAGATGCCAAGGGCTTACACCAAATAAGTCATTAGTATGAAAAGTATTAAAAGGCGCTATAAGAGCGCCTTTTTTTATGCCAAATAGTGATTGAGTTTTGCTCACTGTGTTGTTTACAATATGTGAACATACTCAAACAGGTTATATGCGTTGTTTGCATTTAGCCAAGGAATGAATTGCGCTCAGGGAAGAATCGCCATACTGCATAGGTATGTTCCCCTTCCTCGTTGCGCTTCACTATGTGGAGCTTCGCTTTGATAGATAATTCCAATGTTGAATCTGGGTCGTGGTACCGACAGCTTAAGCTCTCTGCCACTGTACTCGTTGGTATATCACTGTTAGTACTTTCTATAAAGGTATTCGCTATGTTCGGAATTTTTAAAAAACACACCGTACAGTTATCACCCGAAGTGTATGGCCAAGTGCAACACAACGGCGACGCGCTGGCGCACATGACCATTCACCGTGATATTAGTTATGGCGACGTTTACAGTGACAGTGTGACCACTGACGAGCAGGGCCGTTTTCACTTTGAAGAAAAGAATATTGAATCGTCAAAGCCGGGCAATATGTTCGACAACGAAGGCATCGCGCAAGCAATTTATGTCATTGTTGACAAAAAAAAATACACGCTCTGGGGCACGTTGATTGGTCAAGTTGAAGGAAATGACATTGTTGCCGCCAAACTTAAAGATTTGCACTGTGATATAGGGCGTGAAGAAAAAATATACGACTTTGAATTTAAAGATGTACCGGGCAGATATCAAACTATTTATGGTGTCTGCAACTTAGACTGATCGCTGCGGTTTAGCGACGCAAAAAAAATACTCATACAAGGAATTAAGTAATTATGAACACTCTTTCCCCGCGTCAGGCCTCTGAACTCGCCGCCATGGCGTACCGTGCTAAAGGTGCAAGTAAGGTGCTCGATGTGCGCTCTATCGTTGGCCCTAATCTACGTAACTCATTTGAGTTTGTCACCGGTGACAGTGTTGTTGACGGTGTCTCAGGTGGTTTTTTCTCTCATCTGTTCGGCTTAAGCACGGGCTTTGCTTTTGTTGGTAAAGGCATCAACGAGTTTGCCGGCGATAGCGTTATTGCGATTCGTGGTACTGCCTCATTACGTGATGGACTGACAGACTTAAACTGTGGTCTCAGCGCCAGCAGTAGTAATAAAATGGTGCACGCCGGATTTAATAAAACCTTCAACTCCATGAAGCAGGCATTTGCTCAGTTTGTTGATAGTAACCGCAAAGCTGGCAACACAGGAGTTGTGCATTGCGTTGGCCACAGCTTAGGCGGGGCGTTAGCACAATTGACCGCTGACTGGGTGAATACCGAGTATTCTTTGCCAACTAAACTATATACCTTTGGCGCACCGCGTGTAGGTAAGACCGATTTTGCCCGCTCAACTACTACGAAGCTAGAGAATATATACCGCTCTACTCATGGTGCCGATCCGGTTCCTAAAGTGCCGCTTTGGCCTTTTATTCACGCGCCGTTTAATGGCAGTGAATTCCGCCTGGACGATGGCCAAGGCCTTAACGTGTCGGCCCATAAGCTCGATGGCACTCCAGGTTACTTAAATACCGCTAGTGCCAGCGACTGGTCCACCTTAAAGCAGCGCTCAGATAATTTCTTGAGCCAGCCTGTGCGCCTTCGTTTTGAAGACAGAGCTCAGGCGTCATTCTCAAGCCATTGGGCGGATAAAATAAGCTCAGCATTGATCACCTTGTTGAAAGACTCCGGGTATTACACGGCAGTGGTAACGCAAGCGGCGATCAGCAGCTCGTTGACATTTTACGATATGGTCGCGCGTACCTTAGAACAAGTAGCGAAGGCGTCTGCGCGTTTTGCCGAGCAAACCTTGGGTTTATTAGGGCATATGCTGGTTTTCGCGGGCAAGGTCGTGGGCAAAGCGTTTGAGCTTACTTATAAAATGATTAAGTGGGTCTTTGACTCGACCATGGGAGCCCTGTATCGCAGTGTCCGTGGTGCCCTTAATGGCTTAGATTAAGCTAGAGTAGGGCTCTATGAGGTTCAAATTTTTAGCGAAGCTATTTTTTTGGTTACTCATAATTGGAAATTCATTGGCTAGCGCAGTACCGTTTTCAGCTTATCAAGGAATGGAGCAGTCTTACTTTTCTATGGCTGTTAATACTGCATCTACAGTAGCGACATTTTTTGCAGTCATTGCTTTATACGGTATAGGCTATGAACGCAAAATCTTCACTGGGAGCAAGCTAAAGTTAATAGGTTGTAGTTATCTTGCTTCCAGTATTTGTTTGATTTTTGCGCCCGTTATTATTTACTGGGAGCAGGAGGCAAACATAACGATAGATATCATAGTTTTCACCTTGACTGACCTAATCATTTTTTATGTGATAATGGAGAATTCAAAATGGAACTTAAAAGTACCGGATAGGGACGCTTCGCTGCCTTCCTAAAGGACTTGAGAGCCGCATCGCACTTTACCACCTTAATAACAATGGGTGTGGAGCAAATATTTGCTAAAGAAGAAGCAGATAAAACCTATCGTGTGGTGGTTCCCCGAATTAAGAAGGGGCTTGAGGGCTGATTATGGAAACGAAGATATTTAGGAAAGTATAAGTTTGGTGCTTGGACTATCCTCTTTCGGCGCAAAGCGAAGAGACTTTAAAAGGTGGTATGTTGGCTCAAAAGAAAAGTTTATGAGCCTGTCAGATGATCCTGACAAGCTCAGCATAGCTTGTTAGTGGTAAGGCTAAATACATCGAGCCGGTTTGGGTAAACCGGCTATTTTAGTCGCTTGTTTTGCCGGCCCCTTGGGAAAGAGCTTATACAAGTATTTACTATTACCCTTGTCCTCTCCCAGTTTCTTTGCCATGGCCTTTACCAGCATACGAATCGCTGGGCTGGTATCAAATTCCTGATAAAAGTCACGGACAAACATCACCACTTCCCAATGCGCCTCTGTGAGTTCAATATTCTCTTTCGCGGCGATAACTGGAGCTAACTCTTTATGCCACTGGCTACTATCGAGCAGATAGCCTTGTTTGTCTGTTGCTATTTCTTGGCCGTTGAATTCAATCATGTTACTCACTGATTTACTCACTGATTGTTCGTTGGTATTGTAAGGTCAATTCGACCCATTGCGCATCGTTAATCACGGTGACACCTGTTGTGCGATGGTGCCCGCCACAGGCATTCACATCTTGTTCAAGGGCATAAGTGGCCACACCCAGCCCTACAAACGCAGACGCATTGTAACAGGCCTCAGCGCGCAGTAACACGCCGTCTTCCTTGCTAATGATGCTGCTCAGAGCAGGGTGCTCGCTAAGTGCGCTACGCACAATGAATAATGTACCTTTGCTCATAAAGTCACTACCTTATCCACTTGCTTGATTAGTGCACGCTTGTCATTGTCATGGGCGATTTGCACGTCTATCGCCAAGTCATCGGTGCTCAAGCCATGCTCGTTCAGCGCATCGGCGCACACATAGACAGATTCAATATCATAGATTTCCAACATGCCGATGGCTTTAGTGAAGTCTTTTTGTTGCTGCGCGCTGGGGCGTTGATTTTTCACTAGTGAGAGTACCGCTGCGCCTTCTAGTAACCAGGTAACATGCTGATCAATAGCGGCGAAAATCAGGACCATATCTAAGGACTCGCGCAGACTTTGCTGATGATAGGGCCCGTGTTTAGAGATGACTAAGATGTTATTCATTTAAATTGTATCCACCTGTCGGCGTCAGTGGCGAGCATGGCAAACTCTGCAAGTCCCGAGACGGTAAATAGTTTAACCTGCTCGGTGTCAATGCCGCGCTTATTGGCTGCGGTGATACACAGGCTCAATTCAATTCCGCTATCAAAGAGCTGCTGCCACAGCGCTGCGACATCGAACTCATCGCTACTGACATCGAACTGATCCAGCGCATGATAAACCCCATCTTGATAGAGAAAAATCGTTTTTATTTGGTGCCCAAGCGAAAGGGCATTGTCAACAAAGCGTTTGAGCGCCACCAAAGTGATGGCATCACTCGGTGCGCTATGCAGTGATAATACGAAGCTGGCCAAATTACATCCACAAAAAAGCCCCAATGAATGGGGCTCATTTTAGCAAATATTGCTAATTAGTCATCAGCTGCGCCGAGGAGGTGCAGTAACGAAGTGAATAAGTTATATACGTTTAGGTACAACGCCACAGTTGCACGCACGTAGTTAGTTTCACCACCGTTAATGATGCGGCTGGTATCAAACAGGATGAGACCTGACATGATAAGCACAACGGCTGCATTAGTGACCATGAATACCATCGAGCTACCGATAAAGATATTTACGATGCTGGTGATAATCACAACAACCAAGCCAACCATCAAAAAACCGCCCATAAAGGAGAAGTCTTTCTTAGTCGTGAGTGCATAAGCAGAAAGACCAAAGAAGATCAGCGCCGTTGAGCCAAGTGCTTGCATGATCAACATTGGGCCGTTTGCCATCGCAGCATAGTGGTTCAACATCGGACCGAGGCCGAAACCAAGAATACCGGTAAAGGCAAAGGTCAGTAGCACACCCGCTGAAGAGTCTGCTTTTTTGTTGATAATGAACAACATGCCTAGGGCAATCAGTGAACAAACGATACCGGTAAAGAACGGTGGGTTAAGCGCCATTGAAATACCCGCTGTCACAGCACTAAATGCCAACGTCATCGCGAGTAAAAAGTAAGTGTTTTTTAAAACCTTATTTGTCTCAATGGTCGACATCACCGGCTTAGCCGAGCTGTACGAGTTATTAAACGCCATTGTGAAACTCCTTAAATTGAAATCGATCCTCGAAGTACCCGAGGGCACCTGAGTTAAAGATTACCAAGTCTTCTATATATGGGCAAACCTTTACCTTTCAATAGACTGCAAAATTCGCGAATTGTTCGATTGCTGTGCGATTATGATAAAAAATAGCCATTTAGAACATTATTTTAAAATAACACTTCACAAACGTCAGGCATTTCACTAATATGCACGCCGCTGCGGAGAGATGGCAGAGCGGTTGAATGCACCGGTCTTGAAAACCGG
>CEVA01234669.1_pt1 | contig 13694 bp, 12 predicted proteins | sample 361521 | NCBI WGS metagenome assembly CEVA01 (sample SAMEA2622823, study PRJEB7988) | marine metagenome | isolation source: saline water (ENVO:00002010), including
AGTTTATCCTTCAGATGCCAATCGCCGCCATCTTCAAATACATCGAAGGCGTGAGCGCCCATGGAAAAAGGGACCTCAATCAAGTCACTGAGAAAGAATGCGGCGGAAACCGGTGAAGTAGCCCAAATTCCATGAATAAGATCGGGAGGATCCCTTCCGAGAGATACCCAACGGATAAATGCAAATCCCATCCCCAACAGTGTTTCGAAAAAGTTTACGACTGACGGTGGCCTTCCAGACAACAGTTTGCCAATGGCAGCGAAAAGAATTTTAGGTTTCTGAAGAACTGCCCAGGGAACCATCCACAGCAATGCTATTAATTCCCATTTCGGAAAGGTATGGATGTGGTCTCCTTTATAGCTCTTCTCACCCCCCCAGAGCGAAACTACCTCCAATTCAAAATCATCCGAACGCAATCCGTCCACTTCCCTTTGAATAAACTGTTCACTCAGCTTCGGAAAAGTCGTGCAAATATATAAAATCCTAAGGGGCTTCATCATCACCGGCTGCCTCTTCGGCCAGGCCCACTAGTTCATTTATAAGTTTGGAAGGGTCTTCAATAATTCCAATCTGCCTGCACCGTTCCTGCATGAGCACATATTCTTTTTTATGGGATAGCCAAAGTCCCAACTGGTAATTCAGATCATCGAGATTGGAAAGCTTTACGGCGGCACCAGCCCGGTAGAAATACTTAAAGGTAAGTCGCTCCTGAGGCATAATTCCGCCCATCGCATTGAAGATAATAGGAACCCCAAAAAAGAGAGCTTCAGCACAGGTCGTTGCCCCCCGGCTTATAATGGCATCACTGACTTGAATGAGCTGATGCATCCGCATCGAATAATCTTCGATGTATATTTGAAGATCCGGATAATGCATGGCCCATTCCTGAACTTTGATAACCAGGTGCTGGTTGCCACCACAAACCAATATGACCTGAACGCGACTTGAATAGCGCTTGAGCACACGCAACATTTCAAGGTGATTATTGGAACCCACTCCGCTAGCAGTAAGAAATATGGTTAGCTTGGTTAGAGAAAGACCCAAATCGTTTACCAAAAAATCCCGCTTTTCCTTATTGTTCATAATACCGTCATAGACGATGGGATGCATAAGGTTTCCGCGCACGTGGCATTTTTCAGGCACCATGCCAATTTGTATAGCATAATCCTGTGCGGTACTGGTGCGTGAGTAATAAAGGTCGGCAGTTGGCTCAACCCAGTTCTTACTGTAACCAAAGCCACCTGAAAATTCGCCACAATAAGTAGCGCAACGCACATTCTTCCCAAGCACGCGTCTGGCCGTCTGGAAGTAGCCGCGGTTGAGAAAGTCGTGCACGCTAAATACCAGGTGAGGTTGAAATTCTTTTAGCAAGTGCTCAAAAAAAGCTTTTCCCAACTTGATTTTATTGCGCTGCAAGTAGCCAAACATTTCCACGATCCACCAGTATGGATTGTGCAGTAAAGGAGCATACTTCTGAATGAAATTGTATAACTCGACCCCAAAGCGGGTAACTGCAGATGCTTTCTCGAGCGGACGTTCGATGCGCACCTCGATATTGCCATCGTAAAGCTTGTGACACCAAGCTTTAAAAGCATCTGCGCGAGCATCATGACCACCTCCAGTGCGGGAGGTCAGGACTAAAATCTTGAGTGGGCTTCTACTCACGGTGGTAACCTGAAATAGTGTCGAAGGATTGCTCGCTTGAGTGATTTAGGGAGGAGTCGGCTTGTTAAGGGAGCAATCTTTGTTTGAAAAAAGGAGCCGGAGTAACAAGTGCAATGACTAAATTTGCCAATCGCGCTCAACAGGTCGTGGGCAGCCTTCTCAGGAACAGGTGCCTTTCCCAAAAGTTCCACTAATCGATTCCACACGGCCGCGACCGAAGTCGATTGGTTCGGCGCAATTTTGGTGTTGCGATTGAAATTGGTCTTATAATCTGCCGGCCGGAAATCGACAACCCAAGGCGAGGAATCCGGATTCTCTGACATCAAGGATTGTGAAAACACTGACAACCCTGCTTTTGCAGCATTGTAAATGGAAAAATATGGGATCCATAGCTCCCCGGCAACCGAGGAAACATTGACCACACAACCCTTTTTGCGTTCGCGAAAACGTCTGACCGCAGTCTGTGCCAACAACAAAGGCGATTGAAGGAGAATCTGAATTTGGTTTTCCAATTCTTGAGAGGGCAAATCGGCAAAATCGGCAAAGCTGCCATAGCCGGCATTGTTAATCAGAATATCAAATCCTCCAGCTTGATCATCCCAATGTTCAAACCAAGCCGGCAAGTCTCTCTCTTTATTAAGATCCAGTTCAACGCCGGTTAAAATGCCTTCCTTTTCAAAAGTCTCCGGATTTCGAGAGGTTCCCCAGACTGCAATTCCATTGTCGATTAGTGCCTCCGAGAAGGCTTTACCTAGACCTGAACCAGCGCCAGTGATTAATGCTTTTGAATAAACTTCTCCTAATTTTGGCATGAGCGGAAAATAAGTGATGTATTGGCACCCCCAAAGCCGCTGCTATTGCTCATAATGAATTTGGGCGTTTCATTCAAAGTGCTCTGAATGATGTTGAGTGATTCGGCTTCGGGCATGAGCTCCTGGATGTGCGCTGATCCGGGAACGAATCCATGCTTGAGACAAAGTATACTGATAGCAGATTCCAATATACTGGAAAGGGATAGCCCATGCCCAGTAAGGGCTTTTGTACTGCTAATCATTGGCGAAGCAGCGGGTAGGAACACCTTCTTCATGGCAAGGACTTCAGACAAATCGCCTATCGGCGTAGAGGGAGCGTGCGCGTTGACATAGCAAATCTGTCGAGGATTCAAAGCCGAATACTGAAGCGAGTTTTGCATGGCGGTTCTCAAACCACGGCCATCCGGATGTGAAACGGCAACATTAAACCCGTCGGATGCCTGTCCCCATCCGACCATTTCGCCTAAAGGTACCACACCCCTGCGATCAACCTCCTCCTCAGACTCCAACACAATGGTTACTCCCCCACCCGAAGAGACGAATCCCTGGCGGTTTTTATCAAACGGACGTGCCGCAGTATCGGGATCATCCGATAGGGTTAATGCCCTCATGCCGCAAAAGGGAACGATACTATCAAAATTACAATCTTCCGCACCAACTACAAACATCCGCTTCTGACGGTCCATACGCACTTCATCGAAAGCAAAACCAATGGCATGGCCGGACGAAGCACAGGCCGAAGCAAATCCTGAGGATGATCCTTGTATTTTAAAGTTAGATACAAGATTGAAACTCAAAGTCCCTGCGATGGAGGCGACTATACTCAGAGGATTACAACGCATGACTCCCTTTTTGTACATTCTCTCCAAATTGCTATGTAGAAAACGCGAAGACCCTGCCGACGCGGTATAAAGCCCCGTGTCCTGATTGGAGATATCCTTCTCTCTCAAACTCGCATCCGCAATGGCTTGTTGCATTGAACAATACGCGTACATGACATGTGGCGAAAAGCTTCTCAGAGTTTCCCTCCGGAAAGTGTAATCAGATGGGAAGGTCCAGTCCTCGGGATCAAGGGATTCGACATCGAAATCTTTAACAGTAGCGGCAACTTTTACGGGAGAATCAGGGGTCTGCAACGGAGGGTAAAGTTCCATGCCGTGTTTTAACTCCCGTAGATTGCTGACGACAGTCGCTTCATCGTTTCCAATGCTACAAATAAAACCAAGGCCTGTTACAAATACACGTGACATAAAACGCCGACAAGAACTCTAATCGTCGTAGCTCACCAAACTGACAGGCAAGCAAATATTTTGCGCGTCGATCAGGCTAAATTATCCACTGCTTCCCTCCAGTCGAAAGTGACAGTGATATCCTCCGCCCAAGCTGCGTTTTCGCCTTGCACTGATACTTTGCCTTCGAACTTTGCAATCGGATGCCGAATACTCTTGGGCTTGATGGTCAAGGTAAGCGTTTCTCCAGGAACACAAAAGCGCTGACACCGCACTGCCTCGCAACCGGTAAAGAGGATTTTAGTTGGATCAACCTTTGCACCTGTTTCACTTTTTTCGGTGGAAGCGAGAAAGAAAACGGCCAACTGCCCGAGCGCTTCTAGCATGATACTGGCTGGGAAAACGGGATTTTCTGGGAAATGTCCCTTTAAAAACTCTTCCAAACCCGAGATCGGATAGGTGCCGATTGCCTCGTCCGAACTCAACTCCACTTCGCTTAAGAAAAGGAATGGAATATGATGCGGAATGGCTGCGGAAATGGCTTCAACTCCGAAATATTTGTTCTTTTGAGGAGGAGGCACATTCCGGATTTTTGCATCGAGGAATTCGCGCACATCATCAAGAGTTCTCAATTGCCTCAACTCTTCATTATCTATCGAAAGATCCAGTGTCTCTTCAACCAGCACCACAATTTCCATCATAGTCAGCGAATCGATGCCGAGGTCGTCGATCAGTTTCAATGAACCGTCACCTTCTTTGAGTTTAGGACGGATTTCCGGCTCTAGGAATCTTTCAATAATTCCTAAAATGATTGGGGGTAGTAAACTGAGCCTTCCGGTTTCTCGAAATTCAAAAGCTGCAAAACGAGTTTCTTCTGAACACCGTTTCAAACTATTTTCCAAATCACCACGTTCTTCGTCAGTGAGTGCTGCGACACTGACAGAATCTATTTCTAAACTAGAATTCATTTGTAATACGCAACTATTTTAGCTTCATAGCCATTGTAAATGCTTATTTTGCAAAATACATCTAAGCAATCTCCTCTACCCCCGATTCCGAAAACCCGCTCGCTTTTTATTTTAACTCATGAATTTCACCCTCAAAAAGGGGGTATCGCAACATTCACGGAGGAGATGGCGCTTTCATGTAGTCAACAAGGATTCAAGGTTGAGGTATGGGCGCCGGGCAACGGTGGAAAACCGAGTGACAAACCCTGGCCTTTTAAAGTTCGCAGACTCGACATGAAAGGCACACAAGACATTCCGTGCTTAGTTACTACCGGAAAGGAAATCATCGAAAACCGCCGTGATTTAAGACAAGCATCCGTTTACCTTCCGGAGCCGGGGCCCATCTCAGCGATGCTTTACCTTCAACTTTTCCACGCATTTCATCCCGACAAATTATACCTAACTTTTCACGGCTCGGAGATTCTCAATTATTACGCAAAGCTTCATCACAGGGTACTCCTTAAAAAACTGATCGCGAAGGCCGAACGCATCAGCGCCGTCTCGACATTTACACACCGACTGTTGCTTTCCAGATTTCCTGAGGCTCAACACAAAACCGTGCTCACACCCTGTGCCCTGAGGTCGGATTTTGTAGGAACGAATCATCGTAAAATCGAAAACTCAGAAAAGGTCGTAATCCTGACAGTAGGCCGCCTGCATCCGAGGAAAGGTCAGAGCTTTATTCTCAAGACATTGAATCTGCTGCCAGAAAACCTGAAGGCAAAAGTTGAATTCTGGATGGTCGGCAACGGACGGCACAGTGATTACCAAAGGGAATTACAAAGCCTGGTAGATCAATCGAAAGTCACCGTGAAAATGCTGGGGCAGCTCGACGATACTCGGTTGCGCGAGGTTTACGAACAAGCAGATATTTTTGCCATGACCAGTATCCATTACAAAAAAAGCATTGAAGGTTTTGGATTGGTCTATTTGGAGGCCTCAGCCTACGGATTACCCGTTATTGCCCATAACATAGGCGGTGTACCGGATGCTGTTGTTCACGATCGGACAGGTCTCCTTGTTCCTCCAGGTGACAAGCAGGCACTGGTCCAGGCATTCATCGATCTCATCGAGAAACCTGAGCTTCGCAAGAAATTGGGTGAAGCCGGCCGCCTATGGGTGAGCAAATACCGGTGGGACAAATCGGTCGACATGCTTTTCAGAAGAAAAGAGCTGGTGATTTTATCCTGATCAAATTGGGAGCGGCATGATTCGATCGGAAACCGATATTCGAGTGCGCTACGCTGAAACGGACGCAATGGGTTTTGTGCACCATGCAAACTATCTGATCTGGTTTGAATTGGCCCGTATCGAAATGCTGGATGCCCTTGATATGCCCTATCAAAAAATGGAAGAACAGGGCTATCTTTTACCAGTTCTTAAAGCAGAATTAAACTATAAACAAGCAGCCTATTTCGATGATCGGTTAAAAGTCTTTTGCTACGTGAAAGAAAAACCCAAGGTGCGGATTGTTATCGAATACGAAGTCTTCAGAGGCGCGACAATGCTTTGCAGCGGTAGTACCGAGCACGCATTTATCAATAGGGAGGGCCAGCCAGTTAGACCGGTTAAATCAGTAATGGAATCCTTTGCGCAAGCGATTGATTCTAACTGACTCAGGTCTCCTTGATAAAGGAGCGTTCGTAAATTCGGATTATATGAAAAACAATATCCGGGACAGTTCGCCCATCGGTCAATATTCCCATTCCCGCATCCCGATATCCGGACAACCGTTCTTCGAGCAGCCTCTGAATCTCCACCAAGGGATACTCAACATTCAAAAGAGGACGGTTGGTATCTGAACGAGTCCTTTCATAAATGGTCTTAGCCGAAGCAAAAAGCGAAATCACCAGACCTCTACTCTGTAAAGCCTCCTTCATTCCCTGCTGAAAAATGAGCCCTCCTCCACAGGAAACAATACAACTGTGATCCGCATGCCCACTTTCGATAAATTCCTTCTCCAAAGATCGAAAAACCGGTTCGCCCTGTTCTTCAAAGATCTGAGGGATCGACAATCCGGTCTTATTCTCAATCCAGTCATCGCTGTCGAGGAACTGATATTCAAGCTGCTGGGCCAAAGATCGACCGATGGTGGACTTTCCAGTCCCCATAAATCCAACCAAATAAATGTTAGGCTTGGAACAGGCAGGCATGTTGGTCTATTTGTAACTGAATTCCGTGGATTTCAAGTACTCCTTTTCTAAATAGTTACAAAGAAAATTAAATAACTCACTTTCATTATGCCCGAGCTAAGTTTGAAGACTAACAACTCTCTATCCGAATCAGAAAAGAATGCAATGAGGAGACAACTTTAATCTAACCTGGCAGAATGGTTGAGAAAGCCCAAAGCCTATTGTATGATCGATGCCCAGTTCGGAGCGGAAATGCTCTTTGTAGGCTCGGAGGAACCGACTGCTTCCGTCAAAATCGGCTCACTGGGATTGGAGACGAATCAAATTCCAGAAATCACTAAAAACATGTGATTACTTGAATGAAGCTTTGGGCGTTGACGCAGACCGGATTTATGTTAGGTTCGAGTCTCCTGAACGGACCCACTGGGGATGGAACGGCAAAACCTTCGATTAGAAGTCACCAAGGTTTCAAGAGGATCTCCATTCGGTCATATATATCCTTCACTTCCCACCGCGTCCCAGGTTTCCGAAAAAATACCTTACTTTCTTTATCCAAAATCAGAGTAACCATCGAATGGTTGAGGATTGATTTTTCGCTGGGCGTTGAAACTACGCCTATTTCTTTGGTCAGTTGGCCCAACACTTGGGGCGGTCCTGTCATCAACCAAAAGGTATCGTGATCGACTCCTTGCTCGTCCAGATATTCGTAACAGATTCCAGGTGTATCGTATTCCGGATCCAAGGTTAAAGATACCTGGCGCACTTCATTCCGAAATCCATTTTTGATTAGCAGCTGTTGCAATTCAACCATCCGGCGTGTCGTCGCCGGACACATTGATGGTACCTTGCTTCGCGTGAAGATAAAATTGAGCACCACCACCTTGCCTTTAAGATTATCAGGAGTAACCAATTTCCCACGCTGGTTGTAGAGAGCGAAACGTGGTAGTTTATCACCGACAGTAAGCATTTTTTTGCCGACTCGAGATAAGCGGGGCCGTGTAAGTTCTCGGTTTATCAACATCATGGTCTGCTGAAGATCCAATTCAGCAGGCCATATTCCAGCGAGCTTCAATCCATCCGCTTCAGCTGAGAGGGTTCCTCGGATTTGCCTTCCCGCCTCGGCGATAGCATAATCGCCTTCGGTGAGGGAGACCTCAATCTGACCAGCTTCTTCGGCAAGCCCGGGTATTACACCGTGCTCGATGACCACACTTCTACCCGCTAGTTTTTCGGAGATTCTGGCATTTATTTGCCACGTCTCCGCATTCGCCAAGCAAATGGCTGCAAGATAAATGAATAGCTGGAAAGTGAATCTCATCCTCTAATCTGACGCTGATGATCAGAGAAAGTTCTCTTCTTTCCCGGCAAATTCAAATAAAATGTCAGTTAGTCTGAAAACGAAATGAATCATTCTACAATTGGGTCGACCAAGCTTATCTAACAAAAATCCCCAAATTTGTTAGGCTAAAGATTGATTTCCGCAAGAAATAGCTCTTTGTTGCTGCATCCTTTCTTGAAGGACAATTGAACCGCTCACTCTACCGTGACTCGATCAGCTGAATATAAGCCAAAGCTGGCTATCTATAGTTTTCTGGTGGTTTTCTCCACAACCTTTCTGTTATACGCCGGAAGTTTTACCACTTCGATTGGGGCAGGAATGGTGTTTCCGGACTGGCCACTTTCGAATGGTTCGCTGAATCCGGAAGGCTGGTTGGGAAACCGGGCCATGCTGGCGGAGCACAGCCATCGGCTCTTGGGTGCAACCATCGGCCTACTGACGCTCAGTCTGGCAATTTGGATTTGGTTCAAGGACAACCGCAAATGGATGCGCACGTTGGCGATCTTATCTTTGATGGCAGTAATCGTGCAAGGTTTACTCGGAGGCTTGAGGGTCCTATTCAACAGCCTGCAATTTGCCATGATCCACGGATGCATGGCGCAAGTCTTTCTCTGTATGCTAGTTTCGATGGCCGCGGGTCAATCCGCCTGGTGGCACAACCGGCTAATCCCCGCCGGGAAAACCGACGGAAACGCAATCGCTATAAGAACTTTCGGGCTGATACTGTGCGGCCTCATTTTTGTTCAGCTGGTCGTAGGTGCCATCATGCGCCATTCCGGAGCAGGCCTGGCTATCCCAACTTTTCCGCTTACCCCGGAAGGTGGGCTTCTTCCAACCGTCTGGAATTTTCGAGTGAGCATTCATTTCATGCACCGCGCCATGGCTTTGGTTATCTTTCTGGCCTATCTTTTTTGGGCATACCGGATCGCAAGAGCAGGAGGAGTGGGAAAACGCATTAAATCTTTGGGCGGGATTGGCGTCGTCCTGCTGCTCGCACAAGTGTCCCTGGGGGCCAGTGTTATATGGACCTATCGAAGCCCTATTCCGACTTCAGTTCATGTGATTGTGGGCGCGTTTCTTTTTGCCACCACATGGTTGATTTCCTTTTTCTTGTATAAACCAGAATTCCAACCATCACCTGTCCCAACAATTTCCGAGAAGGAGGCGATTGACATTGCCGAAGTTTCGCATGGGAATTCCCATCCATGAGTTTGAGCGATCCCAATACAGCAGGCCTTGAGTCTTCGGCGCCGCTGATTGCAGAAACGCCTGCCAGCCGGGCGAAATTTTCAGATTTTTTCATGCTGACAAAACCTCGCTTGAGCTTGATGTGCATCATCACCGCCTTGCTAGGATATTTCGCTGCTGATCCTTTAACAAATCTGCCTGTGTTCTTCGGTTTGACCCTTGGCACGTCATTGGCAGCCGCCGGAGCCGCAGTTCTGAACCAATGGTCGGAACGCGATCACGACAAATTGATGGAACGCACACAATTGCGGCCCTTAGCCAAGGGCGTAATTCAACCAATGACAGCTCTGGTTTTGGGCTTGGCCTGTTCCTTTGCAGGTGTGGCAATTTTGTTTCTCTGGACCAATTCCGTGACAGCCAGCTTGGGTCTGGCGACAATATTTATTTATATTGCAATCTATACGCCCCTAAAACGAGTTACTCCACTTTCTACAGAAATCGGAGCACTTCCCGGCGCGATCCCCCCACTGATGGGATGGATAGCTGCAGAGGGCTCAGTAAGCACCCTGGGTTGGGTTTTGTTTGGGATACTCTTCGCATGGCAAATGCCACATTTTATGGCAATTTCCTGGATTTACCGAAAGGACTACGAGCGAGGCGGATTTAAAATGCTGGTTCTTTCGGAAAAAGGCTCAGCCAAAATCGGCTACAGTTGTATTGCTTACACCGTACTACTGATCGCCATCACTCTGGTCCCACTGGCCTTATCCATAACAGGACATGTTTACTCAGCCGGAGCCATTCTGCTTTCAGCATTTATTGGCTGGCGTGCATGGCAGTTCTTTAAGGCCAAAGAAAAAGACCAACCATCCAGAAATTTATTTATCGCTTCAATTATTCACCTCCCCCTACTTTTTGCCGTCCTGGTGATTGACCGCTGGATCTATTAATGATCTCGATAGATCAAGCTTTACGGTTGAGTAACTCACACCTAAAGTTCTCCCTCAGTTTTAGAATGCTCCCGAAACCGGCATGACTTTCGAAATCTTTTTAGTATTTGCGATTCTGGCGTTAGCATTGGCGAGTTTCGTCTGGGAAAAAGTGCCTGTAGAAGTCACAGCAATTTCCGTATTCGGGCTTATACTTGCATTAGGATTACTTTCAGTAGACCAAGCCTTGACCGTGCTGGCGAACCCCGCGCCTGTAACCTTAGGAGCCATGTTTATGGTCAGTGCCGGCCTGGAAAAATGCGGAGCTATCGGAATTATGACCGGCTATTTCAAACGCTTTGCGAATGCCGGATACGTTCCCTTTCTCTTCGTGATGATATTCTCCGTCGCTTTTATATCGGCCTTTATCAACAACACACCCGTCGTAGTAATTTTCATGCCGGTCCTCCTCAGCCTAGCTCGCAAAATGAATGTTCCGGCCTCAAAGTTACTGATTCCGCTCTCCTATGCTTCCATCTTTGGAGGGGTCTGCACCCTGATGGGTACCAGCACCAACATTCTAATCAGTGGAATAGCGGAAACCTATGATCTTGCCCCCTTTTCCATGTTCGAGCTCGCAAAAGTCGGGCTTCCGCTGCTGGTCGTTGGCACAACCTATTTGATCCTTTTTTCCAGAAAACGCCTACCGGTTCGTGAAACCCTCACCCAGATTCTTTCTCCGGAGGAAAGGCGAGAGTTCATAACAGAAGCATTCATTCAACATGACTCTCCGCTGGCCGGTAAAAGCCTATTGGCCTCCGGCATTTTGAAAACTCCTGGGGCTAAGGTGTTGGAAATTGTGCGGGGGAGCATCTCAATTCCTGACAAACTTAACAAAGTGAGTCTCCTTGCAGGTGACCGACTCGTGCTTGCCTGTAAACCTCACGGAATTGCGCAAGCACGCAACATAGAGGGCCTCAATTTCCTCGGAGAAATTGGTGAAGGCCTAGAACAAATCGCAGCATCGGAAGGTTCCATTGTAGAAGGCTTTATTGGCCCAAACTCTTCCATCGTGGGTAAAACGGTTGGTGAAATAGATTTTCGGCAGCGCTTTCGGATTATTGTTCTCGCACTTCACCGCCGAGGCAAAAACGTCCGCGAAAAATTGGAAACCCTGCCCTTAGAATTTGGAGACACACTTTTGATGATGGGCACAGATCAAGCGATAGCGTCCCTGAGAAATTCCAACGACATTATCCTCCTGGATAAACCACATGTACCATCACGAAGTCGGAGGAGAAAAATCCCCATCGTAATTTCTGTGATACTCGGAATTGTCGGTTTTACGACATTTACTAATTTGCCAATTGTGGCATCGGCAATCATTGGGATTGGAGTTCTGCTAGTCACCCAATGCATCAATTCCAAAGAAGCATTCAGCTCGGTAGGTTGGAATATCATCTTCCTGATCTATGGAATGTTGGCACTTGGCCTGGCGATGCAGGTTACCGGAGCGTCCACTTTAATCGCCGGAAATGCAGTTGCTGCGGTAAATTATTTTGTATCACCGGAATGGCAGCCCTATGTCATGCTGGCGGTCCTGTATGTCATGTGCTCGTTCTTAACGGAAATACTCTCCAATAACGCCACAGCTGCTCTCCTCGCGCCAGTCGGAATAAGCATTGCCGCAAGCATGGGGATAGACCCAAGGGCATTCTTGGTCGTGACGGCAATTGCATCGTCTGCCAGTTTTGCGACTCCCATTGGCTACCAAACCAATACATTCGTGTATGGAGTTGGTGGATACAAATTTAGCGATTTCATTAAATTCGGGCTTCCACTAAACATTACCTACTGCATTGGGAGTGTAATCCTCATCCCAATGATGTGGCCATTTGCAATCTAAAGTCGGTTCGAAGTTTATTTAACCTGCATTGCTTACGGGTTGAGATGTCGGGCTTGATGACCGAGAGACATGGGCGCGCACTTATATGCGTAACCGTAGCCAGGATGGAGGAACAACCGGCAAGTCATCCCGAGGATGGGTGTAGACCGATTCTATTTAGAGTGGGTTTTGGAAATATATTGCATCTCGCTAATTATTGAAATCTTCACACCTGCTTGCACACATCCGGTGAAAATTGCGGGTTAAATCTGAATCCGCAGTCCATCATAAGCCAGGTTGATTCGGTCAGGAAGTGCTCGGTCAACTTCATCGTGATCCACGAGGTGAGTCATGTGGATGAAATAGGTCTGAGGCGCATCAATCGAACTAGCCACCTCCACCGCCTCGGGAATGCTCATGTGCGTGGGATGTTGAGTTGGCCGAAGACCATCAAGAACGACAACATCCGATCCGCGAGCCAAGTCTCTTTGCTCTTTGCCGACGCGCTTACAATCCGTGTAGTAGGTTAGCCGTTTGCCCGTTTGAGCTTCTGAAAATACGAGACCCATGACCTCAAATCGGCCGTGTGGCAGGACGGTAGTTTGCAGGGTTCCCCAAGGAAATTCAAGAATCTGGTTTCGTTCCACCCTATGAGGGATAAACGCCGGATAGCCACGAAACTCCGGCTTATCCCGGACTGCGTATGGATACATACTATGTAAACGTTCCAGAACTTCATCAAACCCGAATACCGGGACCCCTTTGCCATCCCGAAAATCAACGAAGCACCGCAGGTCATCCATTCCCGCCATATGGTCGGCATGAGCATGGGTTAAAATTACCGAGTCAATCTTTGAAATTCGATTCGCCAAGCATTGCAGCCGAAACTCTGGGGCGACATCCACCTGGACCGCATACTCGCCAATTCGCACATGCACAGATGTTCGTGTTCTGTGGTTTCTGGGATTGTCGCTGCTACAAATTTCGCAATTACAACCGATCATGGGCACTCCGTGAGAAGTGCCAGTGCCCATAAAAACGATTTCCATAGATGTAAAACCCATGGCATAATCAATATGAGGCTCAAGCCCGAATTAATGAGAATAGATGCTTTACGTCAAGAAAGTGGTAAAATTGTTCTAACAAAATTGAATGCTAAGATTGGAAAACCGAATGCTCCAAATGAATCTTGTCCGTCCTATGTGCCGTATGAAGCTCTCCGGAGAAAATTTCCTCTTCATCCAGACCGAACTTGCTCACTCGGGAGGGATAGGATCGCTCTCAGATCCCTTTTACTAGATCCCGATGCGCTAGATTCTATTATCGATCACGAATCTCTATTCCAAGCAGTTCAGGAAAAATCGAAAACACTCAAGGTTTCGTCCCAATTTTATTTCTACTTACTGGTACAGCACACATTGCTGGGTGCAAATATTTATGATAAAAACCTGACTGATTATGTGGCCTCGCTACTGGTTGATTTCGCAAGGGAGGACAGCCAAAAAAAA
>CEVA01066730.1_pt1 | contig 13666 bp, 15 predicted proteins | sample 361521 | NCBI WGS metagenome assembly CEVA01 (sample SAMEA2622823, study PRJEB7988) | marine metagenome | isolation source: saline water (ENVO:00002010), including
CCGATGGGGCCGGGAGTCCAGGAAGCTGAGGTCTCGACAAAGGAGGCTTCGTCTCTGGAGAAGAGGTTAGAGCGAGAGGGCGCCAAGAGGGGGGCGGTCCAAATCAGCCTAATATGGGATAACTGGAACGACTTGGATCTTCACGTAATCACTCCTTCTGGAGAGCACATATACCACGATAACAGGAACTCAGCTTGTGGGGGGGAGCTTGACGTTGACATGAACTTCAAGCCAACTTCAAAGACACCTGTGGAAAACATTGTCTGGACCGGCACCCCCCCTCCTGGCGTCTACAGAGTAGGAGTTAGGCACTACAAGATCCACACAAAGGGAATCTTCTCATGGGTTCCATTCCTTTCTAGGATTCACAGGAAGAACGAAACCGACTTCAAGGTCAGCGTGACAATTGGTGAAAGCAAGCGCTTCTACGAGAGCTCGATGGTGAAAGGCAATGACTTGCAGTTTGTCGCTAAGTTTGCTATAGCTGGCCCAGATGGAGAGGTTCCCGAAGCCAAACAAGAGATGGGTTCCCAAGACCCCAAGGAAGACTTCACTGAAGCTAGAGAAGTCGATAACCTACGTAGAAGGGTAGGTACGGTACAAGACGGAGTTTCAGTGGGCCTGACGTGGGAGGGTTCGAGTGATTTGGGACTATCTGTAGTGAGCTCTGAAGGAGATGTGTTGTCTTTCTTTGACCCGGAGGGACTTGAAGGTGGTTCGTTTGACATTGACGGGTTCGATCCCGATTCTGGTATTAGGTCGATTTCCTGGGAGTCTGCACCCTCTGCAGGAGCTTACACAGTGAAAGTGAGTCATTTCGAGACAGAGGAAGGCGGTGGAGACACCGAATTCATGGTTTCTGTGAACATAAGAGGTGAGTTGCAAGAGTTCTCTGGTAGCATCCCCTCTGATGGTTCGAGTGTTGAAGCGGGCAGCTTCGAAATCTAGTCATCCCATATTCCCTGGATTCGCAAAGACCTATCCATCCATCGAAGTTTCTCCATCTTCCTGGGCTCGTCAGTCGATCCTGACCACCTGCCTACAATGTCTGTCCTAGTCCCGTACATCATGATTAAACCGGGAACAACGCCAAGTGAAGTCAGGAAGCAAGCAGCCCGATCACCATCAGTGAAGCCACCGGGGTTGTGCATTCCGTCTATTGTAGAAGAGGTCTGATGAGTTAATATCAAGTCCGAAGGATGGGGCTGTGACTCGGCGATTTCAACCAATGAAAGCCAATCCTCACGGTTGTCTCCATGAGCATGTAAGATAATAGGAACACATCTCATTACTGCTTGAATTGTACCTTGCCCTCCATCGGCATCACTGACAATGCAAGCCATCCTTGACCAGGCTTTATCGGACAGAGACCGAGGCAGTTCAGAGATTACTCCAGAGGCCCCGTCGGCGGCAACGATTAGAGTGGGTGTGCCAAGTATCCGGACCACTTCTTCTGGCTCAATCGCTGCTCCCAGAACGGCAATCGGAGAGGCTCTGATTACAATCCTTCTATAGAGCTTGGATAACGAGGCGGCCCTCCTATGCCTAGCCCAGTTTTCTATCGAGGAGGCCTCTACCCTGTGAATCAATTCTTGGGCGCTGGCAAGATCATCAGACTCATGCCAGCCGAAATATTCCCTTACTTCGTCTTGGATCTCGACCAGAGCCTCATTAGAAGGCAATAATTCTGCAGGGTTCCCTTTAGGTGACATGCTCCAGTGGAAGGGCTCGGTGAGTGTTGAAGAACCCTCGCGGCACACTATTGCTCGTGCCGATGCCTCTCGGAGTCCCAACGATTGAAGACGAGGGTCTATTGGCTCGTTACCCCTTCCTTCCCCAAGGAAGAGCTTTCATCAGAGAAATGCTGGAGAAAAATGGGATTACTGTTGACGATCTGATAGAGGCCCCCTGGTTGGAAGATGTTAGGGTAAGGGGAAGGCTGAGACTGGTTGACTCAGTGATCCAGGATGAAGGAGTAGGGGCTTCGTCGAACATTGACATCTCAACCGAGGTGGGAAGGATGACGGAGGCACTTTCCTTTCTACACGCTATGTTAGTAGTCTGCGCGTCTTTTGACGAGAGGCTTCTTTCGAGATGGATCGAAGGCGAGGCGAGCAGAGCGGATCGTCTTCTTGGCATGGACTCGGAAAATTTCTCAGTTATCTCGTCCTCCTATATTTCTGGATTATCAGCACAAAAAGGCATTGATGGCGCGGAAGTGTACTGGGTTCCCATGGTAGACTTCATCGAACTATGCCCAAGAATCTCCGGGAAATATTGGAGGTTGGTGAACAGACCTACAAAGGGAGGTTTGGTGTGTTTGGATGCTGGAGCAGGGGAGACGGGCAGAGAGAGGGCGTCAAGATTGATCAAGGAGAGAATTAGGGAGAGTTTGCGTGATGCTTGCAATAACAGAATGGAGAGGATGGATGATGAATTCGCAGCAAAATTTGCTGATCCAGTAGAGAGGATAACCGGGCTTCTATCTGAAAGGGTGAAGGAGGAGATGCCGATGACCGCAGCGATTAGGGAGGATTGGCCGCCATGCTTCGAGTCAGCAGTATCTGAACTGAACCAAGGGGTCAACGTTAATCATGTAGGGAGGGTGTTCCTAGCTGCATTCTCAAGGTCTGTTGGGCTAATTCAAGAGCAGACCTGCAGCTTCTTCGCAAACGCTCCGGACTACGATGCCGATACAACGGCGTACCAAGTGGGCCAGATCTATGAGAGGGAATACACTCCTCACGGTTGCGCGGCACTGAAGACTAATGCAAGGTGCCCGGTCAGCATTGGGGACGACTCGCTCTGCGATCAAGAGTGGTTGACTCACCCTCTAAAATACATCAGAGCCAAACAGAGGAGGCGTTACATGTCAATGAAACCAGAAGACGGCCAACAAGCACGTACTATGCCAGAAAATTGAGGCAAATCTCTCAAGAGTGATCTGTACTGCCTAATTGCTCATAAGCAGATGCCCTACAACGTCTCACAAACGGAGGGGAAAAATGGTTCGCACCCTGGTACTTACCATTGATAGGGACAACGACCTAGGGGTCAAAGCTGGAATTAGAGGACCGGTGGTGGGACGTAAGTCCTGCCTTACTGCAGCTCTGAGACTAGGGATTGCGGATCCTGAGGAGTCTGATACCAATGCCGTGCTTGGTGCCTTGCATCATCACGACAGGGTGGCCGAGGGGGCGAGCGCTAGCGACGAGGTGCAGATAGCTATTCTCACCGGAGACGTGAGAGTCGGGCCCAGGAGCGACAGAGCCATAGCCAGCCAGCTTGACGAGGTCATCCAGGACTTTCAACCGGACACTGCACTGCTTGTAACAGACGGCGCTGACGATGAGGCTTGCTTGCCAATAATCACTTCTAGGGTCAGAGTAGACACCGTGGAGAAAGTGATAGTCAGACAATCGAAGGGAATAGAGGGGACCTACTATTACATAATCAAGGCAGTGGAGGACCCGAGATTCAGGGCAAGATTGCTAGTCCCACTGGCGATCTTCCTAATCATTATCGGGCTTGGTCTGATTTTGCCAAACGGAATCGCCCTTATCGGGTCCCTGCCGCTGATTATCGGCTTGTGGGTCTTGGGAAAGGGGCTCGGCTTGGAGGCCCAGATGGAACGGGTCGCGATGGAGATGAGAGACAGCGCTACTGGAGGTCTATTCTCATCTCTACTCTGGGGGATGTCCATCGTTTGTTTGTTCCTAGCTATAGCGACCGTGTGGGATGGGATGAACGACACTGTTCCTGCTGACAAGGGACAGGTCTGGCAGGTGATAGCTCTGGTCGACGATGTACTCCAGTGGATCGTCGGATCGATATTCTCGTTCTTGCTCGCTTTGGGGGTTCTGAGGTGGAAAGAGGGTTCATTCACTGGCAGGAGTGTTCTGCTGATTGGCCTAAGTGTGGTCATCTACACTTTCATAGCGGCAACTGTAGACGTGGCTCTCCAAATCACTTCTGGACAGGGGTATAGCCCTACATTCAGCCAATTGGGAGAGGACTGGGGGCTCCCGATATTCTCAGTGGTCCTATACTATCTTCTTCGAACTGTAGTCCAATCGTTCTCAGAGGACGAGGATTCGGCTTACGGAAATCGTTTTTGGGGAGTTTGATGACAAAGGCGACAACCTCGGTAATCTGGAGGGGCACCCGTGAAAAAGGGGAGGCTTTGCTTGCGGCAATTTCTCCAGACGATCCTGATGACTTTGAAGCAGAATTGGTCGGAGGCCGGGGTTCAGTAGAGCTATCAATAATCATCGAATCTGATGGATTGGGGCAATCTAGGGCAACGGTCGATGACGTACTTGCATGTCTCACGGCAGCGGAGTCGGGGTTTGATTCGATAGGTTGACTTGCTTGACGTAAACTAGGACCCTTCAAGGCATGGCGACATCCCCCCCGGGCGTGGAAAGGCTGCCGCACGACCGTTCGCATCTTCTTTGTCATAACAGAGAGGCTCAGAAGCCAACAGAACTATTCAAAGAGTCAATTGATAGATGGCTCGGGGCAATTGTATCCGATGACTCAGCAACTGATTCAAGAGCGGGAGTGCCCGTCAGGGGGGCAGTATTCGCAAAGGGCGACGGGACGGTGGCTGGTAGACCCCCTATCGAAAGGTTAGTTGGAAGGCATTTTCCCTCTTGCGAGATTGAGTGGTTTGTTTCAGAGGGGGGAAAGGTTTCGAAGACACAGAAGATTCTCGCGCTGAATGGCCCTTCCTCTAGTGTCTTAAGCTGTGAAAGAATACTTCTGAACCTATTGGGCAGGATGTCAGGTATTGCAACGGCGACGGCGGATTGGGTAGAGGAGTCAGGGGACATAGGAATAGCATGCACAAGAAAGACCGCATGGGGTCTTATGGACAAGTGGGCAGTTCACGTCGGTGGTGGACTAACCCACAGACTTTGCAGGTCTGATGCTCTGATGATAAAGGAGAACGACTTAGCGGTGGTGGAGTCTGGGGGCGAAGACGACTGCTTGGCCATAAAATCGGTGGTTGAATCCATTGACCTCGATGAACATGCCTCGTTCACGGTTCTTGAAGTTCGTCGGGATGCCCAAGCTTTCGCAGCGGCTAAAGCGTGGTCGGAGTGTCAATCGAATAGAGGCGGGGATGAACCTGTGACCCTTCTCTTGGATAATTTGGGGCCTTCTGAATGCGAAAAGATTCACGATGAGTTGGTAAGAATCGGACTTAGGAGCCAGTGCATTTTAGAGGGCTCGGGAGGGGTAAAGAGGATGGATCTCAAGTCTTGGTCTGCTTCTGGAGTAGACGTTCTATCGACAAGCGAAGTCAACATGGAAGCCACGCAACTAGACGTTTCGATGATGGTAGGTGAAATGTGATGGTGGACATTCCTGACGCTCACCCGAGGAAGGATTCTCTCCTAGCAAGAAAGAAGATTGTCGAAGCTAGCACCGATGGTCTTCTTGCTGCCTCTGCAATGATAGCCCATGGCAGAGGGGAGGCTTTCGACTATTTGCTCGGTGAGAAGACTACTGACTCGGCAAGACTAGCTATCCGAGAGGTTGCTGCAAGACTATTAGACTCGGATAATCCTGTGATTTCCGTAAACGGAAACACGGTTGTTCTTGCAGGAAAGGAGCTGGTGAGAGTGGCCACGGTACTTTCTTGTCCTATAGAGGTGAATCTGTACTATAGGACGCCCGAGAGAGTTTCAGGACTTCTCGCACTACTGGAGAAGCAGAGGCACATAGTTTCGAAAGAATCCGGCCCAGAAGGTTTCGACGGTGATTGGGGAAAGGCAGTTGGGGAGGTTGGATTCCTTGGTGAAGACCCTGACTATAGGATAGAGGGTCTTGAGGGGCCAAGATCATTATGCACCGAAGTGGGGATTGGATCAGCAGATTCCATTCTGGTGCCGCTAGAGGATGGAGATAGGTGCCAAGCCCTAGTGAGGTTAGGAAAAGAGGTGTTTGTGGTTGATTTGAATCCCCTGTCCAGAAGTTCGGTTGGGGCAACCGTGACTATCGTAGACGAGATTTCGAGAGCATCGAAATTACTGCTCAAAGAAACCCTGAGAGGATCTCGCCAGATCGCCGATTGGGACAACAGTCAGGCACTGAAGGACGCACTTTCGTGCATGGCGAACTCGGTTAGAAGAAATTAGGAAGACTGTTCTGTCAGGAGCACCATGCACCGTTCCGCAATCGCATTCCCTACTTGGATTGTGGATGCTGCACCCCCGAGGTCATAGGTAACAGGGGCGCCTGAAGATAGGTGCTCGGATATCGCTCTCTCAAGAATTGCAGAACCCAGCTTAGCGTCTTCGTCATCGTTCTTTGAACCCAATGTCTCGAACATTAGTTGTACTGAAGAAAGTGCGGCAATTGGATTGACCTTTGCCTGGCCAGCATGTTTGGGGCTAGACCCATGAACAGGTTCGAAAAGCATGTGTTTGTCGCCAATGTTTGCACTGGCTGCCATGCCCATTCCACCCTGGAGAACTGATGCTAGATCTGTAGCGATGTCGCCGAACATGTTGGGAAGGACCACGACATCCAGTTCCTCTGGGTTTCTAACTAGCCACATAGAGAAGGCATCGATGAAGGCCTCGTTTGTTTCTATTTCTGGATTATCTGATGCAACCCCTCTGAAAACTTCTCTGAACAATCGGCACCCCCTTGTTACGTTGCTCTTGTCTACGCAAGTCACCCTCTGAGGGGCCCCCATCCTAGACTCTCGATGCTTGGCGAGTTCGAATGCGAATCGCACGACCCTCTCGCTACCGTTCCTCGAAATCGGCCTTACGTCCCATTCGACCTGTCCGTTTAGTCCGGGGAACCTATCGATAACTAATGGGTCGTCTTTATCTCCGCCCTTGGCAGCCATTGCCGACCTTCTGAGTAGAGCGTGGTACAGACCCTCGGTGTTTTCCCGCACTAAGACCATATCAACCAATTCGTGGTCCCAAACATCTCTGAAGGTCCCGTGAACCTTGTGTTTTACTCCTTTGTAAAGCTTGACTGGTCTGACGTTGGCATATAGGTCGAGAGCGGATCTAAGTCCTAGCAGAACCTGCCCCCCGGCAACGTCGCCATTTGGCAGCGTAGCACCAGGCCAACCAACGGCTCCTACCACGATTGCGTCGGACTGGTCTCGACAGTGCTCGAAGGATCCCTCTGGCCATTCTTCTCCGTTTTCTAAATAATGCTGGCCTCCGCAAGGAATCTCTGTGATTTCAAGGCGAATAAGGCCTGATTCCTGGAAAACCGAAAGGACCCGCTTGACCTCCTCCATCACCTCTCTTCCCGTCCCATCTCCAGGAAGAAGAGTCACACTATAGGTTCCCATCTTCTCCCGGCAGTAGCTTTTCATTCATCAATCCAACCCTGACCAATTCTTTGAGTAAAGTGGGAGATAATTGATAGACGGTCAAGTGGACAACATGTCATGGAAGGGAATCCCGAGGAAGACAAGTCTGGGCGGAAGATAGATGTCAGGACATTACCGGATTCAGTTTCTCACCTTTGGGAGGCCATGCTTAGGCAGAATCCAAACTGGGACTTGGCTAAGTGGCTAGAAGAGAGGGCAACAGAAGAGCTCGAACTTTTGGAGTCACACCTAGGGAGAGAGAGGCTAAGATACGAACAGAGGCTTCACAGGATTGAGAATCTCGCCAAGCAGATGAAGAGGAGGAGGGAGGGGTCGGGCGGCACCGCTATTTCTGATCCCAATCAGAGAAACCTGTTCGACGTATACGGCCCTACAAAAAACGAGGTGTCGAAAGGTTCTACAGATGTAGAAGGTGCTGACCCTCTTGTCGATTTTGGCATTCTTGGTGCGGATGACGACCCATTGCTAGCATACGTAAGCCAGAAGATATTGATATCCATTGAAGACGCAAATGTCGTGGGAAAGGGCATGCATTTCGACGACATAATCGGCCTGCTAGAGTCGTCAGTTATTAGCGCTGAGGACGTGGACGAATCGATCTCTTGGCTTCTACAAAGAAAAGAGATAATAGAGATTGAAAGGGACGTTTTTGTTATCGGCGGGTGAGCAGTTTAGGCTGACTCAATACAACCTTTGAAAGAAGAGGAGTGTGTCCGCCGGTTCACCACATGACAAGCGAAACTTCTGGGTGGTATGCGAGACTCGATCACGAGTGCCCTGAAAGGACAGAACAGATTTCTATCTGGCTAGATTCTTGGCTTTCTGCGACGAGGAATGGTCAGCCAATAGCAGCAAACCTGCCCCCTAGTTGGCCCACTCTTCCCGCTGGCCTCCTAAGCAATCCCGGAACAGTGTTAGATCACCTCCTAGCAAGGTTCGAGGCCGAGAGCGACGGTCGTTCCCCAAGAGGCGTATATGCCACACCAGCTAAGTTTGTAGATGCAATTCTGTATGATGAGCTGCACCACGGAAGGAATAGAAAAAGAGAGCCCCCAGCTACTCTCTCTCTGGCGGCATTGCCACCGAGCTTCAGGACCTTTGCTAAACAATTCAATGAGAATATCAGTGAGCAGGGTACGGAGGTGCAGGGACAGAGCGACCACACAAATAACAGAACGAAGTCCGGAATACCACTCCCATTTGCAGATCCATGTGTGGGGGCAGGGCTTTTCGCCGAGAGGATCCTGAGAATCCACTCCGGTAGGATTTCGATGTTCGCCCCACTTGAAAGAAAAGAGGATACTCTTAGATTATTGGAGGGACTTCAACTAGTGGATACTTCTGAGGTAGCCGTTGATAGCGCTAGGAAGAGGCTAATTATTGTGCTAGCTCGATTGGAGTTAGTTGATCTTGATGGTGAAGGCGACGATGGGAGGATCGGTCGAAACGAAGCTGAGATGATTATTGAAAGCAATATTAGGTGCGGAGACCCACTAAGAGGAGAGTGGCCCTGGAATGAGAAACCAGAGCTTCTGGTGACAAGGCCACCCTGGCTAAGGATCAAAGACAGGTTTAGAGGCCACCCAGAAGGAAGCAGAATGAGGAAGAGCCTCTCAAAAGAGCTTCGCCAATTCAAGGGAGTAGACGGTAAACCCAGATTCTCAGCGATTAAGGGGAACGTGAACCTATATCGATTGTATATCGAAAGGTCTCTACAGTTAGCCAAAAAAGGCGCTAGGGTTAGGCTAGTTGTACCCGATTCAGTACTACGGGAGAAAAGTAGCGTCCCACTAAGAAAGCTTCTCGTTCAGAAAAATGAATGGGACTCTGTTTGGTCCTTCCCTGAAGATAACCAGCTGCTTTTCGGAGGCTCGCAGGGAGTCTCTGTTCTGGGTGTAACCGTGGGGGGTTCCACAGAGGTTCTTACTAGCTTTGGACCTCTCACTACCAGTGATATTTCCGTGGGCAGAGGTCTGGCATCTGGAGCCCCATTCCTAGAGCTGGAAAGGGGACCGTGGTCATCTTGGACTGACACTTCATGGGCGGTTCCAAAGATGCCGAGATCGGAGATTGAGAGAAACAGGACTCTGTCAGCTATTGGTTCGCTCTCAGACAAGCCTAGGCTGATCGAAGAAGGAACATGGCTGAATCCGAATGGACGAGCGATAAAGGTCAGGGTGGGGGATATTGACCGTTCATCCTGGTCAAAAAATATCTGCGACTGGATGGCTGGAGAGCAAATTGTTCCGTTTATCCGTGCCACCCACATTGAATTTGTTAACGGCAAGGCTGTTCTTAGTCACCCTGCATTCGACACAGAAAATTCCAAGGATTCGAATTGGGGCCAGGCGGCCTGGAATGGACCGTCAGAGATGGCAGGACCAGCAAGAATAGTTTGCCAAGCAATCGTCAACCCCCATGTCGAGAGGCGTCTGGTGTGGGCAGTTGTGCCTTCAGGATGTGTGCTTGGCAACTCTGTCAGCTTCCTGGACTTACCCGAACAAGTAACAAGGAGGCTAGAGGAGGAATTCGGAACCCTAGAGGGTGGGCTTTCATTCCTAGCCACTCGCTTGAACTCCGATGACTTGGATCTCTGGTCAAAGGCATGGGCTGCAAACAACAACGTGAACAACTACGAGATTGAGATGCTTCCGTTCGACTCTTTAGAAGATGATTCTGTGTTTTCGGTTTCAGGAAACGATAGCTCAGTGTAGCCGACTGATTAGGATTCCGTTTTCCTAGTTCCGGAAACCGTCCATTTGAAGAATGAATTAATATCCTTGATTTGCATACGGTGGGCGTTCCTGCATCGGGATTAGAGCTAGGAGAGCAATATGGGCATTAATCCGAAGATTGGCATCACAGGACTACCTCGCTCGGGAAAGTCTGCAGTTCTGCAAAAGGTAATTGACATGATAACCGAAGAGGGGGGAGGGGCAAGGAGGACAAAGGGGCCTTCTCCACCAGAACACATTGTCGGTGGAATGAGATGTGAACCGGTGATAGAGGATGGCGAAAGGGTAGGGTACGCTTGCATCAACATCCTTACTGGAGAGAAGGGGGTTATGGCTCATCGTGAGATTGACTCCAGAAACAGGGTGCTTGGCTTCGGAATTGACCCCAGCGAGATTGATAGAGTCGGGGTCCCGGCAATATTGGACAGTATCGGGAACTGCGAGATAATGATAATTGACGAGGTTGGCAAGTTTACCGTTGAGAGTGAGGGGTTCGTAAGGGCGGTTAGGCTGGCTCTGCAAAACGACATGCCTACACTCCTAACACTTCACAAGAAGAGCAGGCATCCGCTTCTTCAGGACATCCGGAGAAGAGACGACGCTAGGATACTAGAGGTAACGCCCGTTAACAGGTCACTTCTTCCTTACAAAATCCACAAGCTAATCCAAGAGTTCTGATGCGAAGCTAGGGCAAGTTGATGCCTGACATACCGAACGTGGGCTCATGGAGTCTTCGGCAATCAGGCTCACTCGGGTGCTTGGTGGCTTCTTCTTTACTCTAGTTGCAGCAGTCTCAATTGCTGTGCTAGACGAAGAAGGGGATTGGACCGATGGGTGGGTATGGATGATTCCAACATCGTTGGCGTTGATGTCCGCTCTGCTTCTGGCACTGATAATTTCTGGAAAAGATAGAGAACATGGATCATGGCTTACAGACACATTGGTGAGCAGAGAGAGCGAATATGAAATGAGGTTGAGGTTGGAGAAGGAGATGGAAGAGGCCAGCCTGCAAAATCTGGGCACTAACTGGGCAAAGATGGAGATGGGTCACTTGGAGACCAAGCATGGTGAGGAGTAGCGAGCGAAACCTTGACCCCCCTCCGACATCAGGAAGGCTTTGGTGGTAGCATGGGAGAAGTGCCGAGGGATCTAAGATACACTGCTGAACACGAATGGGTAAGAGATGAAGGTGGGGAATTTACCATTGGGATAACCGACTTCGCTCAGAACGCACTCACAGAAGTAGTGTGGGTGGAACTACCAGAAGTCGGTTCAGAGGTAGAATTAATGGAGTCTTTCGCTAGTGTGGAATCTGTGAAATCTGTGAGTGAGATCTATGCTCCAGTCGCAGGTAAGGTTTCAGAGGTAAACGATTCCCTAGAGGAAGCCCCAGAAAAAATCAACCAGGATCCCTACGGGTCAGGATGGATCTGCAAAATCAGAACACAAGGTGAGTTCGATGCTAGTGGCCTCATTAATGCAGATAGCTACTCCGCATTGATCGGAGACTGAATATGGGTGATTTGCGCGGGGTACACATTTACGTCGATGGGTCTTGTGCTGAGAACCGTAACGTCAGCTCAGAGACTAGAGCCGGCTGGGGCCTCTGCGTTATAGAGGGCGATTCGGGTTCTGGAAACGGAAAGGGCAAGTTAATTATCGAATTAAGTGGGAAAGTGGTTACTAGAGAATCGGAAGAGGATTATTTGGGAGCCGAGGTAGGCTCAAACAACACAGCAGAGCTATCCGCAATCGCTCACGCCCTTAGGTGGCTTTTGAGAAATATCGAAGTGGAATGCGCGACAATTAGAAGTGATTCAAATTACGCCTTGAACGTTGCATCTGGTTCCTGGAGAGCAAAAGCAAACAAAGGCCTATCAATTAGGGTTAGGGCCCTATGGGACGAGGTTTCGGGAATGATTCCTCTATTGGGCGAGCATGTCTCAGCACACAAGGGGCATCGCTGGAATGAGCGGGCAGATCACCTTGCATTCCGTGCGATGAGGGGTGAAGCGGCACTGCCTCTCCAATTCTGGAAACCCGGACGGAGATAGTTAGTCCTCACTAAGTGGGCCGACACTAAGTAGAACATATACAGAATGAACGACTAGGAGGAGGCCTAGTAGGCTAAGTAACAGCCCTGTTGGGTCTGGCAAATAAGGTTGCAGAGGGTTTCCTGCAATCCATGAAAGACCGAGAACAAGGACCGCTGCGAGCATCTCCTTCTTAGCAGACCTCTCGGGATCCTCCCAAAGGTCAATCCAAGGAATTAGCCCGTTTCGTTTGAAGTTAAACCGGTACCAAGCGACGTAGCCGACTACCATACCTGCCAGTCCCATAACTCCTAGAGAGAACCCCTCGTCGTCCCAGGGACCCCTAGGGGCCACCCCAATTACCAACGAATTTAGAATAAGCAATGAAGAGAGGGCTGCAAGGTTTTTCCACTGGGCAGGGTCATTATGCTCTGACACGGGCTGACGAGAGAGAGCCGCAGTAATGATGTATTGCTCTTCTCTGGGTGGTTCGGTGATAGCATGTACGCCGTGAGTTTCGCTGACGTTGAGGAAGCGGCGAAAAGGCTCACGGGGGTCGTTTCAAGGACCCCAGTTATCAATTCCAAGAAGATAGACGAGATGGCTGGGCGGAGAGTTTTCATGAAATGTGAGAGCCTCCAACACGTTGGGGCGTTCAAATTTAGAGGTGCATCCAACGCTGTGAGTCTTCTTGGGGAAGAGGCAGGTGCTGGTATATGCACTCACAGTAGCGGGAATCACGGACAGGCAGTAGCCCTAGCGGCCAAGCAACGAGGTGTTCCTGCATATATCGTAATGCCAAAGACCTCCCCGAAGATCAAGATTGAAGGGGTAAAGACCCATGGTGCCGAGGTGATTCTTTGTGAGCCAAACATAGACTCGAGAATAGCGGCTGCAAACTCAGTTCTGGAAAGAACGGGAGCAGCATTCATTCACCCATTCGACAATGCAAATGTGATTGCCGGGCAAGGAACTGCAGCTAAGGAGATGATTGAGGAATGTGGAAATCTAGATGCTGTTCTTTGTCCAGTAGGCGGAGGAGGATTGATTTCTGGCACCTGTTTGTCAACGAGGGCCCTGCTTCCAGACGCTGTCGTTTTCGGTACAGAACCCGAAGGAGCCGATGACGCTGCAAGATCATTAGAGTCAGGTAAATTCACCCCTCAAACTGATCCAGACACGATTTGCGACGGGCTCCTTACCAGTTTGGGAGATCTTACTTGGCCGATTATCAGGGACTACGTAAAGCAGATTATCAGGGTGAGTGACGAGGATGTTCTTGCAGCCATGACAACACTGTACGATGTCTTCGGAATTGTTGTGGAGCCCAGCGGCGCAATCTCTCTTGCCGCGGTTCTGACGAGAGAATTCATAGAGAAGGAAGAAATTTCTTCGATTGGGATTATTCTGTCCGGGGGGAATGTGGACAGTGAAGTGCTTCCCTTCTAACCCTGTAGAATTGAATGCAGTAATGTGTAGAATGTGGAGCACGAGCCGGGATTTGCACCCGGGTCCATGGATCTGCA
>CEVA01002711.1_pt1 | contig 13649 bp, 10 predicted proteins | sample 361521 | NCBI WGS metagenome assembly CEVA01 (sample SAMEA2622823, study PRJEB7988) | marine metagenome | isolation source: saline water (ENVO:00002010), including
CGTAATTGTGGTCGCGCTGTTCCCCTTCGGCGTCGGCTCGGATCCGCTGCTGCTGCGGACCATCGGCCCGGGTATCATCTGGGTGGGGGCATTACTCGCAACGCTGTTGAGCCTGGATGCGCTGTTCCGCTCCGACTTTGATGACGGGACCCTTGAGCAGATGGCGCTCAGCGGGCATCCCCTCACCGTTCTGGTGCTGGGGAAGGTGTTTGTTCACTGGTGTGCGACGGGCCTGCCGCTCTTGATCGTGACTCCGTTGCTGGGAGGACTTCTTGGTATGGCCGGCGAGGTCCAATTGACGCTGCTCGCCGCCCTGGCGCTCGGTACACCGACGTTGAGTCTGATCGGTGCAGTCGGCACGGCCCTGACGGTAGGGATCCGCAGAAGCGGGCTGCTGCTGACTTTACTGGTGTTGCCGCTTTATGTGCCCGTCCTCATTTTCGGCGCAAGTGTCGTGCTCGCAGCAGGATCGGGACTGCCGACTGTCGGACACTTTTACATTCTGGGGGCCATGATGATCCTGGCGCTGACGCTCGCCCCGCTTGCCGCAGGCGCCGCGCTTCGGATCAGCCTTAACTGATTAAGTCTGTTATTCGTCAGTCACACAGCCTTCGCTGGCGGTCTTCACATTCTTGATGTACTTGTAAAGGGTGCCTCGACTCGTTTTATATGGCGGCATCGTCCAGTTATCGCGCCTCGATTTCAGCTCCTCCTCACTGAGGTCTACGTCAATCGTATTGGCATCGGCATCGAGGTGGATCATGTCTCCATCACACACGAGGCCAATCGGACCGCCTTCCTGAGCCTCGGGCACAACGTGCCCGATGATGAAGCCATGAGAACCGCCTGAAAATCGGCCGTCGGTAATTAGCGCGACATCGGATCCCAGGCCCGCGCCCATAATGGCAGAGGTGGGGGTCAGCATCTCGGGCATCCCGGGGCCTCCTTTAGGTCCCTCGTAGCGGATGATGATGACGTCTCCCTTGTGAATTCCGTCCTCTTCCAGGGCCTTGAGCATGGCCTCCTCACCGTCGAACACCCGGGCGGGTCCGCTGAACTGCCGACCTTCCTTGCCCGTGATCTTGGCTACCGCGCCGCCGGGGGCGAAATTGCCTTTCAGGATCCGGATGTGGCCGGTCTCCTTGATGGGGTCTGCCATGCTGTGAAAGACCTGCTGCCCATCCGACAGATCCGGCAGCTTCTCAAGATTTTCGGCAATGGTATGACCCGTCACTGTCATACAGTCCCCGTTCAGCATGCCTTCCGAGAGCAGGTAACGCATGACTGCCGGGACACCACCCACATTGTGTAAATCTTCCATAACGTATTGGCCGCTGGGCTTGAGATCTGCGAGAAACGGGACACGATCGCTGACCGCCTGAAAGTCATCAATCCCTAGCGGCACGTCGACAGCGCGCGCCATCGCAATGAGGTGCAGGACCGCGTTCGTGGAGCCGCCCAGTGCAGAAACCATGACCATCGCATTCTCAAAGGCTTCACGGGTCATGATGTCGCGCGGGCGAAGATCCTGCTCCAACAGCTTCCGCACGGCAGCGCCGACATCAAGGCACTCATTTTTTTTCTGCTCGGTAGTGGCGGGCGCAGACGAACTGTACGGGAGCGACATCCCCATTGCCTCGATTGCACTCGCCATCGTGTTGGCGGTATACATTCCGCCGCAGGCGCCGGCGCCGGGGCAGGCGTTATCGACGATCTCCTGGCGCTCCTCGTCAGTAATGGCCTTGGCAATATACTGACCATAACTCTGAAATGCAGACACGATATCGACTACCTGTGATCCAGCATGGCCCGGCCTGATCGTACCACCGTATAACATCAATGCAGGTCGATTGACGCGGCCCATGGCCATCAGGCAGCCAGGCATATTCTTGTCACATCCGGGCACGGTCACCAACGCGTCGTACCACTGCCCCCCCATGACGGTTTCGATAGAGTCGGCAATCAGGTCGCGGGACTGCAGGGAATAACTCATGCCCTCTGTCCCCATGGAGATGCCGTCACTGACCCCGATCGTGTTAAAGCGCATTGGGATAAGGTCTGACTCGCGAACGCCCGTCGCGATCTGATCAGCCAGATCATTCAGGTGCATGTTGCATGGATTGCCCTGCCACCACATGCTGGCGATCCCCACCTGGGCTTTGTCCATGTCCTCGCGGGTTAGCCCCGTGGCATAGAGCATGGCCTGTGATGCGCCCTGCGAACGAGGCTGGGTGATTCTGGAACTCACCTTGTTCAACTTTGCGCTCATATCACTCTCCCTTAAAAATTCTTACCGGACTTTGGGTATCGGTTCCCGGCAGGGGTTCTGCCCCGCACCTTACGAACCGTTATCTGCAAACACCCGGTAAGACTGCTCTCCCAAGCCCGTGATCCCCAGCCGCAATGCATCTCCATCTTCAAGAAATGCGGGGGGTTTTCTACCCATCCCAACGCCGGCTGGGGTGCCGGTCGCAATGATATCGCCAACATTAAGACTCATGCATTGGCTTAGATACGAGATCAGTTCTGTCACCGGAAAGATCATGTCTACCGTACTGCCCTTTTGCATGGTTTCGCCATTGCGCTCCAGCCACAGATCCAATGACTGAGGGTCGGCGACCTCATCCGGCGTAACGAGCCAGGGACCAACCGGCCCATAGCCATCTGCCGACTTGCCTTTTGACCAGTTCCCGCCGCGTTCGATCTGCCACTCGCGTTCTGACAGATCATTTATCAGACAAAATCCGGCCACCGCATCCAGCGCCTGATCGGGCGTGATGTAGTGGGCCCTTTTGCCAATCACAACACCGAGTTCGACTTCCCAGTCACTCTTGCAAGACCCTCGCAACAGAACAATGTCGTCGTGGGGCCCGCCGATCGCACTGACCGCCTTCATAAAAACCACGGGCTCACTTGGAGGCGTTAACCCAGTCTCAACGGCATGGTCATGATAGTTCAGGCCGATACAAACGAACTTACCCGGCTTTGCTACGCAAGGGCCAATACGTACCCCCGCTGGCGCCAACGGCAGTGACTGCGGATCGATGTCCTTCAACCTTTGCAGTTGCTCGATGCCCAGAGTTTCCGGGGTCAGGTCCTCGACCACGCTACTCAGATCCCTGACCGCGCCGTCAGAATCAATCAGGCCTGGCCGCTCCTGACCACGGTTTCCAAACCTGACAAGCCTCACTGCTGGGTTTCTCCGCTCGCAATCAGAGCCAGTCTTTCATTGATCTGCGCGTCCAATGCCTGACGCACACTTTGGGCCCGCGCATCTATGGCAGGCGGACTGAGTTGGCTGCGCGTTCCCATCGCGCGTTGGATCTGCATCTGAATCAGTGTGGGCATATCGATCATGATACCGAGATTATCCCATCTACCGTTTACGCGCAGGGGAAGGATCAGGCCAGCGGCGTTCAGCGGGGGTGGCAGCATCTTGACCACATCAGGCTGGTCGAGTTCCAGGGCAAGCCGATAGTCGACCAACTCATTTCCCAGGTTTAATTGGCCCTGCCCGGCAACATCCAGACCGCCCGCACGAAATGAAAGATTATCGTTAACCAGTCGCGCATCCCCCAGACGCAGTGTTGCACTGATATCTTCCAACACCGTGTGAGTGTTTTCTCCAAGCCACTGACCACCGCTTGGCATGCCTCCCTGACTCAGTTGATTCAACAGGGAGGCGACATCAAAACCGCGGATCCGGCCCTCGCTTGCCTCGAGCATAACCACGCCTTGAGCAGAGCGAAGACGTTCAGGATAGTCCGCCCCGGAGAATGCCACAATGACCTCCAGATCTGCTTGACCACGGAGCATCCGGGTCAACGCCATGTCCTCAAGCATCCGACCTGCCGAAACATCTACAAAACTCTGACGGGTAATGAAGTCAAGATTCTCGCCGTCCACGTGGGCGACCGTGTCAATCCGCATGGTTCCGCCATAAAACTGCGCGGTCACCGGTGAGGCCGCCACCTGGTTGCTGCTGGAAACCACCGGCACACTCAAGTTTTGAAACACCACACCGCCCGATTGAAAAGTCCCAATCATCAGGGAGCCTTGCGCGCTGATCCCAAGCATCATCAGCGGGGAAAGGCTTAACCATTCAAATGCGTCGGTCGGACCACGCCGTGCATCTGGAATGATCTCATCCAGATTGAGGTGAGGCGACTGTAACGAGAAGTGGACGCGGGGAATCTGATCCAGACCCTGCAGATGAAGATCACCCGTGAACTCGGTTATGGGACTCTCGATCCCAAAATCCGTCAGGGAAACAAAAGTCTCTCCGGTCTTAAAGCTCCCCTGGGCCGTCACCGAATCCAACTTCGCGCGATCAAATGACTCTTCCTCGAGCCCAAGGCCGACAGCGATCGCACCCAGGTCCAGTTCCGAGATTTGGAACTGTCCCGCTCCATCAACCAGATTACCTCCCGCAAGCTGCGCCGACTGGGCGATCGGGAACGAAAACGTCAAGTGGCTGATGCGCGCATGCTGCGGCTCCTCGATGCCCTCTACCCCGTGAAGTCGGGCATCCTCCACAGCCGCTTGGGCAAAAACACCCTCGCCCGGCTCAAATCGCAGGCTGAACCGCACAGGCCCTTCGAGCGTAAAATGCAACCCGGTCTGATCCTCAATGCGGTCTGCGATTTGCTCCCGGTAGTCGTTGGGATCAAAAAACACCGTTAACCACATCAATACTGCGGCCAGACTTACTCCCAGCCCGGCGGCTGACCATGCCAGCAGGCGTTGGACCCGTTTCAAGGTCTTAACTCCCTCCGCGGCTTTGGTATCGCCGCCGACGCGATATGTTTTTCAAGCACGGCATCCAGTTGATGCTCTGCACTTTCGATCGCGGTGAGGTCTGCACCAGCGCGAAATGCCCCATCACTGAGTGCCCGGCGCCAGATTCGGGCTCCGGGCTGGCCTTGAAACAGGCCCAGCAGGTGGCGGGCTAGCCGTTTTAATGGCACTCCTGTTTGCAATTGCGTGTCCATATATGTCTTATACCTCTCCAGCACATCGAAACGTGACTTCGAGTCAGGAACGCAATCGAACAAGACCTCGTCTACCCTAGCCAGACTCCAGGGGTTCTGATAAGCCTCCCGGCCTACCATCACGCCGTCGACTCTCTTCAGATGCGCTATCGCCTCATCGACCCGAGTAATTCCTCCGTTGATCACTACGGTCAACTCCGGATACCGCTCCTTAAGTGCATACACCCGCTCATATTGCAGGGGCGGAACCTCCCGGTTCTCGCGCGGACTTAATCCCGACAGCCAGGCTTTTCGAGCATGGACGATAAAGACGGTGCAACCGGCTTCGGCGACGGTATCCACAAACCGGATCAGATCATCAAATCGATCCATTTCATCAACACCCAGGCGACACTTGACGGTAACAGGAATCGAAACCTCTGCCTGCATCGCTGAAAAGCAAGTGGCCACCAGATCAGGCTCCAGCATAAGACAGGCGCCGAATCTGCCGGCTTGTACCCTGTCCGAGGGACAGCCGACGTTGATATTGATTTCGTCGAACCCTGCTGCCTGACCGGTCACGGCACAACGGGCCATGTCTGCAGGATCACTGCCTCCCAGTTGCAGTCCAAGGGGATGCTCTGCATCTGCGTGTCCCAAAAAGCGCTCCTGATCGCCATGGATGAGCGCGCCGGTGGTCACCATCTCGGTGTACAGCCGTGCCTGGCGGGAGATAAGCCGCAACAGATATCGCTCGTGCCGATCTGTCCAATCCATCATCGGCGCTATGCAAAATCGATACGCACTGCCCGATTGCTGTGTCCCTCCGGCGATCACTGACTCTGTTCTCCGGAAATCGTGATGACCACCTGGCGATCGTGCGGCTTAATCCGATGCTCCCATAGATAAATCCCCTGCCAGGTTCCCAGCACCAGCCGACTATCTGAGATGGGCACAGTCAGGGACCCGCCCGTCAGGACACTGCGGATATGCGCCGGCATGTCATCTCTTCCCTCACTGGTATGGGTGTAACGAGAATCTCCGTCAGGCACAACACGAAGCAGAAACTCCTCGAGGTCATCGTGCACCCGGGGATCAGCATTTTCCGTGATCGTCAGCGAGGCGCTAGTGTGGGTGATGAAAATGTGGCATAACCCCATCTCAACCCGGGACTGGACTACCGATTCTACGACCAACCGCGTAATATCCCGGATTTCCCGTCCCTCGGTCCTGATCTGGAGGGACTGCTGACACCAGCTCGTCATTTGATCCACCCGCCCTGAATACTCGCATCGGAAACATCCCGTGAGCGACAAACTAGCACGAATAATCGAAAAGATCGACCGGGCAGAAACGGATATCCTGCCCGGAACGATACGCCGTGGACTGGAAAAAGAGAGCCTGCGCATTGATGCTGAAGGCGTCCTTTCACAGCAGCCGCATCCGACTGCTTTGGGCGCGGCCCTCACCCATCGCTATATCACGACGGACTACTCAGAAGCACTGCTCGAATTTGTCACACCGGTCACCGAAGATGTCGAGACGCTGCTGAGTTTTCTTAACCAGTTGCACCGCTTCACTTACCTGAATATCGGCGATGAAAAACTTTGGGTAAACAGCATGCCGTGCATCCTACACGGTGAGGAGAGTATCCCAATCGCCTACTACGGTGAATCCAACGCGGGTCGTATGAAAACCGTCTATCGGCAGGGTCTTTCGCACCGCTACGGCAAGCTGATGCAGACAATCTCAGGTATTCACTTCAATTTCTCCCTGGAAGATCAGTTCTGGTATTTCTACCGTGACCTTTGCGGCTCCACCGTTCCGCTGCGGGATTTCAAATCGGAGGCGTATCTTGGCCTCATGCGGAATTTTTATCGAAGCGACTGGATGATCCCCTATCTTTTCGGCGCCTCTCCAGCAGTGTGCGGCACGTTCCTCGCGGGGCGGAAGCACCATCTTCAGGACCTCGGCGAACATTCGTACTTTCTCCCCTACGCCACGAGTCTCAGGCTATCCGATCTTGGGTATCAAAGCGACGCTCAAGCAAGCGTCCACCTGAGCCTGAATAGCCTGGATGAGTACACGGCATCACTTGTCAAGGCGACGACTGAAGCCTACCCCCCTTACAAGAACATCGGAATACAGGTTGACGGTGAATATCGCCAGTTGAACGATTCGCTGCTCCAGATCGAGAACGAGTACTACGCCACGATGCGCCCCAAGCGAATCGCCCAATCAGGAGAACGGCCCAGTCATGCACTGCAGGAACGAGGGGTCGAGTACATCGAAGTGAGGTCACTGGACCTTGACCCCTTTCTGCCTGTCGGCATCGACGAAGACGGAATTCGGTTTCTCGATCTGATGATGATTTCATGCCTGCTGGAATCCAGTGTGCCGATGGATTGGGATGAATTCCGCCGGATACGTGCAACACGGAACCAGATTGCCGAGCGCGGCAGGGAGCCAGGGCTCGTGATTACCAAGGCTGACGGCACGCGCTGCAGCGTCGAGCGCTGCGGCCTCGAGTTCATCAAATATCTGGAGCCGCTCGCTGACGCCCTCTCCCGGGAGGATGGGCGCTACCGAGTTGCCCTTGATAACAAGCGCAAACTTTTCGAAGACCCGGCATTGACGCCTTCGGCGCGGGCAATGGACGGGATCCATCAGCATAACGACACCTTCTTCTACTTTGCCAAGGCTCAGGCAGAGCATCACGAGCAGTTTTTCAAGCACGAGGTTGTTGATCTTCAGTTCGCATCCGAGTTCGAGGAGGAGGCAACGGCATCGCTCAAGCGGGCAACCCAGATGGAACTGGAAGATAACGAGGACTTCGAAACTTTCCTCGATAAGTACTTCGAGCGCTGACGCGTTCCGGATCTCGGTTTGATGAGCGCAACCACGGCCGCGCGTCCGACTCTGGCAGTCTTCGTTTCTTCTCACGGCTTTGGCCACGCATCTCGGGCATACGCAGTGCTCGAGCACCTTCGCCATCTTGAGTCGAAAGTGCAGATCGAACTCTTTACGCGGATTCCTGAATGGTTCTTTGCCTCGCTGGGTCAACACCTCCATTTTCACGAGCTCGACTGTGACATGGGCTTAGTGCAAACGGATGCATTTGAAGTCGACTTCAGGGCAACTCTCTCTGGTCTTTCCGACCGGCTGCCGTTTAGACCGGAACTGATCCAAGACCTCGCCCGACGCGTTATTGCTCTTCGATGCCACGCCGTACTTTGTGATATTGCGCCATTGGGCCTGGCAGTTGCCGAGGCCGCCCGGCTGCCTTCTGTCCTGGTGGAGAACTTCACCTGGGACTGGATCTATAACGGCCTCGCTCAACAGGCACCGGCTTTCAAGGACTATGCAAAACTTTTGCAACCGCACTTCATGGGTGCAGATATTCATATTCAGACAGAGCCTGTCTGTGACCCCGTTAGCGGCACATACCAGGTTGGTCCGATTGCCCGGGCGTTCAGGGCCAGTGTGTCAGAAACCCGCGAAGCGCTATCTATAGACAAATCTGCTCCGCTGGTCTTTATCAGTATGGGAGGCACCCGCACCGGCTTTCCGTTTCTCGAACAACTCAAAACCCGGTTCCCAGGCGTCCGGTTCGTTGTCTCGGGCGCAAGCGAACTGATTGAGACCGATCAGAACCTGGCTCTCCTGCCGGTGCGGTGCTTTCTGCACCATCCCGACCTGGTGCGGGCGGCAGACCTTGTGATCGGCAAAGCCGGCTACAGCACCATCGCCGAGGTCCATGCAGCCGGAACGCCTTTTGGCTGCTTCGTCAGAGCGGATTACCCTGAGATGGGTCCGCTGGTTGAGTTTATTGACAGGGAGATTCCCGGAAAAATGCTGGCGCCGGAACAGTTTGCCAACGGACAGTGGCTCGACGCATTGCCGGAGCTGTTGGAGATAGGATCGATACCCAGGCCTTCGGTCACTGCCGCGGCCGAATGTGCCGCGCTGGTGCGAACGCGCTTTTGAACTACGACGTAAGGGCCTTGTCAGGACGAGAGTTCGTTGACCAGGGCCTGCAGGAACCGCTCTCCCGCCTCGACCTCGCTGGCCTCGATATATTCATCCGGCTGATGCGCCTGATCGATTGACCCGGGTCCACACAAGACCGTCGGAAACCCTGCGCCCTGGTACTGTCCCGCTTCGGTACCGTACGCCACCTTATAGGTCTCGTTTCTTCCGCTGAGCGACTGGACCAGACCAAGGATTGAGGAGTCCGAATCATCAAACGCCGGGGCGCAAGCAAGCACTTCAGTCTCAATACTGCAGGCTTGGTGACGGGCGCGCATACCGGGCAATACTTCATGCCGGCAAAAGTCTTCGAAGTGATCGATCAGCGCCTGGGGGTCATCGCCGGGAATGTTTCGAATATCCCATGTGAACTGGCATTCGCCCGAGATGATATTCAGCGCCGTGCCTCCATGGATCACGCCGACATGAACTGAGGTGGCATGGGGCTCAAAACCATTATCAGGGGGTGTCTTCTCAGAAAGTCCTTGGGCGAGCTGCTCCAGATGACTGACCAGACGCGCGGCCGTCATGACAGCACTGACGCCGCGGTGCGTCTGGCTTGAGTGGGCTTCATATCCCCGCACCGTGGTCCGCAACCCGACAATCCCTTTGTGCGCTGTGACTGCCGCCATACTGGTGGGCTCTCCCACGATGACCCCCGCCGGTTCAGGCAGTTCCTCACGAATCACCTCAATCATGTCCGGCGCACCCAGACAGCCGACTTCCTCGTCATAGGACAGTGCAAAGTGGACGGGCCTGCGCAGATGGTTCATCTGGGGCACCAGAGATAATGCGATTCCGATGAATCCTTTCATGTCGCAGCTGCCCCGGCCATACCAGCGCTCTCCGCGACGGTGAAACGCAAAAGGATCGCGACTCCAGTCCTGTCCATCCACGGGCACCACGTCGGTATGGCCGGACAACACGACGCCGCCAGGCTCAAGCGGCCCGACCGTGGCAATGAGGTTCGACTTACGGCCGTCAGCGCTGGGAACCCGGCGAGAGTCCACCCCGTGGTCATAAAGAAAGTTCTGAACGAAATCGACCAGGGGCAGATTACTGTCCCGGGAAACGGTTTCAAACCCGATGAGATTTTCGATAACGGAGAGGCTTTTCATGGCCACTAAGTCTATTCTGAACACGTCCGATTTTGAAATACGAGCGACTCCAGTTTAGCGGGGGTTTGGCCTTCGGTCCGGTTTGCGGTAGCCTTGCCGTCCTCTTTAGGTAGAACTACCCGGTTTGGGACCGTATTTTCTTATGAAATTGCAGACTATTGGCGTCGTAGGCGCAGGCACGATGGGTAACGGTATTGCGCAGACCTGCGCGGTGCACGGCTATGACGTAGTAATGCAGGATGTTTCCGATGAGGTTGTCCAGAAAGGTCTGGGCGGCATCCAGAACAGTCTTGGCCGCCTCCTCGGCAAAGAGAAGATTAGCCAGGAGGACCACGATCAGGCGTTGGAAAGAATCCAGACCGCAACCGACATCAAGGCAATGGCTGAATGCGATCTGGTTGTCGAGGCGGCGAGCGAAAACATGGATATCAAGATGGAGATTTTCCCGCGTCTCAACGACATCTGCCCTGATCACGCAATTCTGGCCTCCAATACCTCATCCCTTTCTCTCACCCGCATCGCGGCCGGAAGTGGCCGTCCCGATCGGGTGGTCGGGATGCACTTTTTCAATCCGGTACCGCTGATGGCTCTGGTAGAGGTCATTCGGGCCTTACAAACTTCAGACGAGACCTACAATGCAATCGATGCCCTGGCCCGCGACCTTGGCAAGACTCCAGTCAGTGTGAAAGACAGCCCCGGCTTCGTCGTAAATCGGATGCTGGTACCGATGATCAACGAGGCGGTTTTCATTCTGTATGAGGGCCTTGCCGAAGCCGAAGATATCGATGCCGCGATGAAATTGGGGGCAGCCCACCCGATGGGGCCGCTGACCCTCGCCGACATGATCGGACTTGATGTATGCCTGTGGGTGATGGATGTGCTGCATCAGGAGTTTGGCGATTCCAAGTTCCGGCCATGTCCGCTGCTTAAACAGATGGTTGATGCGGGGTATCTTGGGCGCAAGAGCGGCCGAGGCTTTTACGACTACAGCAAATAGGACTCCAGCCGCTTAAATCACCTTTTTTACAGCCAGTGCTGTGGGCGGTGATACGATGATGGAATCCACGCTTCGGTTGGGCGTCGATACGGGCGGTACCTACACCGACGCTGTACTGCTTGATCCCGATGGCAGGGTCGTCAGTGCGGCCAAGGCGCTGACCTCACATCATGAACTCACAATCGGCATCCGGGAAGCGATTGATCAGCTCCCGGGCGAGCAACTCCCCCACATATCGCTAGTCTCGCTTTCCACCACACTCGCTACTAACGCGGTGGTGGAGGGTCGCGGTACCCCGGTGTGCCTTTTGCTGGCGGGATACAACGCCCGACAGGTCGATAAAGCCAAGCTTGAACACATCGTCCGCGGCGGGCACTGTGCACTTATCTCCGGAGGGCATGACGCCGGCGGCAGCGAAAGTGAGCCGCTGGACATCGAGCGGGCCCGCCAGGTGGTCACAGACCAGCGCGACCAGGTCGCCGCGTTCGGGATTTCCGGATTATTCGGGGTACGTAACCCTGAACATGAACTCAAACTCCGGGAGCTCGTTGCATCCCTCACCGGAAAACCCGTGACCTGCGGTCACGAACTCGCTTCTCAACTGGATGCACCCCGCCGGGCACTGACGGTGGCGTTTAACGCTTCATTGATTACCTATATTGATGAACTGATCCGTGCGATCAAGCTGATACTCAACGAGCGTGCCATCCATGCACCCCTGATGATGGTAAAGGGAGACGGCTCACTGATCAGTGCAGATACAGCGCTGGCTCGTCCTGTCGAAACCATTTTGTCCGGACCCGCGGCCAGTGTCATGGGCGCCGCGCAGCTGCAGCCTCAAGACAGCGCCATCATCGCCGACATGGGTGGGACGACAACCGATATTGCAATCGTCACCGGGGGGAAACCGGTGATTAGCGCTAAGGCGACTCTGATCGGTGAATGGCGACCCATGGTAGATGCCGTACGGGTATTTTCTCTTGGGCTCGGCGGCGACAGCGAGGTGCGTTTTCAGGGAGGAGTGGGACTCGCAATCGGGCCACGACGGGTGGTTCCCATGAGTCTGCTGGTACATCGCTACCCTGAAGTGCTGACCACACTTGAGCGCCGCGTCGATGCTGCTGTCAGCCCAAGAAGCAACCGTTTTGCTGTTGCTTTGTTTGCTGAGACCAGTCAGAAACGTTCATTTTCCCAGGAAGAAACGGCCGCCTGGGAACGCCTGCAGAGAGGACCACTCGATGTTGAACAACTGTCACAGGAAGACCGCCCGCTTGCCCGGGCCCTGGCCCGACTGGTACGTGACGGGATCGCTATCTATAGCGGATTTACCCCCACAGATGCCGCTCACGTATTGGGCAAGACCAGCCACTGGTCCACACGTGCCGCAGAGCTGGCCGCGATCGTCTGGGCCCGACAGATGCGGCAGGTCTATGGTTGGGGCAAGTTTGAGGACAACGACCCGAAGGGTCCGAGCACTGCGGTCGAGGAGCATATGGTGCAGACGATTTGTGCCGCCCTGGTATCCGCATGCCTTGCCACTGACCCGGGCGAGACCCGTCACGGGGAACGCGAGCGGACGGCACGGCTTTTCAGTGAATGGATCTCGGGCAAGAGCGCGGTGGACGGAGGCCTGTTCTCCCTGAAACTGGACAGCTCAAGATCACTCGTCGCTGTCGGGGCACCAGCGGAACTGTATTACCCCAGTGTGGCGCACAACTTCAATGTACCGCTATCTATCCCCAAACACTCATCCGTCGCGAATGCGGTAGGCGCCGTCGCCAGCAGCGTTATTCAAAGGGCCCAGATTACGGTGACCCAGCCGGTTCAGGGCATCTTTCGGGTGTTTGCGCCTGACGGGCCATTGGATTTTGAGCAGCTTGAACAAGCGCTTGTGAAGGCAGGATCTCTGGCAAGTGCGTTGGCCGAGCGTAAGGCGCAAGACGCAGGTGCCGGGGAAATCCGCGTCGAAGTCGAGCGTGATCTGGATTCGGTAGATGATCCGGACTCCGCTTCTGTGGTTTTCTTTGAGGGCCGCGTTAAAGCCACCGCCACGGGACGTCCGGGCCTGGTGTCGGACTCTCCTACCAAGGGTTTGCCCGAAGATCCGTCAGGCGTAAAATCGCGCGTAGGTCAGATCTCTCAAGCAGACTGACCACCCAACCCCATGAGCGCTAATATCCATAACGGGTCCCGCAAAGACATCAACGGGCGTCCCCATATTTATTACGATGGATACTGGATTCGTTATTACGCACCGCCTGAAGAAACGCTCGCAGCGAAACGTGACCTGCTGTTAAGCCTTACCCGCCGCACCTTTCACCACACCGAACCCGGGATCAATACGCCAGGCCACAAGGCCGAAGCAGCTCGGGCGAGTTACGAAGCCGAGCAGGACCCGGCCCGCAAACGGGTCAACGCAGCGATGCTGGCGGGGGCATTATTCAACCGTGCTACCGATATCTTCACCAGCATCGTCGACTTGGAGAGTCAGGGAATAGAGGTCAGCCAGGACAATGAACTGATGCGCGAGTGCAG
>CEVA01049227.1_pt1 | contig 13644 bp, 10 predicted proteins | sample 361521 | NCBI WGS metagenome assembly CEVA01 (sample SAMEA2622823, study PRJEB7988) | marine metagenome | isolation source: saline water (ENVO:00002010), including
AGATGAGTTAAGACGCTTCCATACAGATGCTTATATCAACCAAATTAGAAAACAAAGTGATGCTTTCGGCGGATTTGCTGGCCCGCAGACTCCATTTGGAAAAGGTTCATACGAGATTGCCAAATTAGCTGCTGGGGGGACAATCGTAGCCACAGAAGCGGTACTCAGTGGTCACGTCAACAATGCTTATGCTCTAGTTCGTCCTCCTGGGCATCACGCAGAACGTGACTTAGGAAGAGGGTTCTGCATATTTGGAAACGTGGCATTGGCCGCCATGCATGCCCGGGAAATCTGGAAGATTGACCGGATAGCAACTATAGATTGGGACGTGCATCACGGTAACGGAACCCAGCAGGCCTTTTACGATGATCCAAATGTATTAACAATTTCCATTCATCAGGACGGCTTGTTTCCAGCAGAATCAGGCAAGGTAAATGAGACGGGATTCAAGGAGGGGAAAAACTTCAATATTAATATTCCTCTCCCCCCTGGGTCTGGACACGGGGCATACTCAGCGACGATTGAGCGCGTCGTTGCACCGGCAGTAAATTATTTTAAACCTCAGCTGATACTTGTGCCGTGCGGGTTTGATGCCAGCGTCTATGACCCATTGGGCCGGATGCTGCTGACGTCAGAATCTTATCGACACCTTACCAAAATGCTTTTAGCCCTTGCTAACGATATTTGTGACGGCAAAATTGTGTTCTCCCACGAAGGTGGCTATTCAAAAAGGTACGTGCCATTCTGTGGTCTTGCTACAATCGAAGCTCTCAGCGGGATACGCACAGAAATAACAGACCACGGAATTCGTGATGACTTACCCGGACAAGAATTAGCGCCTCACCAAGAGACTCTTATTGATGGAATTGCTAAACAGGTAAAACACACTATTTTAAATAATTCTAAGCGACTCGTTTGATAAATTATTGAGAATTCATATAAGGCTCTACATACTTATGAAATAGGTCCACATTAAGCGCCAATATTTTCTGACTAAATTAAAATATTAGACAGAAATGTGAGACTATCGGAAACTTGTGAAGGTACAATTGGTTACAGAGAACTAGTGGCTGGCAGGGGATGATAGGAGAAACCAATCGTCCCTCCTTAGGGTCAACATTTCCCGACAATATAAAGTTTGTTACTACTCAAGTTTGGAGTTTTTTATGCGATTTGGCACATTTGTATTCCCCGTGTCACAAAAACCTGACAATGACCACAGAATAATTCATGAAACCCTCGAAGAAGTCCAACTTTGTGACAAATTAGGCTTTGACACAGCTTGGCTGTCAGAGCATCACTTCGATGGAGCAACAGCCTATGTAGATCCGGTAGTTTTTGCGGCTTCAATAGCCTCAACCACCCGAAAAATTCGTATAGGGTTCGCGGTGGTAGAAATGGCTCTACACCATCCCGTGCGTTTGGCAGCACAAACAGCACTCTTGGACAATCTAAGTAATGGGAGGATTTTAGTTGGCACTGGAAAGGGATCTGCTTTTAACGAATATGAATATATAGGTTTCGGAGTTCCTATGGAAGAGGCCGCTGAAAGTCTTCAGGAAGCTGAAGATCTCATTCTTGAGGCATGGAAAGGAAAACCTGTAAACTTCAAAGGTAAGTACTGGGATGTTGCCTTCCCCGAACTTCGTCCAACTCCATACCAAACCCCCCATCCTCCTCTGGTCCGAGCCTGCCTAAGTGAAGATTCAACTAGGGAAATGGCAAGGCTTCACAGACCTATATTAATTGGAGCCCAAGATAACGATTCAATTTCAAAAAGGATCAAACTATACCGTCAAGAACTAGAATCATCACAGTTATCCGAAGAGGGTATCGTTTCACTTCTCGATAAAATATGGGTGTCAAAAAACGTATTTGTTGCGGAGACATCCTCGGAGGCACTTGAGATAGCCCAAATCGGTTTGGACACAGAGCAAACCCACTTTAGAAAGGCCAGGGATGACTTTAATCCCACGCACACCATAACTAAGAAATCCAATCCAAATGAATTTGAGTCAACTTTTATAGCTGGGACCGCCGAAGATGTATGTGAGCAAATATTGGAGTTGAAAAATATCGGCGTTTCAAATTTAATGATGAAAATGAACACGGGCGAAATGGACTCCGAAATAGTGAGGAAATCCATCAAATTATTCGCTGATGCGGTGTTTCCTATATTCTAAAAACACAAAACTCATTTAACCGCAAAATGCGAGTGGAAGATGCAATACTCTACTGTAGTAGGATCGATAAGTATTTATGGTTAGCAATAAAATAGCAGTTGTAGGGGGAGGCGTAGTCGGAGCATCCATTGCGTTTCACTTGAGCACTTACGGTAAGAGTGTGACTGTTTTTGATAAAGGAGCCCCAGGTTCAGGTGCCACCGGACACTCTTTTGCCTGGATTAACGCATTCGGAAAACTTCCGAGACACTACTTTGACCTGAATCACCGGTCAATGGATCTATGGACGAGGTTCAATGAGACTCTGGGTACTGATGTCGGATTAAAATGGGGTGGGAATGTTACCTATTATTCGGATGAGGAAAAAGGTCGAAAACTTCTTGAGCAATGTGAACGTCTGCAAACCTGGGGATATCCTATTAGATCGATAACTCGAGAAGAGTTGTCACAGCTTGAACCGAATCTAAATATAGGACCTTTCTATGCGGGTATCCATACCCTCACTGAAGGGCACGTAATACCAACCAAAGTAGCAGAAGCATGTTTAGCGAAGGTCAAGAATAATGGAGGGGAGATATATCCAGATACCTTGGTAAAATCGATTATTGAAAACCCAAGAGAAATTATATTATCCACCCATAAAGGCGAATTTAAATTTGATAAAGTTATTATCGCAGCAGGTGTGGATTCAACTGGCCTTGCAACAAATCTGGGAATAAACCTCCCCCAACGTGTAAGCCCTGGGGTTGTTACTCGCACCGCCTCTATTCCACCAATTATGAAGACTCTTTCTACTATTTATCTTCCCCCGGGCCCAGGAGATGAGGGAGAAATACATATACGGCAAGCTACTGACGGGTCCTTAATGTGTGGGGCTGGGGATCAGGAAAACGAAAACGAAGATGATTCGCAAGAATACGCAGATTCTTTATTGACACGAGCAGCAAGATATTTTCCGAGTCTAGATGGGGTTAAAGCACAGAAGGTGCCGGTAGGTCTGAGACCAATGCCAAAGGACGGGCTACCTGTTATTGGATTTTCAAATAATTCAAACCGTATATACATCACTCTTATGCATAGCGGTGTTACTCTTGCCCCAATCGTTGGATCTCTTGGGGCTTTAGAGATAGCAACTGAATCAAGTGTTGATTCCCTGAAACCCTATAGGCCCACTCGATTCCAATAGACATCACAAATAAAAACCAGTCACTGTGACTGATAAAGTCTAATCGGAAACTTACTTATTCTTACAACAATGTCTAGAATACAGAGTAGAGTTTAGTATCACAAAAAGCTTTTACCTTTCAAAGGAATATTGTTATGACTGTTTACGGCACTGGAAAGTATCAATTTAAAGTCGTGGAAAATTTCTTTAACCGACCACGAGGATGGCCTTTCGTGGAAGTTGCTGACGTCGCGGTAGATAGCCTCGACAATGTATACGTATTTAACCGGGGTCCCTATGCAGCAATAATGTGTTTTGACAAGCATGGCACCTACATTAACGGATGGGGCAAAATTGGATTCGATTTTATCGTTCCTCATGGGCTAAGTATTGGGCCGGACGACCATTTATACACTAGCGATACTGGAGACCATACGGTGAGAAAATGGACGAGAGACGGTAAATTGATTCGAACGATCGGCCGCCCTCTGATCAACGCTCCTGAGCAAAGTGGCATACCTTTCAATCGTCCAACTCATTTAACAATCGCATCCAACGGAGATTTTTACGCCTCAGACGGATACGGCAACTCACATATACATTGCTTTGATCCAAATGGGGTCTTGAAATTTTCGTGGGGTGGAAATGGAAGTGGTCCTGGCGAGTTTGACACCATTCACAGTGTATACATTGACTACGAAGATGATGACAAAATTTATGCGACGGACAGGTATAACAACCGAATACAATTTTTTACTAAACACGGTGATTTTGTAGGAGAATGGAAAAACGTAAACCTTCCTAATGATGTAAGAAAAGGCCCTGATGGAAATTTCTATGTAGCAGAATTGGACCATAGAATAAGCATTCTGGACTCATCAGGCAATTTGCTTACACGATGGGGAGGAGAAACTAAAGTAGATGATTCTGAAACGGGGTCCGGGCTACCTGATTCAGCTAGTCGTAACCCTATGATCATCGGAAAGGTCAAACATGAGCCTGGGGCAGGTCTTTTTGGAGCTCCCCACGGAATCGCAGTTGATTCTGAAGGGAGTTTCTATGTTTCCGAAGTTAGTGAAACTTTCCTTGGAATAGACAGAGGAGACCGAAGCGTCCAAAAATTTATAAGGGTCTAGAAATCTTAGGCGCTATCGAAAGTAGTTTTCCAGGAACCAATTTCTGCACGATCCAGCCCCAAGTGATCCCGTAGGGTAGATCCTGTATATTCTTTCCTATAAACACCGCGTTTTTGAAGCTCAGGCACGACATGTTTAACAAAATCCTCAAAAGCTCCAGGCTGATGAGTAGGTCCCACAACAAACCCATCACAGGCCCTCCCATGGAACCATTCTTCCATCTCATCGGCAATTTCTTTTGGCCCACCAACCATGGTATGTCCGTCACTTAACAAGCCTCTTCTAGTAATTCTCATAAAATCTCTAGGGGTAGGGTTTTTTATCCCTGTGGATATGACCCTGTCACGCATAGCTTGCATTCCTTGGAGGCCTTCAATTTCATCATCACTGAATTCTTCGTCCAAACCTTTCTGGGCGAAGTCAAAATTAAGTGCTTCCGATAATAGTAATAACTGGTCCATATCGTTTGACAACAACTCATATGCTGCTCTTTTATCTTCTGCCTCAGATTTGGTTTCAGCAGCTATCGGATACATCAGGGAGGCTATCTTCATATGTTCAGGATCACGGCCTGCAGCCGCGGCTGACGCCTTCAAGGCCGCATACTCGGTTTTACCAACGTCAAGATTACGATACCCAGCGAAAATCAACTCCCCCCATCGAGAGGCAAATTGCTTCCCTCGGGGGCTGCCTCCTGCTTGAATAACAACAGGATGCCCTTGAGGAGTCCTAGGCACGGTGAATGGCCCTCGAGAGCTCAAATATTTGCCCTTGTAATCGATCCGTCTAACTTTGTCTGGATGTGCGTATAAATTATTTGCTTTGTCTACCACTATGGCATCGTCATCCCATGAGTCCCAATGACCCAGAACAGCTTCTAGAAATTCATCGGCTCTGTCATAACGCAGGTCATGATCCGTATGAGTTTCTCGTCCCATATTCTTAGCTTCGTTATCATTAACTGATGTGACTACATTCCATGCAGCCCTGCCCTTCGTCATCAAGTCTAGAGTTTGAAACAATCTAGCAACATGAAAGGGTTCGTAATATGTTGTTGAATAGGTGGCTCCAAGACCAAGGTAGTTTGTCACGGAGGCCATAGTCATAAGACACGTTACCGGGTCTAGCTTCGTACAGCGTATTCCGTTTTTGACGGTCTCAGAGTGATCACCTGCATACATATCTGGCATTGCCAAGCGATCATCAAAAAAACCTATATCAAATTTACCTTCTTCAAGAACCCTAGCAATGTGCTGATAGTAATCGGGAGAATAAGTATCTATACGAGCCTCTGGATGTCTCCATGATGAGGGTAGTGTCGTACAGTTTTGCGCTTGAAGAAACGCTACAAGTGACATTTGCCTCATAAAATCCTTCTCCTTCGACATACTCATTTTCTACCCCATACCATAACGAATGAAGCGCATATATTCCTCAGCACCACATTATCCCACATCATCTAAGGGACATATCATTGAATAGAAGATAAAATAGATATCTTGACTCATCACTAAAATACGGAGTGCTTCAGATATCAAAAGCGATATATTGAAATCGATACGTCAGCAATAATTCTTCAGAAGAGACCAAAAACCCTTTAGCTTCTGTTGAACGAATCTATTTTAAGGAGTCCTACAATTGAACTACGGAATTTATAACCTAAATAATCCAGAATCTTTAGACACTCCCACCATGCTTACTTACCCACATCTCGTCAATAAAAACATCGACAAAATCATCAAAATCTGTGGCAGCCCAAACAATTTAGTACCTCATGCGAAGACACATAAATCTCCCGACATCTTAAAAATGCAAATAGAACGTGGAATCCGATCGTTCAAATGCGCCACCCTTAAAGAAGTCGAAATGGTTGCTTTAAATGGTGGTCTTGAGATAGTTATGGCCTATCCCTTAATTCACCCTATAAAACTAGCTCGCTTCACTCATCTCGTCGATAGCCACCCAGAAATAAAATTTAGTGCGATTGCAAGTACATCAGAGCACCTTAAAGAATTGAACAAAGCAGTCAGTAATATAGGAAGGAAAGTCGGTGTATACATGGACTTGGACAGTGGAATGAGAAGAACTGGGGTACAGCCAGGTAGCGAAGCAGTAAATTTCTATTTATCGATAGCAGACACCGAGTTTCTGACCCCCGTCGGAGTTCATGTATTCGATGGCGAAACCACATATGTAAGTTCCGCAGAAGAGCGCAAGTCAATGGCCTCGAATACTATTAAGGAAATGGAAAGTATTTGGGTGAAATCTGAAAGTGAAGGAATCCCAGTTACTGACAATCTCGCAGGAGGATCATGGTCTTTCTTTTACTATGCAAATCATCCAAATATACGCCCTACACCCGGTACTTGGATTTATTGGGACACACGGAATGCCGAGATGGGTGAACTGCCCTTTGAAATAGCAAGTCTCATTCTAGGGCAAGTAGTAGATCGAGACCCGGAAATGGATACTGTCACAGTAGATATAGGCTCTAAATCCTGTTCCTCAGATCAGCCACTAGAACATAGATTTCGGATTATTGGCTACGACAAAGCAATCCTGATTCTACAAAGTGAAGAACATGGCGTGATCAAGCTTAATGGAGCAAAAATGGAAGTCGGCGACTTCGTGTTGGCAGCGCCTGGACATGCATGCACAATGACTGTCAAATTCCCATCTACAAATATAGTTGACCAAGAAGGAAACATACGCGGTAAATTTATTCATTCAGCACGGGATAGATAAATTTATTTCGCTGAGTTTGCTGAAGTTGAATTTGGGAACCTTTAGAAAATCCAAGTCAATGACTGAAAAAATAATCTCAACTGGTTTTATACTCGCCTTACTAACCATCATCGCCTGTAGTAGCGAGGAGGTAAATGTACTCCCCCTGAAGACTTCTGAGTTACAACCTCGCACAAACGTATCATTAACCTCCGAACCCATATTAACCACAAATGCCACTGAATCTATCAAATCCGTTTCTACGAATACCCCCACACCAGTCACAACCTACCAAGCGACAATAAAAACAGACCCTGTTTCGACCAGAACTACCAACCAGACCCAAAAGTTCCCAGTTTCAACCAAAGACAAAACTCCGGAAACAGTCCCCCCCATCCAGACACCAACTCCAATAGTAAATACGCCTACATTAAAAAAAGAACTCGTGGAACCCAAATTGCCGGACCCAACACCAAATCCGTTCAAAATAATTTCACAAATTTGTAACGATGAAAGTGGTCCAGTTTGTTCCGAACTGAGATTGGGTGACGATTATTTCACTACCACTAGTCCTCAGAAAGGCTACCTATATTCATGTAATGCAAAAAACCCGAACGCACCAGGTTCCAATACTGACAGGCTTACCTGGGTTAATTTTACTATGAGAACTTGGAATTTTTTCGAAAAACTGTGGCTGCCAAAAGGGTCATTTGAGGCAACTCCAGGCAGTTATGAGGAGACAATTATTGACAATACCCGCACTATTAAAACAAATAATCTTCCCGTAGACGGGAAGATCGGAGATTGGCCGATGACTGACTACCCGATCCTGACCGAGATAGACCGTAATCCTGGAATCCCTACATCGGGGGAATTCTCAGCATCATATTCCACTGATCCTTCAAAAGCAGATAGCCCCTCATGTGTTTCACTAGGACCAATCGGAATCACCAAAAATGGGGTGGTCATTTACAACGCCTCTGATGCTAGAGGTGAAGACGCAGTCGCCAAAGAAATAGTGGATATTTATGGCGGTCACCCAGCAATGACTGATTATCATTACCATTTCATACCTGAGAGGCTAGACAATAAATTTCTAGATGATGGGCATTCAGATATTGTGGGTTACATAAATGATGGGTTTCCAATACACGGTTACAAAGGGTCAATGGGAATTGAAATGACTAATAAAGACCTAGACATGTGTCATGGCCACAACCATGGGGCTTTGGGCTATCACTATCATGCAACAATCGAATATCCATATACCGTGGGCTGTTACTTTGGAATTCCAGCACCTAGTGACCACGTACCCCGACAACCAAATATGGATGTAATAAACGCGCCACCAAACAGAAATCCTGATCTTTCCAGAGCGGCGTCAATACTTGGTGTTCCTGAAGAATCTCTGCGGCGTGCCCTAGGGGCTCCCCCTCCAAACCTAGCAGAATCAGCGATAATTTTGGGAATTGATGAAGAAATGTTAAGAGCAGCACTTGGGTTGAGCAGGTAGAAAATATTCCATACTTCGGCCAGATATTTGAATGCTAGTCAGACCCAGACACTAATATGAAAACTGCGTGTAGACAGAATTCTAATCATCTAAAACTTTCTATCACTTCTTCTGACAACCAATCCATCTTCTCAATAAACTGTTGCAGATTGGATGATCGAGTATCCAAGATAATGTGGCTTACACCTGTATTTTCATACTCGATAATATCTTCAATGATCTGGTCAGAATCCCCTGAAAATCTCCTCCGACCACCATCACCCACAACTTCCACATCGTATATTGGAGCTTTTATGGCAATAGCTAATTCAGAAGGATCTCTTTCATATCTCTCGCACACTGAATGCATATAGTCGACTTCAATAGCCAATTCCTTGGGTTCCAATGGTGAGGCAGGATTAGCACCTACTGGGTGCCATGCATCACCGAGCCTGACCACCCTTCTTATTGCTGCCCTGCTTTGCCCCCCCACCCAAATAGGTGGACCGTCCTTTTGCAACGGCTTTGGTGCAAACTGCAAGGGAGGGAAACTGTAATAATCCCCTCTATAAGACGGATTTTCCTCAGCCCACAGAACTTTGAAAATACGAATGAATTCGTCTGTAACTTTTCCTCTCTGATTGAATGGCGGAGTATCGAGAACTTGAAATTCTTCCTCAAGCCATCCTACCCCCACACCTACGATCAATCTCCCACCAGAAAGAACATCTATAGTGGACAGCATCTTAGCCGTTAGAACCGGATTCCGATGAGGAACTATTAATACACTAGTAACCAAACTCGTGTTTTCTGTTGCTCCCGCCAAGAACGCTAATTCTGAAATCATCTCCAGATGCTCTCCATCTTGATCCCAGGGGACTTCAGAAGTTACCGAATATGGATACTGTGATTTTGGGTCGATAGGAGCTATAACGTGATCACCTGCAACCATAGAATCGAAACTGAGTGCCTCTCCGTGGGAAGCAATTTTTAGTAGTGGTTCTCTGGTTGCCAAAGAACCATGGGTAGGTAGATAAAATCCAAATTTCATAACAGAACCTCCATTCTTTGGTGGTCGTATCGATCAATTCCTCCGTGTAGGCACGCCTGCCTCTTCAAATAAGTGAATCATCTCTTCCAGAAGATGGCGGGGTAGTCTGATGGAGGGAGGTCGTGGAGGACCAGCCCGAAGCCCTACGTGCTCCATCGCAGCTTTAATAAATGGTCCTTCCCCACCTGTATATGACAGGACCTTCACCACCCATTTTCGCCACTTCCATTTAAACTCACTTAACTTATTTTTGGCAGAACTATAGTCTCTATCATTAAGTAGGTTCCATACCTCGGCAGGGTATTCAGGCCAAAAGCCACTGAGATGTGTTATAAACCCAGACGCCCCCAGAACATGGCTCAGAATATGTTCACCAGAGTTATCTATGATAGCGAGTGTACCTGCAAATCTATCGAGTCCATCTCGGTACAAGGTACCTTCGGGAGCAGACCATTTCATCGCATTAACACTCCCTATATTCGAGAGTTCATCTATCAGTGCAAGACTCATAGTAAGACCTTCCCACCACGTGTGGTAAATCATAAGGTTAATATTAGATTCCTCATCCACCTTCTGAAATAGACGAACCACGTCAGATTCTGATGGCTCATAGTAATAGGTGGGGCCGAGTTGCACACCATTCAATCCTATTTGTGACGCGTGTTGAGCTAAGTCGACTATTGCCCGAACATCTGTATGTTGAACACTCGACAGAACGGGAACTTCACCGTTTGCGGCTTCAACAGCGGTAGTCATCACTGTTTTTCTTTCTTCAAGGTTCATTGCCGGATGCTCCCCTCCTGCCCCACCAACCAGAAGAGTCCCTTTGCCAGTAACAACTTCGGCATCGACCATGAACCGTATGTTTTCAGTCAAAGCGTCCAGATCAAGCGATAAATCCTCTTTAAATGGAGTGGCTACAGCAACCATAGGTCCGCATAACCAGGAACGAATATTAGACGTCATAAAAATTTACTCCCATTGGCAATTATTGGGTCTCAAGGCTTTTTATTTAATGACGTTAATCTTTTGACATACTTTGGTCAGATGAAAAATATGACGACGCACGTCGAATAAATAAAACGGATGTTACTATCTGATAACGGAATTAGCGATTCAAGATACGGTATCAAGTTAATCATATTCATAGATTGATACCGCATCTCTGGATCAAAAAGGCGAAAGGAACGAATAGCCCTAACATGCCACCAAGCACTAACAAAAAAGGTGGAGGAATATTTTACGGTTGGTGGATTGTAGCTGCTACCTGCGTAGTAAACGCCATGGGTGGAGGAGTATATTTCTACGGCTTCTCCGTTTTCTTTCTTCCCATAAAAGAAGCACTAAAGTTAAGTAGTGCGTCCACCTCTCTGATATTTTCTCTCTCTCGAGCTGAAGGAGCCATTGAAGGTCCCTTGGCAGGATATTTGATAGATCGATATGGTCCTAGAAGAATGTTAACGGTGGGGTCGTTAATAGTTGCAGTGGGATATATCCTCCTGAGTCGTGTGAATAGCTTCGCAACATTTCTTATTGTTTATCTGGGAATAGTCTCTCTAGCCTTTAATGCAGCATTTTCTGGTTCAACAATGGCGGTTGTGAACAATTGGTTTGTGCGGCGAAAGGGATTGGCTATGGCAATATCTATCGCTGCCTTCAGTCTCGGAGGATCGATAATCGCACCTCTTTTGGCATTCGGTATTCATCATTTGGGGTGGCGAACAGCTTTGATCCTCAGTGGAGTTCTTCTTGCGGCAATAGTAGTCCCATTTGCACAGCTACTTAAACCATCCCCGGAGGCCATGGGGCTTCAAACTGACGGTGATAACCCAAATTCCAAAATGGCGGAGGAAAATAAATCAGATGAGGTAAACGAAGAAGTAGTCGATTTCACAGTACGGGAAGCCTTTAAAACAAAGTCTTATTGGATATTGGCCATAGGAACAATGCTTCGTACTGGCACTCTCGGGACAATAATAGTCCATTTTGTACCTATGATGGTATGGAAAGGCAATTCCGAACAGTCCGCGGCAATGATGCTAGGCATTCTAGCTTTTTTGAGCATCCCGATGAGAATAGGGATAGGCTGGTTAGGGGATCGGTGGTCTAGACCCAAGATCCTCTCGGCTGGAATGGCTTTAGGGGCAATATCCTTACTCTGGCTGCAAAACGCACAGGGGGTCAGAGAAATCTGGATATTCATATGTATATTCGCAGTTGTTGAAGGCCTAAGCGCTTTGAATTGGGCTCTCGTCGGGGATTATTTTGGACGGAAACGATTTGCAACCCTAAGAGGATTCTTAAGCCTGGTTTACAGCTGGGGAATGATAATAATGCCTGTGCTTGCTGGATATATATTTGATCGAACCGACAGCTACAGGATAGTGATATGGATATTTATTGGAATGTATGTAGCTGGAACATTAATATTTGCCTTAATTCAAAAACCGAAACCCCCGATACGCCTTTCACCTGGCTTAGTAAAATAGACACCTCACTGAAGTTGAATCCTTTAAACACTACTTTAACCCAAGCAATATATCCGAAAGCTCATCTGGATGACTTAACATCGGGTAGTGACCAGCGTTAAGTTCATGCCATGATGCATTCAACTTTTCAGCTGTTCTCCTCTGGTGATCGAGTGGGGGATTCGCGCTCATTTTGCAACGTACTACTGTTGCCGACCAATCTTGAGCCCAAAATTCGTCAAGAGCCCCTGGCTGATCCTTGGCCTCAATTGGATGCATAGTTACCCGGTCAATCGCCCATGATTTCAGTTCCGGATCCAATTCTCTGAATAATCGTTCTTCTAATTCTTCCTGCGAAGGCCCTTGCGTTAAATCTGTGGTAACCCTGGGAGTATTAGGGTCAAGCTTCACAATATCAGTAACTTTTTCTCCAGGTTGAGGAGCTAGCGCATCCACAAACACCACTTGGGATACCCGCTCCCTACTCATCGATGCCGCAACACAAACGACCAGCCCGCCGGTACTAGTGGCTACCAAAATGACGTCGTCCAGATCCTCATAAAACATCATGTCTGAGATTTCCCGTGCCTGTGAGGTTATAGTTATGCCCGGTCTTATGGTCGAAGAACGTTCTCCACATCCATCAAGAGTAGGCACATATACCGTTTCTCCTGCTTCTCTAAGTTTTTGAGCTGTAGGCTTCCATATCCAACCGCCCTGATATGACCCATGAACTAACACATAAGATGCCATTTTTTGTTCCTTTATATTTACATCTAATTTCAAGCATTGACTATAGCAACGTTACTTATTCACTGAGCCCCGTCCTCCGGAATATATCCAAGAACATCCTTTGCATGAGAGTTATCCCTGTATATTCTGGCATTGTCAGAGGTAGCCCAAAAAATATCAAATTTAAGTCGAGAGGGAGCCTCAATACATTTTATGGTGAGCTGTTGTAAGTCTCGATAGCTAGACCAATTCGCCATCGATCTACCAGGTTTGGGACTGTCCTCAGAAGTGCAACTACTAATACGCAGATTCAATACAGACATGTCAGTAGTAAGAGCATAAAAACGTGCTAAATCCTCTCCAAATAATTTAGTAACCCCATACAGAGAAACAGGTTTAGGTTCTGCAAACTCATCGATAAGATCCCATTTTTCTGGCATATATTCTGGTACTTCAGCTACCAGTTGTTTGTAAGGCTCCTCCAACTCGTAACCGTTAACCGTCGCACCCGAGCTTGCAAGAATCACACGGGAAACTCCCTCATTGAGGGCGCATTGGAGAACGTTGTATGTACCAACAATATTGTTGCTTAGCATTGAATCCCAGGGGGCGCGCTGGCCATCCGGACTTCCTATTCCACCATCTGCTGCAAGATGAAGCACCACATCTATACCTATAAAAGCAGGTTGAATG
>CEVA01015732.1_pt1 | contig 13606 bp, 8 predicted proteins | sample 361521 | NCBI WGS metagenome assembly CEVA01 (sample SAMEA2622823, study PRJEB7988) | marine metagenome | isolation source: saline water (ENVO:00002010), including
CCAGTGTGACGGCCATTGAGATCATGGATGGGGATTTGGTGGTGCAAACGATCATGCCGGCGGAGAAATATGTGGTCTCCAACCAGCGCATCGACATCCCGGCGGGAATCATTAACGACAGTGCCGAGGGCACGGTGCGGACCGTTCGCGTGTGGAACACGGTGGGGGCGAGCAAGGTGGGGCCGCAGAAATTTGGAGTCAGCACGGGTCGGCCTGTCATCGGGGGCACGGACTATGACAACTCGGTGTTTGACCGGGCGCAGGTGTTGACGTTGTACGGGTATGGATTCAAAAGCCGAACCTCGGGAGAAACCGAGCTGGCCTATATTCGGGTGGATGACAGCACCGGCGCGGCGGTTGACGACAATGGCACTTCCCTGAGCACCACAAGTGACGGCCAGCCACGCACGGCAACGTTTGATGTCGTTTCCGACACGATGGCGATCCTGACCACCGAGGCCATTCATGCCCGCGCGGATGGCTTCAACCGCCGTTTGCGGGTATCGCGCAAGGTGGAAGCCACCGCGCAAAACACCTCGAAGCACTTGAGCCCCGCCACGAATCCGCTGTTTAGTGCCATTACCACCAAGCCCGTGATCAATACCCTGACCCAACTGGAAACGGCGGGGACATGGACGGACCTGATTTCCAACGGGGCGTACCGGCGGGACCGGGTGTTGGAGATCAACGGCACCGCGCTGAACACCGCTACGGTCATTGAGGTGGTGCAGGAAGATGGCTCCTCCTTTACCAACCCGGTGTTTATCCAGTTGCCAAGCCCGGGCGTGACGGTGGATGGCAACGGCACCCGGATGCAGATCAGTGCGGACTCCATTCCCTATGCCGATGCCGATACCAACTCCACAACCAAGCGTGGATTTAAAATCTACAACGCCGTCGGCAATACGGATTTGAACGCCTCGCTTATGTTTGCGGTGAACAAGCAGCCAGTGGTTGATGGCATCAGTGGCTTCAAGCTGGCGGGACACTTCAACCGGGATAAGCAATTTGGGGATGACTTTGCCATCTTTGGATCTGGCTTGAAGGCAATTAGTCAGGTTGTTTTCACGGATGCCAACGATACCGCCCAGAGCCGGTTCACCATCAGCCTGCCTTCGCCGGGCGTGACGGTGACGGACACGCAAATCTCCATCGATACCTCTAGTTTCCAGATCGGTTCCGGGGCGGACACGGATGTCAATTCCAGCCGCCGAATCGTCAAGCTGACAAGCGCACGCGACGATGCATTGAGCGGGGTGGCTCAGCGGTTTTATGTGGGGGCACCCCCGACCATGGGCCAGTTGGCTGCGTTTGGGACGACTGGCAGTTATCGCCGGTACAACGACACGCTGACGATCACGGGTGGATCCGGTTATGGCCATGTCACGCGGGTCGAAATCGTGGATGCCAACGGCCAAACCATTGCCGGCTTGCCGGGCTTGGTGAGCGGCGCGGATGGGACCGGTGGCACGGGTCTGAACATTAGCAATTCCACGGCCATCAGCGTTGATGCCAATGCCAGTGGCTGGGTGACCGTTGCTCATCTGTTGGACGATGTGACGGCGGAAAGCCGGCGGGTGCGTATCACCACGCCATTTGGCACAGTAACCTCGGCTGGAAATTCCACGGGTGCGTTCAGCTTGTCCGCCACGCCGGAATTCCAGAACACGGCTCAAGCCACGTTTGCAGGTGGTGGTTACACGGGGGACTTGGGTGGAGTGGATGACGCCAACGGCACCTATGACAAGAGCGAGGGCGACCTTGTGATCAACGGCAAAAACTTCCGTGGAGTGGCGACCGTTTACTTTGGGCAGGGTGACGGCGCGAATTTCTCGACGATCTCCACCGTGACCATCAATGCCCTCGCGCCACCACAAGGATTTTCGGTGAATGCTGACGGGACGGCTTTGACTATCGATGACACGGTGATCCCGGCCGGCTGGATTGGCACAGACGGAAACTATACCATCCGCCTGCGGAGTGTTGGTGAAATGAACGCCACAACCCAGGAAATCAACACGCAGGAGTAGGCTGTTTCCAACGCTGTAATCTTGCAAAAAGGGTTGCCGTGGATGGGTTGCCGCCGAATAATCGGGCGGCATGAAACCACTTCGTATTCTTTCCCTGTCGTTTTTTGTTTTTGCTTTTTCGTTTGTCCAAGCGGGCGATTGGCCGCAGTGGCGCGGCTTGAATCGTGACGGCCTGATTGCCGGGGAGGCACCGCTGGAGGGATTGAAGAAAGGTGCCGTGGCTTGGAAGGTTCCGGTGGGCAAGGGGCAGGGCGGATTGGTGCTGGCCGATGGCAAGTTGTTGATGCTTCACGAGACTGAGGTGGGGGGCAAATTGATGGAGACAGCGGTCCTGTTGAATGCCGCCACGGGAAAACCAATTTGGCAGACACCTTATGCCGAGTCTTGGCAGTATCGAAACATTTATGGTCCGGGCCCGCGGGTGGCCCCGCAGATTGATGGTGATCTGGTGTTTGTTCAAGGGGTGACGGGCACCTTGGCTTGCCTGACCCTGAAGGATGGCGAACTTCAATGGAGCGTGAGTTATCCCAAGGACTTTGGCGCGAAGTGGTTTGGCGGCAATGCGCCGGGCAGTGGCGGCACGGCCGCGAGCCGTCATGGGAACAACGGGCCGCCAGTGACTGACGAGAAGCATATCTACGCACCCGCCGGTGGTCACAATGGCGCCAGTATCGTCTGCCTCAACAAGCGTACGGGCAAGATGGTTTGGAAGAGTGGCAGTGATTATGCGGCTTACGCGGGTTTGATGTTGGCCAAGCTGGGCGGGGAGCAACAGGTGGTCATGTTGACGGCCGCGAACTTGGCGGGATACCGGTCGAGCGATGGCAAGCAGCTTTGGAGTGTGCCGGCGGTGTCCGGCGCGGCGCGCAACATCGTGACGCCCATTATCAACGGTGACACGGTGACGGTGGCTAGCCATACGTTCGGGACATTTCAGGTGCGCATTCGCAAGTCGGGGGATGGACAGGTGGCTGAGGAGTTGTGGCGTAACAAGGATGTACGCACCAACATCACATCGCCCGTGTTGATTGAGGGGCACCTTTATGGCTTGGGGACAACGCGCGGTAAAAACTCGGATTTTGTCTGCATCAACCACAAGACCGGCAAGGTGGTTTGGGAGAAGAAGAGCGTGTTTCCCGATTACGTGTCGGTTATCGCGAATGGGAAGCAACTATTGGTGCATGGCTCCAATGGCAACCTTTGGCTGCTGGCCGCGTCGCCGAAGGGCTACAGCGAACTGGGGCAGATCAAGGCCAGCCAAACGTCCTGGAATCATCCGGTTTATTCCAACGGCATCCTCTACGTGAAGGACGGCAAACGCGATGGAGACAACATGCTCACCGCATTGAAGCTACGCTGACGTGCGCGGTGGAGTTTGTTGGTGACACCGGCACGAGTTTGCCGGTAAATGTCGCCGTCCGTTTAATACCTTGAGCGCAACCCAAGCATATTTGGAAAGTGCCACCGGCAGCAACCCGGTGGAGATTCATCTGCTGGTCAATCACATCGTCCAAGACTCGCTCGATGCGGGTGCCAGTGACATACACATCGAGCCTTGGGATGACGTGCTGGGTGTGCGTGTCCGGGTCAGTGGCATATTGCAGGAGTTGGTGTATATTCCCATGGAATACCACCCGCAAATCTGCGGCCGCATCAAGGTGATGGCCAATCTTGCCAGTCACCTGAAGGATGTGCCCCAGGACGGCAAGGCCGCTCCGCCGGAGTTCGATGGCGTTCAACTGCGTGTTTCCATTTTCCCCACGGTCAAGGGTGAAAAGATTGTTATCCGGGTTTTCAATCCCCAAGCGCGCACCTATGACATCAACAGCCTGGGTTTTGATGAGGAAACACTGGAACGCTACACTCGGGTATTGAACAAGCCCACCGGCTTGATTCTCCTGACTGGCCCCACGGGCTCAGGCAAAACCACCGCCATTTACGCCTCCATCGGCTTCCTGCTTGAGAAACACCAGAACACGGTTGCCATCGCTTCGGTGGAGGATCCCGTAGAGCAGAACCTCATGTGGGTGAACCAGGCCCAGCTCAACCCACCACAGGATTTCACCTATGTCGCTGCCCTTCGTTCGCTCATGCGGCAGGACCCCGAGGTAATCATGATTGGTGAGATTCGCGATGTGGACACCGCCACCATAGCGGTGACCGCCGGCATGACCGGGCACCTCGTGCTGAGCACCATCCACAGTGGCACTACCTCCGGTGTCTTCGCTCGGCTCATCAACATGGATATCGAGCCATTCCTACTGGCCTCCAGTGTCATCGGTATCCTCGGTGTTCGCCTCGTGCGCATGAACTGCACCCAATGTGTGTCCGCCTATACCCCGGATGACTACGCCCTGCACCATCTTCGGCAGCATGAGTCCGATGACTTCGTGGAACAGGCTCTGGCCAGTCAACTGTTCCATTGCGGATGGGGCTGTGAAAGCTGCCACAACACAGGCTTTGATGGTCGCGGCATGGTCACGGAATTGATGGCGGTGGATGAAAACGTTCGTGAACCCGTGATGAACAAACGTCCTACCCGTGAGATTCAGCAAGCAGCTGTCAATGGCGGCATGCAAACTCTGTGGGACGGCGGTTTGCGCCGCGTAACAAGCGGCGAAAGCACCATCGAGGAGGTGCTCATGAAGGTTGCCGCCGAGATGCTTTAAAGAGCTGGGTTATTCACCTTGATTGCTTCCCTGTGTTAAAAAATAGCCTGCCATCATTGCCTTGACACAATTAACTTTGTATTACAAAGTGGCCTTGTGAGTCCGGGCTGGGCCGAGGAGAATCTCAAGGTAATCCGCACACTAATGGAGCGGAGCACGGTGTATCGGCGTGCCTTGGCGCCGATCATGATCTACGTGGGAGTGATGGGGCTCATAGCCGCCTCGGTGGGCGAATGGTACAAGCTGTGGCAACTCGACAAGTTTGCCATGTATTGGCTGACCGTTGGTCTGGTGACCATGGCTGGGGCCTTCACGCTCGCCCGACGGCAGGCCATTGGGGATGAGGAGCCTTTCTGGTCGCCTCCCACTCGCCGGGTTTGCCAGTCGGCTGCGCCGTTGCTTTGCGTGGGCGTGTTTCTGGGGCTGGCGGAAATCTTTTGGTCTAGCACACTAAACAATCCCCTTTATAACAGCGACCCTACTCATCCCATTACCCGCCTTATTGCGCTTTGGTTAATGTGCTTTGGCGGGGCGATGCACGCGGTCGGATTTTTCATGAAGCGGGGGATCAAGCTCTTTGGATGGCTACTGATTCTCGCAGGAATGTCCCTGTATATCGCGCTGAATATTCCGATTTTGGTGGACAAGATGCCGGCTTGGCCGGGCGGCGTCCCCACGCCTGACCGCGTTGGCAATTTGTTGATGGGGGCATTGTTTGGCGGGTCACATTTGGGCTATGGCATCTATCTGTATTTTACCGAGGAAAAGACGGAAGCGGAGGAAACCCCTGAAGAGGATCCGGATGGAAAGTGAACGCGAAACCGTTTCAGCAAATCGACCGGGTGATCCACGAAAGAGGGCGCATGGGCATCATGTCCATGCTCGCCGTCTCGGCGGAGCTTTCCTTTATTGAGTTGCGCGATACCTTGGACATGACAGACGGCAACCTGACCACCCACATCCGGACGCTGCAACAGGCGGGATATGTGGTGGTGTCCAAGAGCTACCATAACAACCGGCCACACACGACGTGCGGGTTGACAGCGGAAGGCCGGAAAGCTTTTGGCAAATACGTTGGATTGCTAGAGAAAATTGTCCAGCAAGCCAGGGAAAAATATAAATGACCCGATTCAGCCAGCCATTGAGCCCATTACTTTGTACCGCAAAGCTTATTCACATCGGGCCAATAACCGGGAGATCAACATGAAAATTATCAGGGCGGAACATTTGGGCATGTGCTTTGGTGTTCGCGATGCCATTGCTCTGGCGCGGCGGGAAGTGTCCGCCCAGCCGCTGACTGTGTTGGGTGAACTGGTGCACAATGAGACGGTGCTGGACGACTTGGCTGGGCGTGGAGTGCGCTTTGTGAGCGAACCGGTTCAGGCCAAAACCCGCGCGGCGATGATCACCGCCCATGGAGCTTCAGACAGGGCAAGAGCCCGCGCGCAATCTGCGGGGCTTGCTCTGCGGGATGCTACCTGTCCGCTGGTGCATTACGCACACGAGGCTGTGCGTGGGCTCGTGAAGGAGGGATGGCATCCAGTGATTGTCGGTCGGCGCGGGCATGTGGAAGTGCGTGGATTGACGGAAGACCTGGGTGAACATGACATCGTCTTGAACGAGGCGGATGTAATGGCGTTGAAGAAACGAATGCGCTTTGGGATAGCGGCCCAGACGACGCAGCCAATCGCCCGCGTGCGGCAGCTGGTGCAATTGTTACAGGAGCGATTTCCGGATTCCGAGGTGCGGTTTGTGGATACCGTTTGCCGGCCCACCAAGCAGCGGCAATCGGCGGCGGTGGAATTGGCGCGGCGTTCGGACGTGGTCATAGTGGTGGGTGGAGCGAACAGTAACAATACAGCTGAACTGGTGCGCACCTGTGGACGGGATTGTGAAAGGGTGCATCACGTGCGTGATGCCGGCGACGTGGATTCCGCGTGGCTATCGGGCGCTGGAGTGGTGGGCTTGACAGCGGGGACGTCAACTCCGGATGAGATGATTGATGCGGTGGAGGCGCGGCTTCGGGAATTGGCCGTCCAGCATTCGGCGAAGGCTGCCTGAAATCCTATCGGTGCTGGCCGGCGAGAAGGTCTGTTGATTTCAGGTCCAGATCCATGGGGTATAAGGGCATGGGCTGGTCGTGTTGGAGATGGTCCTCGCAGATTCCAAAAAAATCGGCCTCGGTCTGGGCACGGCGAATACGATGGAGAAAATCGCCGGTGGACTCGATGCCCAAGCCGATGTAGTTCATGTATTTTTTCATCTTTTGAACGTGTGATTTTTCAGACAGTCCAGGAGGCCGAACGGTATGGTAGAGATCACGGAGGTATGCAAGCACGTCACGGCCACTAGGAAGGGCTTGGGTCTGTCCGCCCAGATGCCGGCGAATTTGTTGGAACAGCCATGGGTTGCGGATGGCGCCCCGGCCTATCATGAGACCGGCCGCGTTGGTCTCGGTCAGGACACTTTCGGCCTTGGCGGCGGAGTAGATGTTGCCATTAGCGAGGACGGGGCAGGGCAGGGTGTCGGCCGCAAGCCGAATGAGGTCGTAGTGTACGGCGCTTCGATAGCCTTCCTTTACGGTACGGCCGTGGACGGTCAGAAGGTCGAGCGAGTGGCGGGCGAAAATGGTGAGGAGCTGGTCGAAGATTTCCGGAGTGTCGAAGCCGATGCGGGTTTTGACGGTAAAAGGAATCTCAATGGCCTCACGGAGGGCACCGAGGATGGCATCGATGCGCGCGGGTTCGCGGAGCAGGCCGCCCCCGGCGCATTTTTTATAAACGATCGGGGCGGGGCAGCCAAGGTTCAGGTCAATGGCTGCGACGGGATGTTGCTGGAGTTGACGGGCAGATCGAATGAGGGAGGGAATATGGTTGCCGATCATCTGCGCAACGGCGGGCCGGCCGGTGGGGTTTTCATCGAGTGAACGCAGGATGGGTTTTTCCAGATGCGATTCGGCATGGACGCGAAAGTACTCGGTGAAATAGAGGTCTGGTCCGCCGTGCCGCGACATGAGTTCCCAGAAGGGAAGATCTGTGACGTCCTGCATGGGGGCCAATGCCAGCACGGGTTGAGGGCTGTCGAGGAATTGCCTGAATTGAGCTGGCTGATCCACGGGATTTTGCTTGGTCGATGAGTGGCCGGGCGTTATTTTCCCCGCCGCCACTGTCCGGTGGTGTAATGGTAGCACAGATGGTTTTGGTCCATCCAGTTGGGGTTCGAATCCCTGCCGGACAGCCACTTTTTCCTCGCTCGATTGTCTCCCTTAATCCTCGGCGAAGAGGAATTCCAGATCGCTCTTGTCGAGGCTCTTGGCAAAGCCTTCCTCGCCAAGCACGTCCTTGATGGTCTTGCTTTTGGCCTGCTGGAGGTTCCAGATTTTCTCCTCCACGGTGCCGGGGGCGATGAGTTTGTAGGCGTTGACGGTGCGCGTCTGGCCGATGCGGTGGGTGCGGTCGATGGCCTGGGCCTCGACGGCGGGGTTCCACCACGGGTCGTAGAGCACCACGTAGCTGGCGTTGGTGAGGTTGAGGCCCGTGCCGGCGGCGCGCAGGCTGAGCAGGAACACACAGGCGCCCTCGGCCTCGGAGAAGGCGTTGACGACCTCCTGCCGGTCCTTGGTTTCGCCGGTGAGCATGTGGGTGGGAATTTCACGGGTGCCACAATCCTTCTCCAGAATCTTCAGCATCTGCACAAACTGACTGAAGACAAGCACCTTCTCGCCCTGCTCCACGAGCGGCTCGAGCAACTCGAAAAGCGCCTCGGTCTTGCCGGACTCGGAGTCGTTGCCTACCAAGGAGGGGTGGCAGCAGATTTGCCGCAGACGCGTGAGTGCGGCGAGCACCTGCATGCGGCTCTTGGCGACGCCCTGCTTGGCGATGGTCTGCATCACCTGGTCGCGGCTGCGGCGGAGTTCGGTAAGGTACAGTTTGCGCTGCGAGGTGCCCAAGTCGCAGTCGTGCCGCTGCTCGATGCGCTCGGGCAAATCCTTGGCCACCTGCGACTTGAGCCGGCGCATCAGCAGCGGGCGCAGGCGCGCGCCAAGCCGGCGCCGGGCGATGGCGCGGTTGGCGATGGCCTCGTCGCTGTCGCCGGGCGGCTCGTAGATCTCGTGAAATTTCTTGGCGCTGCCGAGGTAGTTGGGCTGCACAAAGTCCACGATGCTCCAAAGGTCGAGCAGCCGGTTCTCCAGCGGCGTGCCGGTGAGGGCCAGTCGGTGTTCGCTCTCCAGCTGCTTGACCGACTGCGTGACCTGCGCGCCGGGGTTCTTGATGAACTGTGCCTCGTCGAGGATCACGGCGCGGAAATCAAACTTCTGCAGCGCCTCCAAGTCGCGCCGCATCAGCGCGTAGTTGGTCACTACGATGTCGTGCTGCGGGATCTTCTTGCGCAGACCGTGCCGCGCCGCGCCACTCTCCAGCACCAGCACCTTCATGTCCGGCGTGAACTTCTCCGCCTCGCGCCGCCAGTTGTGCATCACCGATGCCGGGCAGATGACTAGGCTCGGCTTGGTCTTGCGGCGGTGATGCTGCTTCAGCCACGCCAGCCACGTGAGCGTCTGCAGCGTCTTGCCCAAACCCATGTCGTCGGCAAGGATGCCGCCCAGTCCAAGCGTCTGAAGGTGGCAGAGAAAATTGAAGCCCTGCACCTGATAGGGCCGCAGATCGGCGTTGAGTTTGTTGGGCAGCTTGGTCTTGGGCAACCCGTCAAACTTGTCGATGCGCTCGCGCAGCTTCTTGGCCTTGGCGGACTTGCCGAAGCTCTCTAGGGAATCCTCGTCCAGATGCACCGCCTGCTCCAGCGAGACACGCTGCTCGCCGGGCTCCAGGCCGTTGATGCCTAGGTCGGCCATCGTGCCCTGCGCCTTGCGCGTGGCATCGACATCCAGCTCCACCCAGCCGCCGTCGGGCAGCTTGTGGAACCGGCTGGTCGCCGCGGCCAGCGACTGCAGGTCATTGGCCGTCAGCTTCATGCCTTCCTCTTCCCACTCGGCGCTGACGGCCAGCCAGTCAATGCCGCTGCCCTTGATCACCAGCTTCGGCTTCAGGCGCTTGGGCTGCAGGAAGAGCTGCTGAAAATCCTGGTTGCCCAGATATTCCGCCGCCTGCGGGCGATCTTCCCAAACGCCAGCCAGCACGTTCAAAAAATTCTCGTTGGCATCGCCAATCCACAAGCCTGGCTCCGGCGTGAACCAGTCGAGTTGCCGCAGCCACTCGATCGCCGGCTGCAGGCGCGCGTCGTCCAGGAACTGCGGCTTGCCGTTGCGCTTGCGGCTCTTGGTTTTCAACTGCCACTCGTGCCCCGTCCATTCCCACAGGCTCTTGTCCGTCTCGCTCTTGGCCTGCAGGCGCAGCTCCACGCGGTCGCCGTTCATCTCGAACACAAACCGCGGCAGCGCCGTATGCGAGGTACATAGCTGGTCCCAGTCCACCGCGCGGTCGGTGTGCGCCTTGCGTAGCTGGGTGATGAAGCGGTGGCTCAGCTTGCTGACCGGCGCTACCGGCTTTTTCACCCACGCGCCGAGCAGCGACGCGGGCGGGCTGTTGCGCAGGAAATAAAATACGCTGCCGGCCAGCACCAGTGTCGGCTGGCCGGAGAAGAACACGCACTCATCAAGGTCCACCAACGCGCCGTCCGGCAGCCGCAGGCGGTGTGTGAAGGCCAGATCGCGCTTGCCGTTCCGTAGGTCCGGCGCCAGCTCAGCGATTTGGCCGTGGAAAAAAATCGGCCCGTCGGTGGCCGCCAGCCGCAAGCGGCCACTGGCACCCCAGCGGGCAAGCCAAGTGAGCAGCTCCTCGGCATTGAGTACCAGCGTGGTCTCGCCATTGGCGTCGCTGGCGTAATTGTCCACCAGCCACTCGATAAACTCCCAATCGTCCACCGGGAAGAGCTCCTGCTCATGCGCCGCGCGCACGATGAGGTCGCTGATGTTGGAAAGCGATTTCTTGCGGTCGCCGGTGCGCGGTCGCTTGACGATGAAGCTGACGTTGAGCGTGTGCAGTCCTTCCGAGGTGTCGTCGGCCACCGGTTGGCAGGCGCAGCGGACGGACGCCCGCGGTGAGTCTAGGTGGTTCGGCTCCGGCGGGAACATCCAGTGCTCCAGCTCCGTGAGCATGTCGCGCTCCTTTTCCTGTTTTTTGATCTCCGCGAAGCGCCGCTTGTTGGCGTGCTCGTCCAGCTCCGCTGGCATTGGGCGGCCCATGCGCAGGAAAACCATCGACAGCGCTTCCAGCCGCTTCTTGCCCTTGTGCTTCACCACCTCGCCCCACCAGTCGTCCCCCGGGAAATCCTTTCGCGCGAGCTTCAGCTTGGTGAAGTAATCCTCCAGCAACAACCAACTGCGCTGTGAATCGGCGCAACTGGCGAACATGTCCAGTAGCTCGCGCCGCTCCGTCGCATCCGATTTAGTGCCCGAGAGCTCGCGCCGCAGGTCCGCGAGCATGCCATACGCGTCATCCAGCGCGTTGTGGTGCGCCTCATACTTTTCCGCGGCACCCGACTTGGGCGCGGCGCGTTTTTTCTTTCGAGATACTCGTGGCATCGTTTTGTTTCCAGCAAATGGGAAAGCGTATCTCTACCTACAAGCGGCTTTTGGTCAAATCCAAAATCAAAAAAAAATGGTTGTCTGAAAAAACGAAAAGCTTGACGCAAGAAAAATGTGAAGTGTGCCGGTAGTTTTGGGTTCTCCCGTTCTTAGTTCACGGTTCAAGTGATCCCATTAGAACGAGAACTGAGAACTAGGAATCAGATAACCCTAGGCTTCAGCCGTTTCCTCGGCGGGTTTGGGTTTAGAGTCGCAACACTCCTCTTCAGTCTGGATCGCTGCCTTTGCCTCCGCTAAGTGCCCATTGCCGATGGTGCAGCCGTTGTGCGCCTCCACTTGCAGACCGGCCTTGTCGATGGCCGGACGCGCGCCGAAGTTGTACTTGAAGTTCTTCCAGTTGTCCCCGCTCTCGTAGCAGGTGCCCAGCGCGCCGCTGGGGTCGTATCCGCAATGCACCATGCAATTCTCACAGCGCGGGTCGCGCGCCTCGCCGTCCACCACACCAAAGCTCTCCCAGTCCACATCCTCCAGCATCTCGGCGTAGGTTGGATAGTGCCCCTTCGTCTTCGTCACGTCGGTCATCAGGTAGCACGGTGCTTTCCAGCCCGCGATGTTCCGTGTGGGGATGGCCCAGGCCGTGCAGGTCAGCTCCCGCTTGCCCGCTAGAAATTCCTGATATACCGGTGTTCCGAAAATCGTGAACCGCTGCCCCCACTCTTCAATGTTCGCAAACTTCTCCCGTGTCATTTCACGCGTCAGGAAAAATTCCTCCGGATCCTTCCCCAGCCGCTTCACCATGTCCTTCTTGGCCGCGTCGTAATCGTACCCCGGCGAGATTGTGTGCCCGTCCACCTCCATGGCCGAGAAGTACTGGAACATCTGTTCCACCTCCGCCATGTCCGTCTCCTTGTAGACCGTGGTATTCGTCGCTACTTGGTAGCCGAGGATTTTCGCCATGCGAATGGCCAGCACACATTCCTTGAACACCCCTTCGCGTTCCACGATGAGATCATGCGTGTACTCAAGTCCGTCAACATGCACGTTCCAGTACATCCACTCCGATGGCCGGATGACCGGCTTGCCGCTGTGGTCGCCCTCGCGAATGTTCTCCGCCTCCTTTTCCGTGATCAACCCTTCCGTCAGCAGCTCCTCCAGCGTCGGCTCCAGTGTCGGCGCGTACACCGCCGCCAGGTAATCGCGCATCTTGCGCCGCATGAACATTCCGTTGGTGCACACGTACACGATGCGCCCCTGCTCCAGGATGCCCTCGATGAGCGCCTCGATCTTCGGGTAGATCAACGGCTCGCCACCGCAGATGCTCACCATTGGCGCGTCGCATTCCGCCGCGCTACCCAGGCAATCCTCCAGCGACATCATGTCCTTGAGGCTGGTGGAATACTCACGAATGCGCCCGCAGCCCGTGCACGTCAGGTTGCACGTGTGCAAAGGCTCCAGCTGCAGAACCATGGCAAATTTCGGCGTCCGCTTCAGACGATGCTTGATAATGTGGCCGGCAATCTTCGCCGAAAGCGCAAGGGGGAATCTCATGAAAAAAGATCACCGCAGGGCCACATGAGGCTCTTTCGCGGCGGGGGATTTTGGCGGCGTCTCATTCTTCACGAAACCCGGCAACAGGAATGTCCAAGGCGAAATTGAGCCCGAGGCTCGTATGCCCGTGCAACCCGTGACCAGAACTGACGCCATCGCCAACATTGCAAAAAGTGAGAATTTGCGCTTCATTACCACCCCCAAGGCATTATGGGCAAGACCGGAGTCAGCGCAACGAAATCTTGTTCAGCCCGCGCCGCGTGGCTGGCCGCCGCGCTTTTAACGGCTGGTTGTGCCGAGCCCAACAATCCTCCTTTGCCCCCACCCAAGGCCAAGGGAAAAGTCGCCGCCTTTGATCCCGTGGCCCACGCTACTCAACGCTTGGCGGTCGCCCGCGAGAAATTCAAAGCCGCTCAGGCGATCGACGACACCGCCTGGCACTTGGGCCAAGCCTGTTTTCAACGCGCTGAATTTGCCAGAGACAACGCCGAGCGAGCGCGACTGGCTCAGGAAGGCATCGATGCCTGTCAAAAGCTCATCGACACCCAGCCCAAAAACCCCGGTGGCCACTATTACCTTGGCATGAACCTTGGCCAAATGGCTCGCGTCAAGCGCTTCTCTGCTCTCGGTCTGGTCAAGGATATGGAAGATGCCTTCGGCTCCGCGCGTAAGTTGAATCCTCAGTTCAGCCATGCCGGCCCCGATCGCAACTTGGGCCTGCTCTACTTCAAGGCGCCGCGATTCATCAGTGTTGGTGATGCTGCCAAGGCACGCGCTCACCTTGAAGCCGCCGTCAAGCTCGCCCCCGATTATCC